>ERZ772882.3881-NODE-3881-length-11319-cov-2.482067_pt1 | contig 11319 bp, 15 predicted proteins | sample MGYA00580576_ERZ772882 | MGnify/ENA primary metagenome ERZ772882 (study PRJEB29015, sample SAMEA2737658) | human gut metagenome | biome: human gut; feature: human-associated habitat; material: faeces | place: China | collected 2012 ... | reverse complement strand
GTTCCAAATACTCCACGCTCCTTTTCTATGGGCTATTATAGCATAAAACGACGCTGCATTCGAGTCAATTTTCGCTGTAGAAATGTGCCGATCAAATAAGCTATACAATTCGTATTTTTTTCATTTTATGCGTTTTTGATGCAGATGAAATTTTGTTGCAGGCGTCTTTCTCATGATTTACTCTTTGTTTTATTTCTTCAGTTTCAATCGCATCTTCGTTATTTCAATCCGGTTCGTTTTGAGAAATCAACGGTTCAAAATCGCCTTGATCTCCGCGAGATCCTTTGCAAAATAGATTCCTTCCTGCCGTTCTTCAGACGACAGGCCAGTTTCGATCATGTGGCTCAGCAGCATCCGCAGGCCTGTATAATAACCATCCAGATCGTACAGAATGCAGGGCGCATCCAGATGCTTCAGCGAGACTTTGGACATCACCTCTGCGATCTCTTCCAGCGTACCTGTCCCGCCGGGAAACGCAATGAACGCATCGCCCAGCTCGATCATCTTCGTCTTCCGTTCGGTCATATCCTTTGTCACGATAAGCTCTGTCAGCCTGTCATACTCAAAGCCCTGGTCTATAAATATCTGCGGTTCCACTCCGATCGCCCTGCCACCGGCATCCAGCACGCTTTCTGCAACTTCCCCCATAAGTCCGTTTTTTGATCCGCCATAAATAAGTGTATTTCCACTGGATCCTATCCATGTTCCAAGCTCACGCACTGCTTCTTTTAAAAGGGGATCATTTCCTTCATTTGCCCCAAGATATACCGTAATATTCATAATCTGCTCCTTTTCTTCTGTCCACTCTGACTGACCTGCTGCCTCTAATCAAACATGGTCTTCCAGTCCGGATCCTCATAAGCATCAAAACACATCAGTATCTGTTCCCTTGTGGTTTTCTCCACCGCCAGCTTTTCAGGGATACTGTCCCTGTCAAAGAACCTGATCTCTGTCGTTTCTATGTTTTTCATAAATTCGCCGCTCTCATACCTGCACAGAATAAAGACCTTCAAACGCATAATTCTGAACATTATGCTTTCTCCAGTCCTGTACCGCGATCAGCCTGTCCGCATGCACCGTAAAACCTGTTTCCTCCCGTACTTCCTTTTCTGTATTGGAAGCCACAGACTGATCCACATCACACCATCCGCCCGGCAGTGCCCAGGTTCCATTATTTTCATGTACAAGCAGGATCTTCCCATCTGAAAACACAGCAGCCCGTGTATCTACCTTGGGCGTCTGATACCCTGTTTCATTGCAGAACAGATCCCTTATCTTATCAACCGGGATATCTGTCTTCTCAGACATCATTTCTGCTGCGATCTCACGCAGCTCCTCATAACGCTCCTTATCATATTTATCCTTCCCATACTGAAGTCCTGTCTGCGCAATACTCTGGATCCGGATCGCAAATTCCAGCCATTTATCATTCATATCTCTGTCATCCTCCATCTTACAGCTATAAAGCAGAATACGATATCAATATTAATTACAGCTTTTATCTGATTTGTCAAGAAACATACAACTTTACCTAAAAAATGGTAAAAGTTGTTGAAAATCCTAATTTTTGTATGTTAATCTTACAAAGGAGCTTGTGACTTCCTGTGGAATTGGTGGCACTGCCAGCCTCAGATTCCCTGCGGATGATCTATGAAAATTCCGCCGCATATCTGGCTAAAAGGAATGATTATGGAAAATAAAAAGAAAATTCTTATAAAGCTTTTCATCTCGACCCTGTATCTCAGCACTTTTACATTCGGAGGCGGATATGTGATCGTGACTTTAATGAAGAAAAAATTTGTAGATGAATACCACTGGATTGAGGAGAATGAGATGCTGGATCTCGTTGCGATTGCACAGTCAGCTCCAGGACCCATCGCTGTCAACGGGGCAATTGTAATCGGTTATAAATTAGCCGGGATGACAGGTGTGATCACAGCGATCATCGGCACGATCATCCCTCCGTTTCTCATTATCTCCCTGATCTCGATCTGCTACAACGCATTCCGTGACAACTTTATCATCAGCCAGATGCTTTCCGGCATGCAGGCCGGTGTCGGAGCTGTGATTGCCTCTGTAACATATGAAATGGGGGCAGAAATCATCCACAAAAAAAATGCTGTTTCCACGTGCATCATGGCTGCTGCGTTCCTTGCCTCCTGCATTTTTCATATCAATATCATCATTATTGTCATTGCCTGTGGTCTGAACGGCGCACTACGGACATTCGTGGTAGAAAGGAGAATGAAAAAATGATCTATCTCCAGCTTTTCTTAAGTTTTCTGCAGATAGGCATGTTCAGCTTCGGCGGTGGATATGCGGCAATGCCGCTGATCCAGGGACAGGTCGTGACCACCCATCACTGGCTCTCGATGGAAGAATTTACAGATCTGATCACGATCTCCCAGATGACACCGGGACCCATTGCCATCAATTCTGCAACCTTTGTCGGAATAAAGATTGCGGGCATCGGCGGCGCTCTTGCGGCTACCTTTGGATGCATCCTGCCGTCCTGCATCATCGTCACCTGCATTGCCAGGCTGTATTTAAAATACAGAAACCTGACACTTTTACAGGGAATCCTGAACTCCCTGAGGCCTGCGGTCGTTGCTTTGATCGCCTCCGCCGGGATTTCGATCCTCATCACTGCATTTTGGGGCAGTAAGGCAGTGATCACCTTTGCAAACACAAACTGGTTACTTGTAGTGATCTTTGCTGTCTGCATTATCCTGCTTCAGAAGCTTAAGATGAATCCGATCCTGGTGATGGTGCTGGCCGGGGTCATAAAGACCGTCGTTTCCCTGGTCGTCAGCACATTTTAAGATCTGTATACCAGCACACAAATCATCCGTCTTCTACAGGATAACGGATTCCCTTTAAAGCTGAAATAAAATCTCTCCAATATCCCCACTGATACAGACAGACCGCTTTCTGATCTCATCTGGTGCAAATGCCTCATCATAATTCAGACAGGCATACATGGACTTCGGATTTCTGGCTGTCATCTGCCAGAAGGGATACTTGATAATGCCGGGAGTGTTATATCCAACTCCAAGCTCCAGAAACAGTATCTTCATATTGTTTCTCGTCCGCAGAAAATTCTCATACCTTTCAGCTGCCCTGTGCCAGCCTTCATCCTCTACAAAGGTAGCATCCGAACGAAGATTCATAGTAAGAGGTCTTCCGCAGTGTGAACAGACAGGAATGAGCTCAGACGGTATCGTGCTAAGTAGCTTTTTTTTCTGTGATACGATCAAGCTCCCATCCGCTGCAATTTCGCATCCCTGTGCCAGGACCATTTTTCGCACTGCCTCTTCATTATCATATGTTTCCTGGCAGCATGGATTACTGCACTGGAACAGCCCATAATCACCCTGCGTATAAAATAATCTCTTTTTATCAAACCTGGCCTTCTGGAAGCAGTGATCCACATTCGTCGTGATCACAAAATAATCCTTATCCTTCACCAGCTCCAGGAGTCTGTCATACACGGGCTTTGGCGCATGTATGTACCGGTTGATATAAATATAGCGGCTCCAGTATGCCCAGTATTCCTCCAACGTGTCATAATAATAAAAGCCTCCGGAATACATATCGTGGAAATCATATTTTTCTTCAAAATCAGAAAAATACTGTTTGAATCTTTCTCCACTGTATACAAAGCCAGCTGATGTGGAAAGTCCTGATCCGGCACCGATCACAACAGCATCTGCCTCACTGATCTTTTCTTTTAATTCTGTTATCTTATCCGAGTAATCTCCGGTAGATTCTTTCATCTTCTTCTTTAAAAACATTGAATATCACCTGAATCCCTGAATTTGTTTTTTCCATGAACTCTCTGACTGTCTGCACGGCAATCTGTGCTGCTTTTTCATTTGGAAACATAAACACACCTGTTGAAATGCAGCAGAATGCAATACTTTTTACTCCATGCTCCTCTGCTGTACGCAGGCAGGACTCATAACAAGATGAAAGCAGCCTCTCATGCTTTCCGGTAAGCCATCCCTGCACAATGGGTCCTACCGTATGGATCACATAATCACAGGGAAGATTAAAAGCCAGTGTGATCTTCGCCTGCCCTGTGGGCTCTTCGCATCCCTGCTGCCGCATCATATTATCACAGTAATTTCGAAGCTGGATCCCGGCATAAGTATGAATGCAGTTATCAATACAGTTGTGACATGGCTGATAACACCCGGTCATTCCACTATTTGCAGCATTGACGATCGCTCCCACCTGAAGTCTTGTAATATCACCCTTCCAGATATATAGACCCGGCTGCAGCTCTTCCATATCTTCCAGTGTCACAACTCCTTTTTCTTCCTGTACCTGCTGCAAATACGCATCCTGGACAGCCAGAAATTCCTCATCAATATCCTTTGGCATACGCACATTCATAAGGGAACGCAGCATGTCCTTCTGTTCCTGTATATCATCAGGTACTTCATATCCTCTGTAATGCATATTTTCATCAAGCAGCTTCCTGATCAGCCATTTTCTTCGTTCATCCTGTTTCATATTGAGACTCCATTCCTCTCTATCGCCTTCACAGGACAGTTCTCATAACAGTTTCCACAGTGCAGACAATGATTCTGGTTTATCACATATGGTTTTCCTTCGTCAATGCACCTCTGTGGACAGACTCTTTTGCATTTACCACATCCGATACATTTCTCTGTGATATGATATCCCTTCTTTTTCAGGGTAACACTTCCAAGGCTGTATGTCTCCCTGAATATGGGATTCACTCCCAGATTAAAGTACTCCACTTCTGCCTGATCAATACAGAATATAATTCCAATATCTCTCGTATCGCCTGGGTAAACATTGGCAAGATATGGCTGCTCTTCAAAGATCAGATCTCTCCATTTCTCCTGCTCTTCCTCTGCCACTGTATAAGCCTTTCCGGACATACGGATCATTTCCTTGTATCTGGTATAACACAAAATCTGTACCCTGCCATCCTCCTGAAGCTCTCTGCAGAAATTTTTTCCCCTTGCAGTAAAAAAATATATCGCATCCTTTTCATAATGAATGGCACTGATATTCCTGATCTGCGGTGCTCCTTCCTGATCGACCGTAGCAAAAGCAAGTACACCTACCAGTTCCATTTTCTTAAGACATGTTTCCAGATTCATTCTTTATTCTCTCCTCTCATATAGCATGGCAGTTCCTCCCCTGTGATCTCATTCCTTGTTTTCCAGCACTGCGGATCAGCTCCATAAAAATTTCCTGTAGTACCGTTTGCTACAGCCGGACATCCCCGGCACCATACCTTCAATTCACATTTACTGCACTTTTCAAATTTATCGTACTCTCTGTACTTCTCCATCTGACAGATCCACACATCTGCCAGCCTGTCTTCAAACACATTTGCTACCCGGCTGTCAGTTACTCTCCTGCAGGCCATCACGTCTCCGTTTGAAGCTATGGTGATATGACAGTTTCCGCAATTACAGCCTCCATAGATCATACCGTCTTTTGCATCCTGCGGTAACTGAAACTGCCCGGTTTCATATTCATACAACGTCCAGAGGTGATCCTTTTTGTTAAAATAAGTCTCACATCCTGCTGCCTCATAAACTTTAAACTTGGCATCACAGATTTCCAGAAGCTTTCTGTACTCCTGTGGTGTCATACTGGTATCCACCTCACCACCTGTCGGAACATAGCGTGAAAAGGCAAATACCTTTACCTTTGCTTTTACAACTTCGTCAATAATGTCAGGTATCTCTTTCATATTTGTTTTGGAAACGGTGCTCATGATGATACTCTTAATCCCGGCACGGTTCAGGCATCTAATCTTTTCAATCGTCAGGTCAAAGCTTCCCGGCTTCCGGAACCAGTCATGTGTTTCTCTCATTCCATCCAGAGACATCTGATATTTTTCACACCCACATACCTTCAGCATCCTGCAGATCTCATCATTTAAATGAAACGGATTTCCCATAATGGTAAATGGAATGTTTTTGCTTTTCAGCAGCACCATAAGCTTCCAGAAATCCGGATGAAGAACAGGATCTCCGCCGGTAATATAAAAATAGGGCACTCTGTGATACACCTTGCAGAAATCCTCGCAGTTTGCGATCACTTCCTGCATCTGTTCATATGTCATACTTTTCAGTTCTTTACATCCTTCTCCCGAAAAAATATAACAATGCTTACACCGCTGATCACATTCATCTGTAATGTGCCACTGAAATGAAAAATACTGGCTCATCCTGTTCCTCTCCTTCCTTCTTCTGTACTTTCTGCTTACTTGTCAGATGCTCCGCATGCTGTTCCACAAGCCGCAGGCTTCTCTTCCTTGTCTGCCGCTCCACACGCTGTTCCGCAGGCTGCAGACTTTTCTTTCTTGTCCTCTTTGTTCCATCCAAAAAGATTTGATAATGCCATGATTTTTTCCTCCTGTTGTAAAAGTGATGGGCTTTCCGCCCCGTTGCACCTTTAGAATATCAGCCATTTTCCATCAAAAAAAGTACGCACTTTTTTATTACATAGTCACCTTTTTGTAACTGCTGGACAGATTCTGATCCTTATGTTACATTGTATTTGATACTTACATCATATTTGAAACTAATGGAGGGAATCACACCATGTTGACAAAAGATGAATTACCGGAATGCCCTGTGGCAACTACAGTTCAGTTAATTGGAAGCAAATGGAAACTGTTGATTATGCGAAATCTCCTTTCAAGACCATGGAGATTCAATGAATTAAAAAAGGATCTCGACGGCATCAGCCAGAAAGTGCTGACTGACAGCCTGAGATCCATGGAAGAGGACGGCATCATTACAAGAACCGTTTATCCTGAGGTTCCACCCCATGTAGAATATGCCCTCAGCGAAACAGGGGAATCCATGCGGCCCATTCTCAATGCCATGCAGGAATGGGGTACCAATTATAAGGAATCTTTTCAGTAAACTAATGTAAGGAGCAAAATTATTTCACTCCTTACATTGAACTATTTCTCTATTTACAAATTAGCTTCATCACAGTATAATACAGACTATATTGTATAAAATATAATGTGCTGATGGATCGGTGTCTATACTTAGATGCTTTAGTCCTAAGGTGCAGATTAAAACAAAAAGGGCTTCCTGTACGGTATCTGCTTGTGTCAGATGCTTTAGTCAGGAAGTTCTTTTATTTACCCCACTTGAGATAATCATAGATCATAATTAATCTTCTGATATTGGTTCTGATTGCAGGCTTTGAATCCTGAAGAATATTTATATCATTTTCAAATATTTCATTTAAAACAATTTCCAATTCTTCAACATTTATATCTTTTTCAGGCAAATGAGCTATTAATCTTGTTGCTTTTTCCAGAGAATCCTTTTCATTCTCCCATATTTGTTTAACTGTTTTATATTTATCTAATTTATATCTGTTCTTCTTTATTGTTTTTGATATGATATAATCAAAATCTTGCTTTTTTGCTAGTTCAACACAATCCGGATAATTTCCTTTGGCTTTTGATAAATATTTATTAACTGGCAATCTTCCAGAATTTTGTTTAACCAGATCCTTAAATGCATACTGTAACAAATCATCTGCTGAAAACTCTATATCTTCAACAACAATATTTTTATACCATTCATCTGCTTTAAGTCCATGAAGTCCTTTTAGCCCAAAATCATTATATTTTCCAATAGCCATTACCAGTTCTTCATCCTGAACCCTTTCATCTTCAATAGATGCAACTCTCATATTAGCCGTTGGTTTATTTGTGACAGTAAAATCATATAATTCCTGCTTAAATCGTCTGAGAATTCTTACTGGTAACTTTGACCTTTTTCCTTCCAGAGCTCTATACAGTAATTTAAAATCTTCAACAACAATCCTTTTCATAGAAAGCGGTTTATCATCTACCATTATGGTATAAGGTGACACTTCTATTCCCATTTTTTCAGACTGATACTCTACAAAAACAAATCTATCTTCCAAAGTCTTAATCTGCTGCATGTCTAAGCAATCTATTATAGATTTAATAATCTTCTGAATATTAACATCACTAATGGAATATCCCATAAAAATTATTGGATACTCTATAAAAATAGTCATTAACTTAGCAGCAAGATATGCACTTTTCCTATCAAAATCTAAATAATCTTTTTCATTAATAATAAGACTGTCCGGATCTTCAATAGATCCATGAATTTTAAAAACTTCAGCTATTCCCTGTATTGGTGAAAATATTAACTGCTTTTGTCCAACAAATTTTGTATATCCTAAAAAATGGTTTTCAATAAATTCATCATAATTTGTAGTAATAACTCCCGCTATATTTTTCTCTGATAAATTCGATAACATTTCTATTTCAGTCTTATATTCATCAACAACTACACTATTTTTCTTTATATATGTTGCAACTTCTGCCTTAAATGGCGATAGACCTCTTTTCACTTTCATAAGTAAATCTGCTTCCAGATTTCTAATTGACGCATCCCTAAACCATTTTTCATCATAATCAGCCTGAATTAATTCAGCAACCTTTGGAAGCAGACCAACTGGTGTTTCCTTATAAGCATCACAAATTTTTTAATTATGTTCACTTGATTAATAAGTGTAATTCAGTATTAACCATAAATTAATACAATATTTCAAAACCGGTTCTTCCATGAAAAACCCCTTCTGATTACAATAAGATCAAAGAAAAGAGAAAATTTGAATTTCCTAAAATTCAGGTGAAGGAGGTTATGAAATGGCAGCACTGATTGCTTACTTTTCAAGGACAGATCAGAATTACTTTGGCGGCAGACTGAAAAATATTTCTGTGGGAAATACAGAACAGGCAGCCAGAATTCTGGAGAAGATAACAGGCTCAGGAGGATCAGCGGAGAAATACAATACCGGAACTGACACATTATCCGGAAAGCATTGACCAGTATGATATGATCTATCTTGGATATCCCAACTACTGGGGAACCATGCCGATGCAGGTATTTACTTTCCTGGAGCACTTTGATTTCAATGGAAAGACGATCTGTCCCTTCTGTACACACGAAGGAAGCGGCATGGGAAGAAGTGAAGCTGATATTAATATCATCTGGAATCTGCCAGAAAAAATGGTGTCACCAGAATACCATGTCCAGTTATTCCATGGATGTCACAGCTTGCACTTTCGAGCATTCCATGGAGCACACCATGAGTGCTTATCATCAGCATCTGCCTCACGGAGCAGGACTGATCATACTTTCCAGAGAATATTTCAGCTTCTGGATCAGTAAACATGTCTGCGATGACAGATTTGTAGATATGGAAAAATTCCTTGGAAAAGAAGATTCCACAAAACCGGAAGATTTCATTACCGCACTGACTGATCTGCAGAAACAACAGATGAAGAAATCGCCGGTATTTATGAAAGAGCATATAAATAAGAGTTTTCTTGTGATTACTACTCCCATGTGATATTCTGAAAGAGCAGAAATAAATCATGTTTCACAAAGAGAGCTAAAATAATGATACCAATTATTATCCCAGCTTATGAACCCGATCAGCGACTGATCGGGTTACTTAAGGAATTATCAGAATATCCCTATGGCCCTGTCATTCTGGTAAATGACGGAAGCGGATCAGCCTATGAAGATATTTTCAAAGCAGCAAAAAATCTGCTTTCTGAAAAAGCTATCCTCCTGACACATGAAGTAAACAGGGGCAAAGGACGGGCATTAAAAACTGCATTTCAATATATCCTGGAGCATCTGCCGAAAGCAATAGGAGCCGTAACAGCAGATTCCGACGGACAGCACACGAAAAAATCAATCATGAATGTGGCAGAAATGATGCTGCAGAATCAGGGAGATCTTATCCTCGGCGTCCGTACCTTTGACAAAGAAGATATTCCCTGGAAAAGCCGTTTTGGCAACCGTCTTACAGAAAAGGTATTTACCTATGTGGCAGGTGTCCATATCAGTGATACCCAGACAGGACTTCGTGGTATTCCAAGGGAGTTTATGAAAGAGCTGCTTACCATTTCTGCAGACCGGTTTGAATTTGAAACACAGATGCTTCTTCTGGCTTCCGGTCAGTACAAGATCCAGGAAATTCCAATTGAGACGATTTATGATTCCAAGGAATATCATCAGACTCATTTTAATCCGCTGAAGGATTCTGTGAAGATCTATGCAGTTCTTGGAAAATGGTTTTTAAGATATACACTGGCATCCTTTTCATCCAGCATTGTAGATCTTTTGCTGTTTACCATACTCTGCCATTTTCTTAGGGATCAGCTTACAGCATATGTAGCAGTAGCTACCGTAATGGCAAGGATTATATCAGCAGCTTATAATTATACTGTCAATTATAAGATTGTTTTCAAAAGCAGGGAAAATATGGGAAAGGCAGCCTGGCAGTATGCCCTGCTTGCTGTCGTACAGATGGGTATGAGTGCCCTGCTTGCAACAGGCGGTGTAAAGCTTCTGCCATTTATACCGGAAGTAATTACAAAGGCAATCGTTGATACGATCCTGTTTTTTGCCAGCTATCATATTCAGAAAAAATATGTATTCTAAAAGGATCCGCAGAACTCAGTTTTCTGCGGATCCTTTTATATTAAATACTTTCGTTATTCTCTGCTGCTTCTGACACAACTGCACCGGATACGGCCGCTACAACATCCTTTTTATCATCACCGGAGAGTCCGGTAACATTGATGTTCTTATTTACCTTGGCATCGTAGGTTCCTGCCTTTACGATATCAGCAAGATCAATACCTACTGTTTCCTTCATAGTTTCAAAAAGCTTTGCCATGACACTTGGAACATTGTCTGCTACATTGCCTACACCATTTCCTCCATCACCGCCGATAATTGTGATCTTATCAATCTGGGTAAGAGGCTCGGCAATTTTTCCGGCGATCTCAGGAAGAACCTGGATCAGCATTTCTGCCATAGCCGCATTGTTGTACTTCTGGTAAGCAAGTGCCTTCTTCTCCATGGCTTCTGCTTCCGCAATACCCTTTGCACGGATTGCCTCAGCTTCTGCTTCACCGACCATACGGATACCGGCTGCCTCCTGCTCCTTTGCGAATTTCTGTGCTTCTGCAGTTGCCTTCATTGCTTCTGCTTCTTTTTCACGTTCAAACTTCTCAGCTTCTGCATTCTTCATTCTCTCATACAGCTCTGCTTCTGACTGCTGCTGACGGGCGAATTTTTCTGCTTCTGCTTTCTTTTTAACTTCTGCATCCAGAGCCTTTTCCTTAACCTCGGCTTCTTTCTGCTTCAGGATAACTTCCTTTTCCTGCTTTGCAATGCTTGCTTCCTGAGTAGCAACCTCGATCGTCTTTCTCTGTTCCTGCTCCTGGATACTGTAGGC
>ERZ772882.3873-NODE-3873-length-11346-cov-3.061111_pt1 | contig 11346 bp, 10 predicted proteins | sample MGYA00580576_ERZ772882 | MGnify/ENA primary metagenome ERZ772882 (study PRJEB29015, sample SAMEA2737658) | human gut metagenome | biome: human gut; feature: human-associated habitat; material: faeces | place: China | collected 2012 ... | reverse complement strand
CCACACAATGCGGCCGCCGCGGGCGATTTTGCAAAAACCGTGCTCATGCCCGGAGACCCGCTGCGCGCAAAATTCATTGCCGAGACCTTTTTGGAAAGCCCGGGGCTTGTTACCTCGGTGCGCGGCATGCTGGGCTACACCGGCACGTATAAGGGTGTGCCGGTATCCGTGATGGGAAGCGGTATGGGCATGCCGTCTATCGGCATTTATTCCTGGGAGCTGTTCACCCAATATGGCGTGGAAAACATCATCCGCATCGGTTCGGCGGGCTCGTACCGCCCGCAGGCCAAGGTGTTCGACGTGGTGCTGGCCACCAGCGCATACAGCGAAAGCAGTTATGCCAAAACGCAGAACGGCTATGACAAGGACGTGACCTATCCCTCCGAGGCGCTGTGCGGCGCACTGCGCAAAAGCGCGGCGCGGCTGGGCATGCCGCTCATTGAGGGCGCGGTGCATTCCAGCGACGTGTTTTACCGCGATGCCGAGCCGGATTATTGGGAAAAGCTGCGGGACGAAAAGGGCTGTCTTGCCGTGGAGATGGAGAGCTTTGCGCTGTTCCACAATGCGGCCGCCACGAAAAAAAACGCCGCGTGCCTGCTCACAATTTCCGACAGCTTTGTATCCCATGAGGAGACGACGGCCGAGCAGCGCCAGACGAGCTTCACGAATATGATGGAGATCGCGCTGGGAAGTGTATTGGAGTGACGACGATGGAACAGAACATCGACCGGAAAGCGCTCATCCGAGCCGCGTTCGCCGCGCGGGAGTATGCTTACACGCCCTATTCCAATTTCAAGGTGGGCGCCGCGCTGCTGGCCAAAAACGGCAGCGTCTATACGGGCTGCAACATCGAATGCGCCACGTTCACCCCGACCAACTGTGCCGAGCGTACAGCCCTGTTTAAGGCTGTGAGCGAGGGGGTGCATGGATTTGCAGCCGTTGCCGTGGTGGGAGCAAAAGACGGCGCGCCGGACGACGCGCTTATCACATCGCCCTGCGGCGTATGCCGGCAGATGCTGTACGAGTTTGGCGGGCCGGATTTACGGGTCATCATGGCGAAAAGCGAAAACGACTGGCAGGAAATGACGCTGGGCGAATTGCTGCCTTTGGGCTTTGGCCCGGAAAAGGTGCTGTGACGTTTTTTGATAAAAAGCGGCCGTTCTGCAGCGCCCCGGTGCAGCCGGACAGCCCGTGCCCGGCCGCGCGCTTTCAAAAGCATGCTGCGGCCTTTTTGAAGCATTTGCACAGCGGCGCTGTAAAAAATTTGTAATCTGCGCCATGCCGGGCGGGCTTGAAAAACACACGGGGATTCTGTATACTGGACAAGGGAATCCATAAGAGCGGCTTTTGGGCCGCGGCCGCCGGAGGCGGCTGTAAAAAAGGAGCTGTTGCCGTTCTATGCACGGCAATGGAATCATCTGTCCGCCCCGTCCGGGACGGACGACCGAAAAGGAGAGTTGACATGAAAAAACTGCTTGCACTTGCATTGGCTGTCGTGTTGGCGCTTTCCGTGTTCGCCGGCTGTGCCGCCGGCGGCAAAAAAGCGGAACTTGCCCTCATCACCGACATTGGTACCATCGACGACAAATCTTTCAATCAGGGCGCCTGGGAGGGCCTGGTGAAGTATGCCGAGGAAAAAGGCATCTCCCACCAGTATTATCAGCCCACGGAAAAGAGCACCACCGCGTACCTGGAATCCATCGACCAGGCTGTGAAGAACGGTGCGAAGGTCATCGTGACGCCGGGCTTCCTGTTTGAGGAGCCTGTTTACATCGCGCAGGACCAGTATCCGGACGTGACGTTCATCCTCATTGACGGCAACCCGCATGATGCGGACTACAACTATAAGACCGCCGACAACTGCGTGGGTATCACCTACGCCGAGGAGCAGGTGGGCTTCCTGGCCGGCTATGCGGCCGTCAAGGACGGCATGACGAAGCTGGGCTATATGGGCGGTATGGCCGTGCCTGCCGTTGTAAAATACGGCTACGGCTTTGTGCAGGGCGCCGAGTATGCCGCGCAGGAGCTCGGCATGGCTGACGGCAGCATTGAGCTGATGTACAACTACACCGGCGGCTTTGACGCCACGCCGGAAGCCCAGAACCAGGCCGCGTCCTGGTACAACAACGGCACCGAGGTCATTTTTGCAGCGGGCGGCGCTGTCGGAAACTCCGTGATGGCGGCTGCGGAAGCGGCCGGTACCAAGGTCATCGGTGTGGACGTGGACCAGTCCGGCGAATCCGAGACGGTTATCACCTCCGCGATGAAGGGCCTGGGCACCTCCGTTTATGATATGATTGCCGCATATTACAACGGTTCTTTCCCCGGCGGCGAAAACAAGGTCTACGACGCGGCCAACAACGGTGTTGCGTTGGCCATGGACACCGCCAAGTTCGACAGCTTTGCGAAAGCGGATTATGACACGCTGTTTGCCGCGCTGCAGAACAACACAAACAACATCGCTTCCGACATCCTCAAGAATGTGGATGCGGACAACAACGAGATCGCCCTTACGGATATCCCCGTGAAGGCTGTTGTCGTCACCGAAGTGAAATAATTGCTTTCAAGCGCAAAAGGGCGGGGCGGCTGCGGCTGTCCCGCCTTTGGTTTTCTTGCGCGCCGCAGGGAAAACGGGTACAATAAAGAAAAGCGCCCGGTGCGGGCGGAACAAATAGACACAGACGGGCCGCGCGCCCGGGAAAAGAGGAGCTGTATGACAAAACAGGAGATATTGGCAAAGGTAGACCACACGCTGCTGAAAGCGGACGCAGGCTGGGAGGACATCCGCCGTATCTGCGATGAGGCGTTGGAAAACAGCACCGCATCCATCTGCATCAACCCGTGCTGGGTGGAACGTGCCGTGGAATATCTGGGCGGCCGCGTGCCTGTGTGCACGGTCATCGGGTTCCCGCTTGGAGCCACGACGACGGCGGCAAAGGTGGCTGAGGCAAAGCAGGCGTTGGCCGAGGGATGCGAGGAGTTCGATATGGTCATCAACATCGGCCGGCTGAAAATGGGGGATACCGATTACGTGCGGGATGAGATCCGCGCTCTGAAGCAGGCCGTGGGGAACAAGGTGCTGAAGGTTATCATCGAGACATGCCTGCTGACAGATGCGGAAAAGGAAACGATGTGCGGCGTGGTGTGTGAAGCGGGAGCGGATTTCATTAAAACTTCCACCGGCTTTTCCACCGGCGGGGCCACATTCGACGATATCGCGCTGTTTGCGCGGTGAAGGGCCGCTGCAGGATCAAAGCGGCAGGCGGTATCCGAAGCGTGGCGGATATGGAACGCTTCATCGCGCTTGGCGCCGACAGGCTGGGTACATCCAGTGCCATCAAAATATTCAACAACGAGGCTTCCGGCACAGAATATTGAAGCCCGCCGTCCCGGCACCGTATTTTCGCGGCGCCGGGACGTTTTTTATCGGGATATTTTTTACCGCGAGTGACAGATTGTTAACAATTATTTGCTGATTTTATGGTATAATGAACATGTTCACATTATTTTAGAAGAATTTTTCGCCGCAACGCGGCGGGAACAACGGGAAAAGGAGGAACCACTATGCCCATCGACAAATCCATCGATTACTCGGCCATTACGCCCGAGATCAAGGCGTTGACGAAGCTGTGCCTTGCGGACAATGTCATCGAGCCGGAAATGTATGTGAAGTACGCTGTCAACCGCGGCCTGCGCGACCTGAACGGCAACGGCGTGCTCACAGGCCTGACAGAAATCAGTGAAATACAGTCCAGCAAAATGGTAGACGGCGAAAAGGTGCCCTGCGAAGGCAAGCTGTTTTACCGCGGCGTGGATGTGGAGCAGATCGTATCGGGATTTATCCGCGAAAAGCGGTACGGCTTTGAGGAAACCGTTTATCTGCTTTTGTTTGGCGCGCTGCCGGATGAGGCACAGCTGGATGATTTTAAGAAGCTGCTGGCGGGCTACCGCTCGCTGCCCACGAATTTCGTGCGCGACGTCATCCTCAAGGCGCCCAACGCCGACATGATGAATACGTTGGCCCGCAGTGTGCTGACGCTGTACAGCTACGACGCCCGGGCCACGGACAACAGCACCGAGAATGTACTGCGCCAGTGCCTGCAGCTCATTGCGCTGTTCCCCATGCTCTCGGTATACGGTTATCAGGCGTACAGCCACTATGTGCTGGACAAAAGCCTGTTCATCCACAACCCCGTGCCCGAGCTTTCCACCGCTGAAAACCTGCTGCACATCCTGCGCGCGGATGGCAAATATACCGAGCTGGAGGCCCGAATCCTGGATCTGGCGCTGGTGCTGCACGCCGAGCACGGCGGCGGCAACAACTCGACCTTCACCATGCATGTGGTTACTTCTTCGGGCACCGACACCTATTCTGCCGTGGCGGCGTCTCTGGCCAGCCTGAAAGGGCCCAAGCACGGCGGTGCGAACATCAAGGTAGTTCAGATGTTCGAAGACATGAAACAGAATGTCAGGGATTGGACGGACGAAGAGGCCGTCGAGGCCTATTTGCGCGCGCTGCTGCACAGGGAAGCCTTCGACAGAGCGGGCCTGATCTACGGCATGGGCCATGCGGTATACTCCCTGAGCGACCCGCGCGCCAATGTGTTCAAACACTTTGTGGAGATGCTGTCTGAGGAGAAGGGCCGCCATGAGGAATATGCGCTGTATGCAGCAGTGGCGCGCCTTGCGCCCAAGGTCATCGGAGAAGAGCGTAAGATCTATAAGGGCGTTTCCGCCAACATCGACTTTTACAGCGGTTTCGTTTACAGCATGCTGGACCTGCCGCTGGAGCTGTATACCCCCATTTTCGCCATCAGCCGTATCGCGGGCTGGAGCGCCCACCGCATCGAGGAGCTCATCAATGCGGGCAAGATCATCCGTCCTGCATACAAGAGTGTCAAACCGCGGGTGGACTATGTGCCTTTGCACGACCGCAAATAATTTACAAAACAAGACCGGGAGCCTGGAAGGCTCCCGGTCTTGCATTGCTCTGCGTGGAATGCTTCAGATATAATCTGAAAAATATGCCTTGCCCGTGGGAATCAGCCGTTCCAGCAACGCCGTAGTCTTGGCGTCCGCCGTCAGGCGGTCAATGCTTTTCAGGTATGCAGGGCGCTTGTAACCCATCAGCATGCAGGTGGCCGTGCCGATGCTCATTTCCGCGGTGTAGGGCGACGGTTCCGCCGAAAGCGTATGTGTGCCGTCTGCATGGAACCGCACGGTAAACTCCTGTTCGTTCCAGTCCAGCACTTTGTCGTGGATGCGGAAGGTTATGGCATCGCCCGAGGAGGCTTCGGCAAAATTATAGCTCATGATGAACGCCGCAAAATCTACGATGCGCGCCATCACATAGGGCTGCACGGTCTCGCGGATATCGCTGTCCTCCAGCGTGAAAGCCAGCGAATGGTTGGTATAGTTGCAGCCGGAGACCTCGGTGACCATGGAATAGTGGGCCGTGACATAATCCCACATGCCGCGCCGGGCCTCATCGTTCAGATATACCATTTCCTTGATCTTGAAGATCTCGCGCTTGAGCAGATAGACAAGATAACCCTGCGGCTCGTCCGCGGCGTCGTAGTACATGGCCACGACCTCGTCGTCCACATCCCACCGCCAGTATTCATCCCAGGCCAGCGCGTTGCGCACAAGACAGCCGTGTGTTTTGGCGGCAAAGCGGTCATGCACCGCGGCAAGCGAGGGATCGTCCCAGGCGATGCGCCGCACTTTTCCCGGCACAGGCTGGGGCTTGGGCAGCTGATTGTCCCGAATGCGGAACGTCATTTTGTCCGACACGATCTCCCAGCCCTTGTGACGGTAAAAGGGGATGGAGTACGGGCACAGGAACGAGATGCTCTGTCCGCGCCCGCGCATATCGGTGAGCGCCTGGCGGATGAGCGTGCTCATCAGGCCGATGCCCGCGTATTCCGGATAGGTGGCCACGCCGGTGACGAACCCGGTATCCAGCAGCGAGCCTTCCACATTTACCTGCATGGGATATACGGCGATCTGCGCGGCCAGCGTTTTGCCCTCGAAGCAGCCCAGTACATGGGCTGATTCCAGAATGGGGAATTTTGACTGCTTGATTTCATCCTCCTGCCAGCCCACCTGGACCAGCTCCTCCTCCGTTACCTGGAACGCATAGCGCAGCAGTGCGTTGAATTGCTCCAGATGGGAGGCGTCCAGCTCCTGAATGGTGAACCCGTCGGGCAGTGATGTGTATTGCATAACAAGGATCCTTTCGCTTGAGCGGCGCACTGCGCCGCCAGTGGCATTTACATTGATTCCTGACCTTATCATACCACGCCCCATGCGCCAGTGCCAACCCCCAAATGGGTTTTCCCGGCCGCCGCAGGGTTTTTTTACCGTTTGAATATTTTCCCGGCCGCCGCGCATCCTAACCGCAAGAGGTGAAAAGAATGCAGAATCTTGAGGATTACACGCCGGAAATGCTCGTATTTTATCAAAACCTGCCGGCTCCCGTACAAAATGCCGTACGCCACGCGGATGTGGAGCTGGAGGATCTGGACAGCCTGGCTGTATTTGCTGAAAATCTGGCCAAGCTGTACGACGGCGGACGCAGAACGGAGGGCTGAGCATGCTTTTGGATGAATATTACCGCGCGGACCCGGAATTGCGGGATGTGTGGATCGCGCTGCCCGGAACGGTGCGCGCGCAGATCCTGCAATGGGACGCGCGTGTGACGACGAAGGGCGAGCTGCAGAAGCTGGCCGAGGGCTTTGCGCATCATCTGTAAAGCGCCGGTACGCTCTGCGCCGTTTTCAGGCCGTTCCGCAGGGCTTTTCTGGAAAAGAGAGCCCGCGGGGCGGCCTGCTTTGTCTTTTTGTGGAGAAAAGCAGTAAAAAGCGTATCTATTTTGCCGGTTTTGACTTGCGGCCGCGCAATTCCCCGTTTATAATAAAAAGAAGAAATCTCTGCACCTTTTGCGGGGAACAAGAGGGATGCGTGTATCATGAAAATTTCTACCCGGGGGCGCTATGCGCTGCGCCTGATGCTGGATCTGGCACTGGCGGACCCTGAGGAGTACTGTTCGGTCAAAAGCATTGCTGCGCGTCAGCAGATCAGCGAAAAGTATATGGAGCAGATCATCTCACAGCTTGTAAAAGCGGGCTTTGTGCGCAGCGTGCGCGGCGCACAAGGCGGTTACCGATTGGCCTATGCCCCCGAGAAATACACAGCGGGGCAGATCCTGCGGCTGACGGAGGGCGACCTTGCTACGGTAGCGTGCCTTGCACAGGACGCGCCGGAATGCCCGCGGGCGGAGCAGTGCGCCACGCGCTGGCTGTGGGAACAGATGGATGACGCGGTGAACGATGTGTTGGACAGGGTGACACTGGCCATGCTTGCCGAGGTGAGCCGGCAGCGGGGCAACCCGGAATGTGTGCTGTGACGCGCCGGATAAAAACCGTAAGTTTTTTGTAAGGCTTTCGGCAGCAGGATCGTTCTTTTTCTGTGGTTTAATAGAACCATGGAATGAAGCCGCACCCGATGCGGTGAAGAGAAAGGGGCGTTCGCTGTGCCGGGGCAGAAAACCCATGCGCGCCGTCCGGTTCAATGGCTGTATTTGCTGGTTGGCTGCGCTGCATTGGCGGCAGCTTTCACACTGTGGATGACTCATTAATCTTTGACGGGAAATTCAAACAGACGGAACATCGCCCGCGCGGTATTTTGCCGCGCGGGCGACGCCATATTCTGCCGCGCTTGAGAAAGCGGCGCGGATGTGGTAAACTAAAACATAGTTTACAGCCTGTTTTTATTGCAAGGGCCTGGTTCAACGGGCCGCATGCCCCAAAACAGCACAGACAGGAGGGACGAGAAATGCGTTCGTTTGAATCGCGTGAAGATTATCTGGAGGCGATCCTGGTGCTCCAGAATGAAAAAGGGGCGGTACGCAGCATTGACATCGCCGCAAAGCTGGGGTTTACAAAGCCCAGTGTGAGCCGGGCCATGGGCCTTTTGCGCGGTGCGGAATACATCACGGTAGACCGGGACGGCTTCATCCGTCTGACAGAGACGGGCCGCGCGGCGGCGGAGAGCGTGTATGAGCGTCACCGCCTGTTGACGGACTGCCTGATTCGTTTGGGTGTCTCGCCCGAGACAGCGGCCGAGGACGCCTGCCGTGTGGAGCATGTCATCAGTGCGGAGAGCTTTGAAAAAATTAAGGAATATGCCGCGCGGATACCGGAAAAATAGCTCCGTAAGGTAAATCAAAAGCCGCTTTCCCTCGCGAGGGAAAGCGGCTTTTTCTGGCGGCTTTGCGCAGCAAAGCAATCCATGCGGCCACATGAGCCAGAACGGCACACCGCTTGGAGTCCAAGCGCCCGGAGATGCGTCAAAAACAGTAGTACAGCGGCTGTCTTTGCACGACTTACAGGAACAACGGCGCGAAACGGGCTGCGGGCTCAGGATGTCCCAGCAAAAACCCCTGAAGATAATCCGCGCCGAAAGGCTGCAAAGCGGCAAGCTCGGCCGTAGTTTCTACGCCCTCCACACACACACGGATGCCTACACTGTGGCAAAGCTCCACCATCAGGTGTACGAAAGAGTGGTCGAAAGCACTGCCGCACAGCCCCTGTACAAAGCTCCGGTCAATTTTCACGATGTCGACAGGGGCGTGCTTGAGGACGCTGAGGGAGGAATAACCCGTTCCGAAATCGTCCATGGCCACACGCAGCCCCAGGCCGCGCATCTGTGCCAGAAGTCCCGAAAGCCGTTCCAGATTCGGCGCGAGATAGCTTTCCGTCAGTTCCACGATGATATGCTCCGCGCTCACGCCCTCTTCGCGCAGCGTTTGGGCCAGATATTCCACTAGGGTCGGGTCCTCCAGCTGCAGGCAGGAGAGATTGACAGCCATGCTGAACGCCGGATACTCATCCAGAAAAACCGCGCACTGGCGCACCGCTTGCCGAAAGGCCCAGCGGCCGAAGGAAAGGATCATGCCGTTCTTTTCCAGCAGTGCGATGAACTCACCGGGCGGCACACTGCCGAACCGCGCACACTGCCAGCGGCTTAGCGCCTCTGCGCCGCAAAGGCGCCCGTCCGGCGAAAAGACAGGCTGGTAATGCAGAGAAAAACCATTGCAGCCGTTTTCGATGCTTTCCCGCAGAAGCTCCGTCAGCTCCATGGCTCGCTCAGCCGGGCCGAGAATGGCGGACGAAAATACCTCCATGCGGTTCTTCCCGTGGCGCTTGGCGTGGTCCAGCGCAGAGCTGGCGCACTTCAGCAGGCCCAGATAGGTGGTGCCGTCGTGCGGGGCAAAGGCACATCCGCAAGACAGCGTACAGAAAAATTTACTGCCGTCAAAGGTTTGCTGTGTGCTGAAGGCCTGCTGCACAGCACCGAAATAGCCTTGGACAGCGCGCAATGTGCCGCCGCGCAGGACGACCCCGAATTCATCGCCGTCCAGCCGAAAAACCGTGCCCCCCGGAGGAGCGAGCGTCTGCAGTTTTTGGCAGACAATACGGATGACCTCATCCCCAAACAACCGATTGTACAGGCCGTTGATGCGTTTAAGGCCGTCGATGCCGAACAACAGAACGCACACACCTTCGCGGGGCTGGGCGTCCAGCAGGCGGCGCACCTCGTGCTCAAATTCGAATTTGTTAAATACGCCCGTCAGGTGCTCCACTTTGTTCTTTTTTCCCAAGTTGGTGATGATACCCGCAAACAATACGGGTTCGCCGCCTGCGTCGCGTTCCAGGTGCCCGCGGCAACGCATCCAAACCCATTCGCCGTGGCGGTTACAGGCGCGATATTCGACACAATGGCTGTCGGCACGGCCGTCCGTGATTTCCTGGTTGGCTTCCAGAAACGCCTGCTTGTCGTTGGGATGCACCTTCGCACCCCAGACGGCCGCCGCGTTGGCAATGACGCGGCCGGGCAGGTCAAACTCGTCCACCATGGCCTGGGGATAACAAAAAACGCCGGTTTTCATGTTGCAGACGTAGACATAGTCGTCGGTACTCTGCACCAGAGCGTCCAGCAGGTAAATCGTATCATAGGTGAAGTCTACGCCGGGGCTGCGCTGTGGGGAATGCAGCAACGCATACTGGGCGTTGGCGATGTGGAGACGCCGCTTTTTTTCGTAGAGCTTTTCATCCACGTCGCTCAATAGCTGTGCGACGGAGCGCGCGGGACCGTTCGGCTCCGGCGTTAAAACGCCGAAGGAAAACGCGTCCGCCTGCTCGGACAGCGCCTGGACTCCATGCAGGGCTGCCAGCGCCGTATTCATACGCTGTACCGCCTGCTCCCGTGGTGCGCCGCGCATCAGCGCCAGAAATTCGTCTCCGCTCAGGCGGCAGAGCACATCGCCCTCCTGCAGCACGCCGCGCACTGCCTCTGCAATGGAAACGAGCAGCTGGTCTCCGGCAGCATGCCCGAAATGGTCATTGGTCTTTTTCAGGTCGTTCACATCAAACATGCAAAGCGAGAAAGGTTCGCCTGTTCGGGCGCATGCAGCGGCCATCTCCGCCAGCGCGGCCTTTCCCGCGCGTCGGTTCAGCGCGCCCGTCAGTTCGTCGGTGGTTGCCGCAATGGAGAGCTTATGGTATTCCGTTACGTCCAGAGAATGTTGAAAGTGGACGAGCCGGCCATCGTGCCATTGAATCAGGCTGTCGAAGTTTTCATAGATGCAGCCGTTGCTGGTATCTGGTATTATGTTCCTCCCAGCGGAGCGGTGCTGCGGAAGGGCCGTCCCGCAGCAGACGCGGCACGGGGCAGAAGGGACAGCGCCCGCTCATCCCTTTTTGAAGCACCTGCCAGCAGATTTTTCCCTCCGGCTCCACAAGGCCGAACTGCTTTTTCATGCCGCTGTTCATGAACAGGATCTCGTCCGTGTCCACATCGGTGATATAAACGCCTGCGTTCATCTGGTTCATGATCCTGTCCAGAAGCCAAACACCGGAGTCGTGAGTGGAGTTCTCGCGGGGCGTATCCATCATAAGCCAGCCTCCTTTTTGGCACAGTGTGCCATAAAATTCGGTCCATGACGGCGCACGGGGGAGTGCGGCAACTGGGGAAAAGGCATGCACAGTCATAAATAAGGTACCGTTCGTGCCATTATAACATTTTTGATGCCTTCATGTCAGCACTTTCGGGGAATTTAGCAGAAAGTTATCGGAAACAGCAGGCATGCAAAACAGGCCGTCCCCGGGACGGCCTGTTTTGCGTTGTGAGAAACACCACAAAAGAAGAATAGGATGAAATGGAGTAAGCAAAAAGGAGGGGCACGCGCCGCGCGTCACACCCGGCAGAGGGAGCGGGCGCGTGCCAGCGTTATGTCATGGCCCGGTGTTTGCGGGCCGGGCCACCTTAAAGAAGGGACAGCGC
>ERZ772882.3869-NODE-3869-length-11361-cov-3.613037_pt1 | contig 11361 bp, 10 predicted proteins | sample MGYA00580576_ERZ772882 | MGnify/ENA primary metagenome ERZ772882 (study PRJEB29015, sample SAMEA2737658) | human gut metagenome | biome: human gut; feature: human-associated habitat; material: faeces | place: China | collected 2012 ... | reverse complement strand
AGGCGATGACGGAGTACGCCATCCGCTTGGGACGGGAGGCCGGAATGAAGACAATTCGCCTCGATGTGCTGAAGGGTAATATTCCGGCAGAGCGGGCCTATCGAAAGGTTGGATTTGCCTACTGCCGGACGGCCTGTATGTTTTATGAAGATACGGGATGGACCGAATTCGATCTGTTTGAGTATATTCTGTAAGGGCCCTTCTCTTCTGAGAGTGTCGGGCCGTCTGGCCTTCAGCATAAAATCTATTGATATATATAAACAGGGACATACTGTTTCACGTGAAACATATGCCCCTGTATTGCAGTATATGATTTGAAAGACAATAGCAGCGTATTTCTGCATTCAGCGCTCTTGCGATACACTTTGGTTTTGCAGCGTTTCTTCATAAGATGGCAAGGTTTATGGTTATTGCCTGTAGATGCGCAGCGCGTTGGATATGACATATAAAAACGGGACTGGCGATGAAGGATTGCTTTTCTTCATCAGCGGTCCCGTTTTGCTTGCTGCGTCTTATTTTACCAGTTCGTATCCGGCGTCGGTAATGACCTTGGCGAATTCGTCCGTCGTAATGTCCTTTGTCGCCGTGACATCGGCCGTCTTGCCTTCCAAGTTGACGGTTACGTCCGTTACGCCGTCCATGGCGGCTAAGGCGTCGTGAACGTGTTTCTGGCAGTGCTGGCACATCATGCCTTCGATGTGTAATGTTGTTTTCATAGCAGGTTCTCCTTCCTTCTGTTCAGATATAGATGTATTTGGAGTTTCATGTGATGTTTCACGTGAAACAGTTCCAACAGAATGGTTGGGCTTAAAGAAGCGCAGGCGCAGGGCGTTTAGGACGACGCAGACGCTGCTCAGGCTCATGGCCGCCGCCCCGATCATGGGGTTTAGCTTGAGGCCGTAGGCCGGGTAAAACAGGCCGGCCGCCAACGGAATGGCGATGACGTTGTAGAAGAAGGCCCAGAACAGGTTTTCTTTGATGTTTTTGATGACGGCCTTGCTCAGGCGGATGGCGCTGACGGCGTCGAGGAGGTCGCTGCGCATGAGGACGGCATCGGCGCTTTCGATGGCGACGTCTGTGCCGGCACCGATAGCCATGCCCAGATCGGCTTTCGCCAGGGCCGGTGCATCGTTGATGCCGTCGCCGATCATGGCGACTTTATGGCCTTGGGCCTGGAGGGCGGCGATGTGTTTTTCTTTATCCTGCGGCAGGACGCCGGCAATGACCCGGGGAATGTGCAGGCGCTGGCGGATGGCTTCGGCCGTGCGCTGGTTGTCGCCAGTGAGCATGACGACGTGGATGCTCATTTTGGCAAAGTCGGCAATGGCTTCGGCGCTGGTCGTTTTTTCGACGTCGGCTACGGCGATGATGCCGATGATTTCCTTGTCGTCGGCAAAGAGGAGCGGTGTCTTGCCGTCGTCGGCCAGAGCGTTGAGGCTGGCCGTGATAGCTTTGGTGTCGATATGGGCTTCGTCCATGAGGCGCGTGTTGCCGGCATAATAGGTCTTGCCGTCGATGACGGCCTGGACGCCGCGGCCGAAGAGGGCCTTGAAATCGCTGGCCGTCTTGCCGGTCAGCTGGTGTTCGCTGGCGTAGGTCGTAATGGCTTCAGCCAGGGGATGTTCACTGCCTTTTTCCAGAGCTGCCGCAATGGCGACGAGGTCTTCTTTTGTGCCTTTCAAGGGAACAATGTCCGTAACTTTCGGCCGGCCTTCGGTGATGGTGCCGGTCTTGTCCATGACGACCGTATCGATGGCATGGGCCGTTTCCAGGGCTTCGCCAGATTTGATGAGGATGCCGTTTTCAGCCCCTTTGCCAGTGCCGACCATGATGGCAACCGGTGTAGCCAGGCCCAGGGCGCACGGGCAGGAGATGACCAGGACGGAGATGGCCGTCGAGAAGGCAAATTCGGCATCGACGCCCATGACGAAGTACCAGATGAGGCCGGTAATGATGGCGATAGTGATGACGGCCGGGACGAAGTAGCCAGAGATGGTATCGGCCATCTTGGCGATGGGCGCCTTGCTGGCGCTGGCTTCGTCGACGAGTTTGATAATCTGGCTGATGGTCGTATCGGCGCCGACACGGCGGGCTGTAATGTGGATGAAACCCGTCTTATTTATCGTAGCCGATGTGACTTTGTCGCCGACTTGTTTTTCAACAGGAATACTTTCGCCGGTAATAGCGGCTTCATCGACGCTGGTCGTGCCTTCAGAAATGAAGCCGTCAGCCGGGATGCTTTCACCGGGGCGGATGACGATTTCATCGCCGACGACAAGGTCTTCGACGGGGATGACCGTTTCGACGCCGTTGCGCAGGACCGTCGCCTGTTTCGGTGCCAGGTCCATGAGTTTTTCAATGGCGGTGCTGGTCTTGCCTTTGGCGCGGGCTTCGAGGAACTTGCCGATGTCGATGAGGGTGACGATCATGCCGGCTGATTCAAAGTACAGGTTGGTGCTGTACTGAGCGACGAGGGCCCAGTCACCGTGGCCCATGCCCCAGCTCATGCGGAAGATGGCGAAGACGCCGTAGACGGCAGCGGCCATGGAGCCGAGCCCGACCAGGCTGTCCATGTTCGGTGCACCCTGGAAGAGGTTGCGGAAGCCGTTGATATAGTACTTGCGGTTCAAGTACATGATGGGCAGGATTAATAAGAACTGGGTAAAGGCAAAGGTAATGGCATTTTCATCTCCGTGGAAGACGTACTGGAAGCCTTCCGGGACGGGGATGCCGAACCATTCATAGAACATGTGGTGCATGGCGATGTACATGACCGGGATCAGGAAGAGGATGGACCCGATGAGGCGGTGCTTCATGGCCTTCATTTCTTCCTTGGCAATGTCGGATGCGCTTTTCTGGGGCGCACCGGCCGACTGCGGGCTGCCGCTTTCAGCCGGGCTGGCGCCATAGCCGGCATCGATGACGGCCTGGATGATGTCTTGTTCGCTGACGATGTTTTCATCATACGAGGTCTGCATGCTGTTGGTCAGCAGGTTGACGCTGGCCTTGTCGATACCGTCCAGCTTGTTGACGGCTTTTTCCACGCGGGCTGAGCAGACGGAGCAGCTCATGCCGGTAATGATGAATTTTTCGTGCTTCAAAATACTCACTCCTTTATTTCATGAGTTTTTGTAAAGTGCAGACGAGTTCATCGACGACTTCGTCTTTGCCTTCACGGATGTCGTGGACGACGCAGGACTTGATGTGCTGGCCCAGGAGCTCCTTATTGAAAGAATTCAAGGCCGACTGGATGGCACTGACCTGAGTCAGGATATCAATACAATAGCGATCGTCTTCGACCATTTTTTTCACGCCCCGTACTTGGCCTTCGATGCGGTTCAGACGGGAAATGAGTGATTTATACTCTTTGCCCTCTTTATTGCGATACTTATGTTTTTCCGTATCGCAGCAAGGACAGACTTTCTTTTCGGACATAATTGAATGCTCCTTTCAAATAAATACCCCTATGGGGTACGTGATTATAATATACCTACAAGGGGTATATGTCAAGGCTTTTTAGTGGCTCGTGGCTAGTAGTTCGTAGGGGCCGGCCCAGAGGGCGGCCCATTAGGGATGTGAGTGTTTCGCCCAGCAAACTGATTGGGAAATCATACATATTCCGGAGCGGGCGCCCCACGTGGTCGCCCCTACAGTGAAATTGCATAATCCTGGGGCAGGTGTCCCTTTTTAGCAATCCACAGTTAGCGGCTAATTGCTAACTGTCGGACGAGCGGGCCGCCTTAACAGGACGGCCCCTACGGTGCGGCCATGAGGCCGCCACGAACCACGAACCACTAAAAAAAAGGCGCTGTCTTCACGCGACAGCGCCTTTTTTTTATCCTTATTTCAACAATGCTTTGACGGCTTCTGTTTCGTCCGTAGCGTTTTCGTTACCAGAGATGATGGCACCCTGGGCTACGATGCAGTCGAGGCCTTTGTCCTTGCGGACCTGGTCGACTTTGGAAACGACGTCTTTTTCAATGGGGACGATCAGCTTGTTTTCCAGCTTGCTCAGGTTCTGAGCGAGTTCACGGCCGAGGTTCTGGCGTTCCTGATCGGTCTTCATTTTCGGAGCTTTTTTAGCGAACTGTTCGTTAGCATCTTTGACAGCAGCCTGCATCTGAGCGCTGACTTTCGGGAAGTCCTTGTGGGACTGTACTAAGGTATCGAAGTTGACGTAACCGACGCCGGAAGCGAAGGCCGACGAAGCAGCGACAAGGCTCATCATTCCCATAACGGCAAGGGATGCCAATTGTTTTTTCAGTTTCATAATGTATTCCTCCTGTACCGCAGAGCGGCTGAATTACTCTTTCTTACAATGTTCTATTCGTATATTATAACAAACTTACTGCTAAAGTCAACATGCACGGCTTCAGGCCTTTTCATCTTCCCCTTCTGTCTTGTCTTCGTCATCATCGTGGATATAGATATATTTATCCTTTTTCATCTTATCGATGATTTCCGGAGCCATGGCAATGAGTTTTTCAAAAGCCGAAGCCTGGTAGCCATCTTTCTTGATGGAGAACATTTCGACCCGGTCGCCTTTGATGACCAGGATGGCTGCCGGTTCCATCTTAGCGCCGCCGCCGCTGCCGGCACTGCTGCGGCCGTTTTCCGTCTTGCCATTGACGCCGCCGGACCCGAAACCAAAGGTGACGTCGACGAAAGGCACCAGGATGGCATCGCCGATGTGGACGGCCTGGCCGACGACGGTTTCGACTTTGATCATTTCTTTGAAACTTTCAAAAATTTCTTCCAAGTTGTTCTTGATGTACGAGTTATCCATGTTCTTCCTCCTTGTTCACAGCGTGCCACTCAGCCCATAGACGGCGTACAGGCCGGGAGGCGGCAAAGACGGCTGTAAACAGAAGCAGCACTGCCGGATATAGACGGCCCGAAGCACGGACGGTACAGTCATACTGTTCCTCGACGAAATTGAATTGTAAGTCTGTGACGCTCCCCGGACAGATGGCATAGAGGACGCCGGCCAGCATCCCCGTTTCATGGGGCTCCGGGAGGCCGATGATGCCGGTCAGGGTAAAGCTGCGGATCTGGCCATGGCCGAGCAGGCGGGACAGCCAGGTGAAGAAGGCCGCTAAGAAATCGCTATTGAAGATGCCCGGCAGGAGCTGGCATATCGGCGGCTTCTTTTTGGGGCTTCCTGACTCTGTCGATTCCGGGGCCTCCGGCCCTTTTTCGCGGAGCAGGTCTTCATACGTGAGGTGCTGGCTTTCTTTTTCCAGTTCCTCCCAGGTTTTCTTGGCTTCTTCCGGCGTCGGGGGCGGTGTTTCTACTGGCTCTTTCACGGCAGGGCTGCACTTCCAGCAGGTATGCAGCTCGTGATGCGGTTCTTCGCCCAGGGAATAGGACCAGGATGCATCGGCCAGCTTCCGGCCCCAGCTTCCCTGGCCTTCGACCTGGAAGGGCGTGCCGATATGGACGGTCAGGGCATAGGTAATGGGCAGGCAGAGGATGAGCAGTATGCAGCTGAATAAAATGGCAAGGACGACGACAATCGCCATAGTGCAGCCCCCTTTTGTGAAAATAATCCGTTACTTTTATTTATTCTATATATATGGGGCAAGTTCCTTTTTTTTAGGCGTCCTGTTTTTCTTTTTCTTTTTTATTAAAAATGCAGTCTACGTTTTCGGCACCGAAGCAGCGGGAACAGGAAATGCACAGGGCCGGTTCCGTATCGCCCGATTTCCAGCGGTTCGGCAGGTCCGGCTGGCGCAGGAAGGGGCGGCTCATGGAAATGAAAGCCAGGTCTGTCGATTCCAGGGCTTCTTCGATATCGGCTATAGTGCGGAAGCCGCCGACGACGCCGACGTCGGTTTTACCTTTCAGCAGGGCAGCTGCCTCTGCTGCATAGGCTTTGAAGTACATCGGTTCCTTCGTGCGGCGGATAGCCCGGATCGGGCCTTTGCGCGGCAGGGATGACGTATTGCCGCCGCTGACTTCGATGGCGTTGACGCCCTGGTCGGCCAGCCAGGCCATGACCTGTTTGCTTTCTTCAAAGGTCAGACTGCCGTCTTTCATGAAGTCGGCACAGTTCAATTTAACCCAGATGGGATAATCGGCGCCGACGGCCTGGCGCATGGCAGCGACACATTCCAAAAGGAAGCGTGCCCGATTTTCCAGGCTGCCGCCGTAGGCATCGGTGCGGGTATTGAAATGGGGCGACAGGAATTTGCTGGCCAAATAGCCGTGGGCGCCGTGGAACTGGACGCCGTCGAAACCAGCCGTTTTGGCCCGAGCGGCAGCTTTTGCGACGGCGTCCGTCAATTCATGGATCTGGTCGACTGTCAGGGCCTGCGATTCCTGGGTCCATTTGCCGACCTTTTCCGTGACGCCGCTGGGGCTGAAGATGATGCGCGTTTCGCCTTCCGGCGTTTCCGGCATGAGGATGGCTGAGCCCATGACGACGAGCTGGGCTACGATTTTGCCGCCGTGCTGGTGGACGCGGTCGACGACCTGGGACAAAGGAGCGATACATTCATCGTCGTCGATGCGTATCTGACAGTGCTGGCGCGGTTCCATCTTATTGGTCGCCATCATCCCCGTGATGATGAGGCCGGCGCCGCCATCAGCCAGGTTTTCATACATTTCGGCCAGATTTTCTGTCGGAAGGCCGTAATTCCCCATTCCTTCAAAAGTAGCAGAACGGACAAGGCGGCACTTCGCTTCAATACCGCCAATGCGACATGTATCAAATGACATGGTAGAAATCTCTCCTTGGTAATATAAAATGAATTTCAGTTTATCTTGAACATTATACAATATTTGCAGAAATAAGCCAATGCATTGTTTTTTGCTCCTTTTGTAAAGTGTGATGTTTTTAGTTGGCTTCATTAAGCGAGTATGATATAATACAAGTGTTTGTTAATTTTACAATTCACGAAGGGATGTTGAATACATGGCTACAGCAATGGTAATCGGAACCCAATGGGGCGACGAAGGTAAAGGTAAGATCGTAGATTATTTGGCCCAGAAGGCCGATGTCGTCATCCGCTCCCAGGGTGGGAATAACGCCGGCCATACGGTCGTCGTCGACGATAAGTCCTTTGCACTGCGTCTCTTGCCGTCGGGAATCCTCTTTTCCGACAAAACCTGCATCATCGGCAGCGGCGTCGTTGTCAATCCGAAAGTCCTCCTTGAAGAAATCGAAGGCATGACCTCCAAAGGCGTGCAGATCAGCAAATTGGAAATTTCCACGCGTGCGCATGTCATCATGCCGTATCATATCCGCATTGATGAAGAAGATGAAAAGCTCAAGGGCGACGCTAAGATTGGCACGACGAAAAACGGCATCGGACCGTGCTATGCCGACAAAGTCAACCGCGTAGGCATCCGCATCGGCGACCTCATGGACCGCGATGTCTTTGCCAAGAAACTGCGCGTCAATATTGACCTTAAAAACCGTCTCTTTGAAAAATATTATGGCTGCGAAGGCTTCGATTATGATGAAGTCCTCAAAGAATACCTCGGCTATGCCGACCAGATCCGCCAGTATGTAAAGGATACGAACTATTCGGCCAATCTCTATGTCAGTGAAGGCAAGAAAGTCCTCTTTGAAGGGGCTCAGGCTGCTATGCTCGACCTCGACCATGGTACATATCCCTTCGTTACCAGCTCCAATCCGACGGCTGGCGGCGCTTGCACCGGTTCTGGCGTCGGCCCCCGTCGTATGGAAAATATCGTCGGCGTCGTCAAAGCCTATACGACCCGCGTCGGCGCTGGCCCGTTCCCGGCAGAACAGCTCAACGAAGTTGGCGAATACCTGCGCAATACAGGCCATGAATTTGGTACTGTCACCGGTCGTCCCCGCCGCTGCGGCTGGCTCGATACGGCTGTCGTCAAATACGCAGCTATGCTGAACAGCCTCGATTACCTGGCTATTACCCGCCTGGATATCCTCGATGACCTGGATACCATCAAAATCTGCACGGGTTATAAATATCAGGGCCAGATTCTGAAAGAATATCCGGCCAGCCTCGACGTCCTGGAAAACGTCGAACCGATTTATGAAGAAATGCCGGGCTGGAAAGCCGATATTTCCAAGTGCAAATCGTACGATGAATTGCCGGAAGCAGCCCGCCACTATGTCGAACGCATCAGCGAACTCACGGGCGTTCCCCTGGGCATCGTCTCCGTCGGCCCGAACCGCAGCCAGACGATCATCCTCAAAAAGATTTTCTAAAAACAACTGAATTACACCATAATATGTGAAAGGTCCTGCCGCTTATGCGGCAGGACCTTTTAAGTTGTTAGTTGTTAGTAGTTCGTGGTTCGCCAAGAATAAACGCCCCAATCGGGGCATCCGTAGGGGCCGTCCTAAAAGGCGGCCCGCCGTGACCGGTCGGTAATACATTATATGGTCCATGTGGCATGACTTTACGACCTGCGTTTTTTCGGACTCAGATGCGGCGTTCCGCCGCGACAGACTCAAGCTGACAACGACGCTTCGGGAAACCCTCAGCGCGTAGCGGGCCGCCCTTTGGGACGGCCCCTACGAGCCACGAATCACGAGCCACTAGCCACGAACCACGAATCATTCCCCGCAATGGCCGGCCATTGCGCAGGAGCTGCACGAGCCGGAGCAGCCGCCGCCGATGAAGTTCAGGCCGATGACGCCGGTTACGGTTTTTCTCGGCATGAGCATGCCGCTGGGCAGGAGGGAAACGCCGATTTGTTCGGCGTGGACGGCCTGGGCGATGTTGGCCATCTGGCCGGCTGGCCAGTCACCGGTACCGGGATTCATGATCCAGGCGGCTTTATAGCCTTTATCGGCGCCGGCTTCGTCGAGCATGTCGACGAGCTGTTTCGTATAGCCGGCAGTAGCGACGGCCAGGGCCGAATCGAGGGCCAGGCCACGGGTGATGTCTTTGTTCATGAACAAGGCATCGACTTCTTTTTCCACGGCTTCGCCCAAGGTGACGGCATACATCAGGACGATGGCTGAATCTTCGATGCGCTGGCAGGCCGTCGGGCTGCTGATGGTGAAGGGGCTGTCGCAGAGGACCATATGAGATGTATTGTCATAGAAGCACTGCTGGCAAATGGCCTGTGGTTTGGCCAATTCCATGACGCGCTGGCACGCTTCCTGAACGAAATCATCGGAAAGTTCGGCAGCTCCGCGCTGCAAGGCATATTCTTTGACGCTGGCGGCGTCGATTTCCCGCAAGGGGTCGGTAAATGTTGGCATTTTATACATCCTTTCTGAATCTGTACATTTGCTTCTTATTATACCATAGAAATTGTTAGAAAAATCAATGAAATCGGGGCAATAAATATTTGATTAAATGGTGGATAGACGATATACTATAATATAGACTTTAAAAATAATTTTGATAGAAATGAGGTGGACATGGTGGCAGTCGACGAGTCCCCGGCTGAACGGGGCGCCCCGGCAGAAATCGCCGTAGAATGTATTGTCCCCAATCCCCATCAGCCGCGGCAGACCTTTGATGAACAAGGGCTGGCCGCTTTGGCGGATTCCATCCGTCAGCATGGGCTTGTCCAGCCCGTCGTCGTCCAAAAGACCGGACCTGGCCGGTATGAACTGATTGCCGGCGAACGGCGGCTGCGGGCAGCGAAGCGCTGCGGCTTGAAAACGGTGCCGGCCATCATCCGCAAGTATACGCCGGATGAAGCGGCTGAAATCGCCCTTGTCGAGAATCTGCAGCGCAAGGACCTGGATGCCATTGAAGAAGGCCTGGCTTATGAGCGGCTCATGAAGGACTTCGGCTTGACCCAGGAACAGACGGCGCAGAAAGTCGGGAAAAGCCGGTCTCACGTGGCCAACATGGTCCGGTTATTGCAGCTGCCAGCTGACATCAAGGAATGGATTGCGGCGGGACGCTTATTCATGGGACAGGCCCGCCCTCTTTTACAGCTGCCTTCTGCGAAATTGCAGCGTGAAGCGGCCCTGCACATTTTGAAGCATGACCTGTCGGCCCGCAAGGCCGAAGCCCTGGTGCGCCATTTGATGAGCCAGGCCAAGCCTCGTCCGGAGCCGGATGCTCACCTGGCCTGGCTGCAGGATAAGCTGAAGATGTCCTTGGGGACTGACGTTGCCATCCAAGTGGGGAAGGACCGGAAAAAGGGGAAAATCGAGATTTCCTTTTCTTCGGAAGCAGAATTTGAACGGCTGCTGTCGATCCTTACCGAAGAAAAAGAAGACCCATCGCCGTCCCCTCTTTCTTCGTTTCACATATAAATTTTTTGCATGTTCATGGGAGGAAAGAAATGCTGAATGTCGATATGCAGGCTGCCCTGATGGCGCTTGCCGGTATTGGCGGGCTGATTTTATTGATTTTGCTCGTCTATATCGTCATTTTACACAAGAAAATCAGAAAATTAGAAACGAATTATACCTTTTTTATGCAAGACGAAACGGGAGCCAGCGTCGAATCCAAGCTGCGTGACGACGTCGACAAACTGCATAATCTGCAGGGGACGCTCGACATGATCCACCAGACGCAGAAGGACATCATGGCTGTCCAGAACCATTGTTTCCGTAAAATTGGGTTCGTTAAATATAATGCCTTTGACAATATCGGCAATAATCTGAGCTTTGCCTTTACCGTCCTCGACGGGAAGAATGACGGTTTCTGCCTTTCCAGCGTCTATGGACGCAACGAATCGCGTATTTTCGCCAAACCGATCGTTGAAGGGAAATGCCTCTACGGGATGAGCGAAGAAGAACGGGAAAGCCTGGACAATGCCTTGAATTACAGCGGCGATATGCAGGCCGTTCAAAAGGATCTGGAAGAATAATAAAGAGGGGAAAAGTGTGAAGATCCACATCAAGATATATCCATGGATGCGCACCCTGCAATCATGGTTCCAACGAATGAAAGCCTGGGAAACACCGTCATGGTGGCCGTCGTTCCTGAAAACGGACCGGACGGAGCCCCTGGTCGTGACACCGGCTCAATATAAGAAACTCGTCCGCGCCTGTGCTGTCGCAGTGGTCGTCATTGTAATCGCTGCAGGCATCGGCATTTACGAGTTCGTTTCGCTTCAGCAGACTAAAGCGCAGGAAGCCCTGCATGAACAACAGCTGGAATTGATGCGTGAAAAGACGACATCCCTCCAGGAAAAGATGGATAAGATGGATTCCCTGGACCAGGAACTGCGGCAAATGGTCAAGGGTTCGGGGGCTGGTGACAGCCCAAAAGGTGACGGTGGCGTAGCAGGGGGACAGAAGAAATCTCCGGACCTTTCTCATGCCAGCTACAATGACCTGTTATTGGCCACCTCGCGTTTGGAAACCCGCAGTAATGCCCGCATCATCAGCTTCATCACCTTGAAGACGGTCTTGAGCGATACGGCAGGCGAACAGGTTCGGCAAATGCA
>ERZ772882.3867-NODE-3867-length-11365-cov-11.420601_pt1 | contig 11365 bp, 7 predicted proteins | sample MGYA00580576_ERZ772882 | MGnify/ENA primary metagenome ERZ772882 (study PRJEB29015, sample SAMEA2737658) | human gut metagenome | biome: human gut; feature: human-associated habitat; material: faeces | place: China | collected 2012 ... | reverse complement strand
AAGAATAGGAGAAGTAAGCATTACTTTTCAGATGACCTATGGAAGAAAGGCATTAAGAAATTCAGAATCACTCAGCGGAACAGGTGTTTCGGCTATGTGGAGAATGGTGTTTTTTATGTGTTGAGGTTTGATTTGGACCATGAGTTGAGCGATGTGGGGTGATGCTTTGTACAGTCTTGGTGTTATTTTTAATAAGGATAGTAGGCTGTCCAAAAACTTATATCCTGTTATGTGCATTATGCTATGATAAAAGTTCTTGGACAGCTTGATTATACCTTTTCTATTTTAAGTCCTTTTACTAATTAACAAACAATCGTAGATTTATAAAGATTGGCATCTTACTTATTTTCATATACTTTCAGAGGAAAATTTAAGGATTACAAATCCTAATACGCATAATCGGCTGATTATAAATCCGCTGGGAGGATAACATATTTTGCTTTACTTTTTAGTAGTTTGTCTCTACGACAATTCCATTTCCAATAAATTGATATATCGTTTTTCCTCATTTCTTAGTATTATCCCAAATGCATCAAATGCATTCGATTTAAGGAATTGTATATCAACACTATTCCCATTTAATAATGTTATTTTGTTATTTTCGTCAAAATGAAACTCATCTTCAAAATCTATACTGGAATTAGCCCAAATAAAAACTTCGAACAAATGACCTTCTCTTTTATATTTTTTTATTTTTGATTTTTGGAAATATTCTACTTTTTCAATTAATAATGGAGTGTATCCATATAGTTCTTCATCAAATAAGACAATCTTTTCATTGTATCCTTGCCTTTTTGCATAAACCCTTAAAGGTGATTTATCCGTACTTGCAATTGAACCATCTTCGCATAATACCCCTTCAAAATAAACAGAAAATAAAGAGCAATCATCTATAGATAATTGTCCCTTCCAGGATAAATCACTAAACCAATTTTGGTATTTGAAACCAGGAAGATTGTCTATCTCTTTTGTATATTTCTTTAAATAAATAGGTGCATCCATAATCAATGAACTTTTTTAATCAAATCATCCATTTGAGTTTTTATTTTATCAGCATCATAAGGTTTTTTTATAACAATAACCTCGCCTTGCATTTTAGGAGGTAATTGCCCTTGAGCAACAACATTCCTAGCACTTAACTCATTTAATTTTGCTTCCGTTTTCATATCATAGTCAGAGGCTATTTCAATAGCATGAACTCTACCATATTTGTCAATAGCAGTCACGTCAGGACTTCTTTTGGGTGTCGTTGATATCCCAGTAATAGCCTCATAAGACCTATTTAAATGAATTTCAGTAAATTCTCCAGACATAGCTAGTTTGTCAGCTATTTCTTCTGACAATTGAGCATGCCCAGGACCAGTTGTTTGCCCTTTTCCAAAAATTGAAATCCCATTCACTTTTCTTTCTGGAGCTAATCCTAAAACATCAGTCCAATTATTTATATTTTTTACATATGCATAAAGTGTCGGGTTATTTCCTGTCAAACCTATTGGATCTTGACTAATATAGTTTCCAATACTGCTATCGTAGAAACGGAATCGATTATAATATAATCCTGTTTCTTCATCCTCATATTGTCCTTGAAATCTGAATGGACAATCACTCAAAGAACGCCCCTCAAAGGAAGTTACTTTTCCATAAACATCCAATGTACAATCCCAAGTCTTATTCCCATGTTCGTCGAACATCTGGAAGGGTGTACCCAAATAGTCGGACACTATGGAGTATTGCTTGCCGTCCTGTATCTTCGCCGTTGGCACAAACGTGCCTACTTCGAACACCCAGGTGGTAACATATTCTGCCAGTTCTTTTGGAAGGGTGCCTGCTTCGTTCGATTGTAAGCCAACGGCTTTATAGCTCCACTCATGTATAGGTACGTTTCCGTCCCATACCCAGCGTGTAACCTTTCCGAAATACTGCTTGGCGGTGCGTCGTCCCAATGCATCGTAACGGAACTCCACCGGTCTTCCGTCCGGTCGTATGACCTTCTTCAGCATTCCGTTGGAAGCCCACTCGTAGAGCCATCCCGTACCTGTAGCCAGACAGCGGATGCCACGTTCCTTCTCCATGCGCTTCCGGTCGTACCTTACGCCCGTTTCCTGCAACCGCTTGAACTCACGGAAAATGAGGTTTCCCTCATCGTCGTAGTGGTAGAAACAATCCGGGTCCTCCAAAAGTTTTCCACCGGCACCGTATTTGCGGTCCTTTCTGTCCGAAGTCCCGAAGAGGTTACCCACGAAGTCCGGCACGCGGTAAATCACGTCCGTTTCCGAGCCTTGGGTGGTTTCCTGCCGGATAAGGAAGTCGAAACGGTCGTAGTCGTAGCGCATGACCATTCCGGTCAGCTCGTTCTCCTTGGAAAGCAGTCGGTTGGCAATGCCCCACCCATAGCGATACGCTCCACGTTCGATGCCGCCCGACCGTACCGACTTGCGCACCTCGCGCCCGAAACCGTCGCGCTCGGTGCAGACTGTTACGCCACCGGAGAAGGTGCGCTGCACCTCCAACCCCGTGTTGTCACGCACCCATGATGCCTGCCAGCCTTCGCCCGCCTGCATGGTCTGCAGGTTGCCTTCCCGGTCATAGGTATGACGGATGTCCGCTCCCAGACTGCTGGTGATGCGGGTACAGTTGCCTTCGCCGTCATAAGTCCGGCTGACGGTGTATTCTCCCTGTTTTTCCCCGATGACCTGTCCCGTCTTCCTGTCACGGGTGAACTCCAGCAGATTCTCGCTGTTCTTCGCCTTGACAAGCATGCCGTCCTTGTCGTACGTGTAGAGGGAGACCTCCCCGTCATACTGTTCCTCCTTCAGGATATTGTCCAGTCCATCATACTGGTATTCCGTCCATTTTCCTCCGGGACGGTTCACACGGGTGACACGGCCCGCACCGTCGCGCTCGTATTCACGCCGCAGGCCGTCGAAGCCGGTTTCCGTAACGACCTGTCCCAGCCCGTCCAGCTCGAAGAAATAGTTGTCGCCCGCCTCATTGCCGATGCGCCGGAGCTGCAACTCGCTGTTGTAGCCGAATGTAATCCAGTGTCTGTCCTGCTCGCGGCTTTTCAACACCCCCAGCGCCCCATAGGTGAACCTGACCTCGCGGATGTTGTCGCTGGCATGTATCATGTTTCCCATGGCATCGTACTCAAACCGGTGCACGTTGCCGTCCGGCTCTTCCAGCCGTATCAGGTTGTCCGCCCGGTCGTAGGCATAACGGGTCACGTTGCCTTTCACATCCACCGCCTGCACAAGCCTTCCCCTGCCGTCGTACTCCCACCGGCGGAACAGCCCGTTGGGAAACTGCAGCAGCTCCAGGTCGTACCTGTCGTTGAACGTGAGCGTGTAAACCCGGCCCTGTCCGTCCGTTATGGTACGCAATACCCCTCCCTCGTAGGTATATTTCACAGTTTCTCCGCCCGGTGTGGTCCGGCTGACGACGCGGTCCAGTCCGTCATAGTCCCATGAAAGCCTCTTTCCGCCAGGAGTGTAGAGCGAGACGAGGTTGCGGTTGTTGTCATAGTCCAGGAAGGTGTCCTCCCCGTTCTCGTCCGTTATCCGGACCGGCTGGCCGAACTCGTTGTAGGCGGTCTTACGGGTATAGCCTTCGGGATTGACCGTGACCTCCAGCTCCTGAAAGCTGTTGTATTGGTGACGGGTAATTCCTCTGTTGGCATCCACTATCTTGTAGATGAGTTTGTCCTCACCGTAATAATATTCGGTTTCGGCATTTTCCCCGTTACGGATATGGGTATATCCCTTGCCGTAACGGATGAAATATTCCATCACGCCTCCATCGCCCCATGTATGCACACAGCGGGCATTCTCCCCCTTACCTTCATATTCCCAATGGAAGGACATACCCCCTTGGTTGGTGAGCCGTACCAGCAGGTGTCCGCCGGAATAGACGAAATGCTTGCTGACATCCAGCGCATCCAGCGTTTCCACCATGTCGCCCCGGTCATCGTAACGGTAACGGACCAACTTCACCTCCTCGCCATCCTGATTCACGGAAACGCAGAGTACCCGTCCCGACTCGTCGGTTTCCACTTTCAGGAATTCTCCCCGTGAGGATATGATTCCTGCCAGCCTTCCCCCCGAAGCGTATTCGAAGCGGATCCGGAATCCGTCCTTCGTGGAAATGCCTGACACCATGCGGTAACCGAAACGGTTTTCAGGACCGTCAAAGCGGTATTGCAGTCCCCGGATGTCCGTAAGCAGGTAACCCCGGCCATCGAGTGTCCAAGACAACTGTTCCTTGCGGTCAAAATAGGAATCTCCGGGTTTCAGTACGGGCAGGAAAGACTCCCGTCCGTCAGCATGGCGGAACAGAAAGGCTTCTTCCTCCAACTGCCGTATTCCCAGATTGTAGCTGTGGTGCCAGTTGTATCCCAACGGACCGTCCACGGCGGCATCACTGTAATAGGTACGTTCCCATACGACGGGAATCGGACCCGGAAGCTCAAAGTCTGCATTGGTGTGATAGACCCTGCCCGTAGCAGCGTCCACCGGCTCGCCGAAAGTCTTGCACTTGATGGGCTGGAGAATGTCCGCCAGCCTGTTCATGCCTTTTTTCCTCAGCCTGTCGATCAGGTTCTGGAAGCGGTCGCCTATCTTCTTCCACATCTTGCCCAAGCCTTTCAGTCCGAACTTCATCGCCAGCGCAAATACATCAATGGTAGGCGGTCCTCCCACAAGCACGGGATTTCCTACGGATGTGATGGTGGAGAGCATGGAAGTGGGGGCAAGCAGGGCCTTGCTCACCTTCCTAGGCTTCCCCTTGCGGGGAATCGTCGGTATTCCCACAATGTTGCATGAGAGTGCCGGATGTGTGAGGGAGGAACATGGCGCACCGTCCGCCAGGACAGTGGAACTGCCCATCCACATCTCGGACTCGGACATACCGCTGACCAACGGGGCCGGATGCAATACAAATGCCGGCAGATGCACGATGCCGATACCTGCCTGCGCAATCCACTGGTTATGCACCTTGACCGACGGAGCCATGCTCTTGAGGATGTTGCACGCCACTCCGGCCACTCCATCAACCGCAGGCGGCATGGCAGCCGCCATGCCGGCCATGAGGTCTGCCATGAGGTCGTACACCTTGCCTACATGAGGCACAGGCATGATGGGAGAGGGAGGGGTAACGGTAGGATGCATGTCTATCCCGATGGACAGGTCTCCGAACTTGGCGACAGGCATACCCGGCATGGAAGGAAGGATTCCGCCCAGACCCGCCTGAATCTCGTCCAAAGCCGCCTTGGAGGCTGAAAAAAGGTCGGCAAAGCCCCGTCTGACGCTGCTGTTACCGGCGGCGTCAGCTATATTCTTGAACACATCTGACATGGTGAGAATTTTTTAGAATGTGAAAAAGAGACAACCGGGCGTTCCAACCGGCACACTCCGGCTGTCCCTGCAAGGACTTACCTATGCATCCTGTGCATAGTCGCTGTTCCAGTCGTTCTCGTCATCCCCTTTTGTACCTTCCAACTTGATGACAAAACTCTTTGCCGGGAAATAAGGAGTCAGGTGAATGTTGAGGAAAATACGGTCTTTCTGCTTCGGATCGCGCTCGAAACGAAGAATCTTGAATTTCTCAATCAAGCGTCCGGGACCCTGTATGCTATCCAAAAACTTGCTGATCTGACCACGCAAATCCCTTTCCGCCTTGCTGTTCCAGTTCTCAAAGGCACGGCGGTTGAGGAAATCCATCAGCACTTTCGTTACCCAATCGAACACACGGACTACGGAATAGGTCTGCAATCCCAAGTTGTCCCCGTTGAACAATGTCTTGGCAGAGAAAGCCATCACCTTGCCGTATTCCTTCACCATCGGAATCAGGCCAATCTTCTCGATTTCGGAAATCTCGCTTTTTTTCAGGTTGAAAGCAACCCCGTCCACCTCGCTCATGGAACCATACTTCTTACCGGCGGTAACCTGTGCCATTACCGTCTTGTACACACTGCCGGCCAATGCCGCAGAAGGAGGAATCAGCAAGTCTTCGGTTTCGCCCAGTTCCGCATAGCATCCCCGTCCTACCAGATAGTTGCAGGTCATACATACGTTGGACTTGTACACATCGCCTCCCGAAAGATTGGAATCAAAGAACATTTCAATGACATCATCCGGTTTTTCCAGATCAGCGAAATCCGTGTAAATCATCACCTTGTTGTCATGCGCAATCTTTGCCCATTTTTCAACAACCTTGTTGGAACCCAAATATCCCGGGATAACCAGCAGGGAATAGTTGGTACGCAAGTCCAAACGGTCATAATTCGCACGAAGCTCGTTAGCAATGGCATCGATAAAGAAGGAGTTGTCCAAATCGGTAAGCTGGCTCATCGAAGCGTTCACAATGGAGATATTCTTGATCTTGTCGGAATCCGTATTCTTGTAGAAGAGCATGACCGTGCGGTAGGACTTCTCCAACTGCCTGACCTCTTCCACCGCTTTCAGCTGGTTCTGGGATAGCAGACCGGACACCGCCGCAGACTTCTTCTGGCACAGTTCCACCATCTCGCTGATGGATTTGTTGCCTTTCAGCATATCGACCCACATCTCAAGCCGTTTTTCCAGTTCCTTGCGCTCAGCCGCCCGTTCGGGGTCGGAAAGGAATATGTTCCGCCGTGCCTTACGCTCCGGATTCATGTTCTGTATGCCGTCCACGGAAGATTCCAAGACATTGAAACCGCCAAACTTAGCCAGAATCTGCAATTCAGCGTTCAGATTTCTGGACTGCGCCACAGCCTGTTGCTGCTGTACGGCTGCTTCTCTTTGTGTATTCTGTTCGCTCATAACTATCATTCATTAGTGGGGTTAGACTTCTCATTGTTCTTCAAATCATCCAAAATGGCAGAAATCGCATTGACAAACGCTCCACGTGTTTCCGGATTTTCCAGCACCCGTTGCAGCACCTTGTTGGAACGCAACGACTTCTCCATCCTGTCCGCAAACTGCTTTTCCGCATTCAGGCCGGACAAGAATGAACTCTGCTCCGTCATTTTCCTGACAGAAAAATCACCGACATTGTGGAAACGGAAATTTTCCTCTACGGGAGCACCGTCCGCATCCGCGAACTCGATATCTATTTCCGGCCGGAAATGTGCAAAGACTTCGTCAATGTTGGTCAGACCTGCAACCACTTCGGGAGCCACCGGCTCATCCTTCGTCAGCTGTTCCACCAATAAGGTTCGATTTTGTGGAATTTCCGCAATACCTTCGGAAGCGTCAATCTTCACTTCGTTTCCGCCGATTCCATAATTACCAAGATCCATACTTATTCAATTTTAAATTTAAAATATATATTAATTAAATCTCGCTCAACTGAAAAAACTTCCCCTTCTTCTGGCCTTCGCCTGCTGCATATCCGGATTGTCCACCAGTTCCTTCCAATCCTCCCCAATCCATTCGCAGAGCTGCCGTTCCAATATCCCGACATCAATCGGAGCGCGAACCAGCCTTCCCGTATGAAGAGCCAGATACGCCGCATAAACGAACGTGGAACTCCGCCTGATTTCGGCAGAAAGGTAGCTGCCTCCTGCCAGGGCAAGCAAAAAATATTCGAAAGCCTGTTCCATCTTTCCATCCTCATAGCGCAGGAAACCACACATGCGATAGCCTTCCATGACATAATAAGGGTCCTTCTGCATGACGGCTTTTTTAGCCATCATGTCATACAAGGCAACCGCTTCCTCCCGTTTTTTCCCGGCTGTCAGAATGGCCGCTTTCATGGAAACAGCCATTTTCCAATAACTATATCCTGCCGTTTCACCGCCCTGCATCGCCTTTTCCGCCTCCAGGACGGTTTCGTCGCTGTATTTCATGCTATGCTTATATTCCCTGATAGCATAACATGCCTCGGATGCGATAAGCAGAGCGGAAATCCGGATATTCGTATCCTTTATTTCCTGTGCAATATCCAACAGTTTTCGGATTTCCCTGTCCAATAATTTCCAATCCTGCTTTTGTGTAGAATCCATGACAACCGTAACCTGCTGCTTGAACCGATTTTCAGGTGCAATCAGGTCGTTACCGCTATCCGACCGTGCCATCCGGTTATGCAAAGCCGCCGCCATATCGAACTGCGGGCGTATGCAAACCACTTCCCGAGACTCACCCAGCCGGATACTCCTGTTCTTTTTCAAGTCAATAGTTGTCATCCGGATTCCCTGCGGAACACCTTCTTTCAGCACATTGCCGAACCATCCTGCCCGGGAATACCCCCTTTCCTGTTCCGGAGGAAAGTACAGACAGAAAAAGGCATCATCCAACCGGGAGATACATGCCTTGAAACGCAACATCTCTCTCCACAAGTTGCCCGCCGTATGCTCAACCGACACATCAGGAATGTATTCTTCCTTCAGCAGCCCGTCGTGCCGCAGAGCCTTGAGAATATCATACTTCTCCTCAACCTTTTCTGAAAACCAACCCGCATATTCCTGCCAGAGCTGTTCAGTGTATTCCTCGTCATCCCCCCTGTACGGCGTATCAAAACGAAAGAATATGTCATCGAACTGCCCTACCGGAGAACGCTCTATTTCCAGAAACCTGTCCACCAAGTCCACATCATTCTGCCCGACAATCCATACAGACAGTTTCCAGTCCCTGTTGCCGACTATGTCCGCCCAGTAATCGACCGCTTTGTAATATTCCTGTATCACAGATGCAGATGCTCCCATGGCCAACCGAATTATGAGTTAAACTTTACTATTCCTCCCGAAACCGTTACGTTTCCCTTTCCCTCTATCATCAGATTTACACCGTTGACCGTTCCGTTCTTTGCAGCAACATCGTAATCCTTTGCCGCCTCCTGTTTGATATTGGTACCGCTGCTGCTAATTATACTCTTTTCGCTGCTGAGCACCATACATTCGTTGCCGGACAGCAATGTTACACTTTTCCTGCCTTCGAGAGCAATGGTATCGGCCTGCAAGCCTATCGACTTATCATCCATTACGATGACCGATTCCGCCTCGTTGGTAAGGGTAATGCTCTTTTTCGCCATGACGGTAATGGCATCCGTGCCATCCAACATGATCAGCTGTTTTCCCGTCTGGTCAGTAATAACGATGCTTCCCGTCTCATCATCGAAAACGATGGCATTGCCGCTGCGTGTGATAATGCTCTTGACCTTGTTGTCCTTGTCCCCTCCTTTACCTGAACCGGAATGGAACACCGATCCCGTAACATAGGGGCGGTCCGGGTTGCCATGCTCGTAGCTTACCATAACCTGATCGCCGACTTCCGGAACAAATACCCATCCGCGATTCTTGGGAACCGCACCACTTACTCCCGCATTAGGAGTCTGCACCCTGATCCAATTGGTTGTCTTGCCGTTTTTCTGCCAGTCGAAAGCCACCTTCACACGTCCCTGTCCCTTGTCGTCGTTGTTTTCCTTCACCGTAGCCAGTTCCGGCAACGCCAACGGCCGCTTCACATCGGGAACAGGAATATGTACCGTACCGTCCGGCACACCGACAAAACTATTGGAGTAATGTCCGTCACGGCGTACCTCATGCTCAATCCCGACAATACGGAACTTGCCTAAAGGAGGCAGTTTCATCCTGTCGGGGAAAGAAACATCGATGATTTCACCAATCCTTATCCGGCAAGTCTTTCCTATGCCTTTGATGTTCAGAAGATTGGCACCAGACGCATTCTTTACAATCCTCATCTGTTCGTCCAGTTCCGCCTTGTCTGTTACATGGGGGTCGGCAGCCGAGGTCGTTTTTGCGGTATATGCCTTCTCAGAGCAGCTGTGTGCAATAGACTGAAGGTCGTTCATGCCATCTGGTTTGGCAGGCGTATCCGCATTATGCTGTTTGTTCTCCTGCGCTACATAATCGTATCTTGCGGATTTACCCGGTACCAGATTGGCAACCAGACGTACTTCCTCCAAATCCATGTCATAAACAATCTTCTCCGTATTGTCCCTGTCAGGCTTGCCGAAATAAACTTTCGTCCCGTCATAATAGAACCACTCCCCATAAAGAGCCGAAAGGCGATTCATAAAGTCAAAGACACTCTCGTTATACTGCGCCATGTAGGGTATGGGCGTTGCATACTTGGGATTGGAAACCAGATTGACCTTTCCATACTCCTGCGTCACCTCCTTTATTATGGTAGAGAGGGACTGATCCATCCAAGAATCGAGTGTCCTGTTGTTCTCATACAGTATCGTAGGGCTTGTTCCGTGAATGGCCACTCCGCCTGTCTCGCCCATGCTTCCAACCATTTCCACTTGAGTGATGATTCCCTCGAAGTCATAACTTTCACCCGTCTGCCTATGGACAAATGAAATGCTGGCAGTCTCCCCGATGTAGCCGATGAATTTTTCCGGGGTCTGTTGGAACGTATTGTTAGGCGACAGATAATTCACCACCACAGTGAAGGTGTGATGCCGGTTGAAACCCTGACGGAGATGCAGTGAAACGAATTTCTGTTCTTCTCCTTTCACGGTTACTTTAGTAGCCACCAAATTCAGAAAACTTGCTCCCATACTATCTTAAACTATGATTTTAAATAAATAATCCGACTAGTCGGTATGTTTTTTGGTGCCGAAATAACCGGAATTGGTATATTCCGGCACCTTAAAACTTTGATTAGGAAACAACCATTAGTTGTTTTCCGGCCAATCCTGTACAAATGTAGCCTCGTCCATCTTCACGGTCTGTGCAGAAATGGCGAACTTGATTGTCATCGGATACTGGTTAGCCACATTCAGTGCCTCTTCGTAATCCACCACATAACCATTTTCGAACACCAATTCCTTCATTTTGGCATCTTCATCCGCTTTCTTGAAGACGATGTTTCCGTTTACGGGCTGGTACTGCTTGAACATCTTATCCAGCACAATGGTATCGGGAGTTGATTCGACTTCCACATAGATTGTGCCACCATAAATGTCAGATGCCGGACGGCCTTTGGGGTCCACATCACGATTGAACTTAACTCTCCAGGTCAGTACATCAAACTCTCTTGAGTCCGAAAACTTAAATGACGCTTTAAATGCCATATTCTCAAAGTTTTAAATTAAAAAAATAAGTTGATTTTGAAATATCCGGTCAAAGGAGTCCTGCTACAGTCCTATCTTTGTCCTTCAATTTCTGCGCCCAATAAATATATGGCATTTTCTGAAAACTACAAAGAACTTTTGATGATTTTTTCTTGTTTTTACCGAAAATATGCCCATAAGCATAAAAAAAAGGCTGCCAACAATAGCCGAATTATTTTTTTTGCCTTATATTTGCAATGTTCTCCTGCGCAATTTTTAAATCTTACGATTATGGAAACAGGAGTTGGTTTCATCAATCTTGATGATTCTGTAAAAATTGCGCTTAACATAGCACTTGCAGTGGCTCGTG
>ERZ772882.3857-NODE-3857-length-11390-cov-8.694839_pt1 | contig 11390 bp, 9 predicted proteins | sample MGYA00580576_ERZ772882 | MGnify/ENA primary metagenome ERZ772882 (study PRJEB29015, sample SAMEA2737658) | human gut metagenome | biome: human gut; feature: human-associated habitat; material: faeces | place: China | collected 2012 ... | reverse complement strand
CTCCGAGAATCTGATTGATCGCAAAGGCAGCCTGATTCACATTTTCCGTAATGGCCGCATTGTCATTGAGGATCGGCTGTCCGGATGTTCCGGATGCTCCGCTGTCGGTCAGGCTTCCGAAGGCAAGCCCCGGCAGGAGCTTGAGCTGTATGGTATCGCTCCACATCTCACTGGATCGGCTCCATGCCGATGGAGCGAATGGTGGAGATCACATGGTCGTCATACTCGCCGAAGGGGCAGCGAATAAGCGTCGGACGAGCCCCTGTGAGCGCCTCGAGCTTATCGTTGCAGGTATTCACATCTTTGATGATCTGCTCCGCCGTCAGAAAATTGTAGTGGTCGTGTGCGTTGGAATGGTTCATCAGCTCGCAGCCGCTGTCTACGATGGCCTTGGCCTGCTCCGGATGCTGGTCCGCCCAGTTGCCGACCACGAAAAAGGTCGCCTTGATGCCGTAGTCTGCGAGTACATCCAGGATCTTCTGCGTGTTGTCCGCCCCCCCCCATGCGGCATCAAAGGAAATGCTGCACACCTTCTGATCGCGTTCCACGCAGTAGATGGGCAGCTGGCGCGTCGCAACTGACGCCCGCACGGCAGCGGGCGCATTCACAGCACCGAAAATGGCTGCCGCAGCCAGCAGCGCAGCGCCAACTGTCAGTGTTTTGCGCCGCAGGACAAGAAATCGCGGCCGCGGCGCCTCCCTCTTCCCGCGCTTCTCTCTCCGCTTAAAATACAAAAACATCCGCATATCCTCCCCATTTTATTTTGGTAGAGGGTATGCGATAATTTTTTCTTTCATGCCGTGGACGCTGTGTACCTCATTCGGATTTTTCAAGCTCGGTTCTCCATTTGAGTGCGGAATGGCCCCGTCTCCGTAGGTGCCGCAGTCCTTTTTGCACCGCTTTGCGCTATATTGTTTAATTTCTGTCATTGACAAGGTGAATATTTTTGTATATAGTAATAAGACACCCTGGTAATACATCGCAAAAAATAAAATTGGAGGTTCCGCATGAAAAGATTCCTGAGTATCCTGCTCGCTCTGGTCATGGTGCTTTCGCTCGTGGCCTGCGGCGACAAGAAGACCCCTGACACGCCCGACACCCCCGACACTCCCGACACTCCCGACAAGCAGGAGGAGACCATCCACATCGGTATCGTGACCGGTTCCGTTTCTCAGTCTGAGGACGACCGCCGCGGCGCCGAGGCTTTCCAGCAGCTCTACGGTGAGGAGAACGTCACCCTCGTGACCTATCCCGATAACTTCACCGAAGAGCTGGAGACCACCATCCAGTGCATCGTCAATCTGTCCGACGACCCCGACATGAAGGCGATCATCGTCAACCAGTCCGTCCCCGGCACGACCGAGGCCTTCCGTAAGATCAAGGAGCGTCGCCCCGACATCCTCTGCATCGCCGGTGAGGCGCATGAGGATCTGCCCGAGATCGGCTCTGCTGCCGACCTCGTGTGCAACAACGACTTCGTTGCCCGCGGCTACCTCATCATCCGCACCGCGCACGAGCTTGGCTGCGACACCTTTGTTCATATCTCCTTCCCGCGCCACCTCGCTTACGAGACCATGAGCCGCCGCGTCGCCGTCATGAAGGCGGCCTGCGAGGAGTTCGGCATGAGCTTCGAGATGGAGACCGCTCCCGACCCCACCTCTGATGTCGGCGTTGCCGGTGCGCAGGCTTACATCCTTGAAAAGGTTCCCGAGTGGGTGAACAAGTACGGCGAGAAGGCCGCTTACTTCTGCACCAACGACGCGCACACCGAGCCCCTGCTCAAGCAGCTGCTTGAATACGGCGGCTACTTCATCGAGGCCGACCTTCCCTCCCCGCTGATGGGCTATCCCGGCGCTCTGGGCATCGACCTGACCGCTGAGGCGGGCGACTTCCAGAAGATCCTTGCCAAGGTCGAGGCCGCCATCTGCGAAAAGGGCGGCGCGGGCCGCTTCGGCACCTGGGCGTACTCCTACGGCTACGTCACCTCCGCCGGCCTTGCCCAGCACGCCATGAACGTCATCAAGGGCGAGAGCGAGCTTGCCGACATCGACGATATTGCCAAGGCCTATCACCAGTTCTCCCCCGACGCCTCCTGGAACGGCTCCAACTATACCAACGCCACCACCGGCGTCAAGGCCGACAACACCTTCCTTGTCTATCAGGATACCTACATCATGGGCGATCCGGGCTGGTTCATGCACGCCACCGAGGTCGAGGTCCCCGAAAAGTACTTCACCGTTAAGTAAGCCTTCGGCTCACTGACGAACATCAAAAAAACAGGGGGGAGGAGAATCCTCCCCCCTGCTTCTTTTAGGTAGGGTATAGCTTATGGAAAATAACAACGCTCCTCTGTTGGAGATGCGCAGCATCAAAAAGGACTTCTTCGGCAATCAGGTCCTCACGGATATCAGCTTTACGCTCCGCGAGGGCGAGGTGCTCGGCCTTGTCGGCGAAAACGGTGCGGGCAAGAGCACGCTGATGAAGATCCTCTTCGGCATGGACGTCATCCGCGAGACCGGCGGCTACGGCGGAGATGTTCTCATCAACGGTGAAAAGGTCACCTTTAATACGCCCTTTGACGCACTGGCAGCCGGTATCGGCATGGTGCATCAGGAATTTTCTCTCATTCCCGGCTTCACGGCAACGGAGAACATTCTGCTCAACCGTGAGCCCCAGAAGAAAAACGTCATCTCCGAGGTGTTCGGCAGCCGCTTGAACACGCTCGATTATAAGGAAATGGACCGCAGTGCAGCGGCAGCCATTGAAAAAATGGGCGTCCACATCGACGCCAACATGGTCATCAGCGATATGCCGGTCGGCCATAAGCAGTTCACGGAGATCGCGCGCGAGCTGAGCAAGGAGCATCTCAAGCTGCTTATTCTCGACGAGCCGACCGCCGTTCTGACGGAAAAGGAGGCTGCGGCGCTGCTCGATTCCATCCGCAGCATGTCGGCGCGCGGCATCGCGGTCATCTTCATCACGCACCGTTTGCAGGAGATCCTTGATGTTTGCAACAAGGTCATCGTCATGCGCGACGGCCATGTGGTGAAGGATACCCCGGCGAAGGAAACGAACGTTTCCGACATCACAAGGTGGATGGTCGGCCGCAGCGTGGAGCTCTCCGCTGCACAGGATGTAGTCGATCACTCCGGCGCCAAGACCATCATGTCCATCCGCAAGCTCTGGGTCGATATGCCCGGCGAGATCGTGCGCAACGTCGATCTCGACATCAGGGAGGGCGAGATCCTCGGCATCGGCGGCCTCGCCGGTCAAGGCAAGCTCGGCATTCCGAACGGCGTTATGGGCCTTTATGAGGCGGGCGGCACCGTCGAGTTCGACGGCAAGCCCATTCCGCTCAACGCGCCCCGCCGCTGTCTCGACGCGCAGCTTGCCTTCGTGTCGGAGGACCGCCGCGGCGTGGGACTGCTGCTTGACGAGACCTTGGAGTGGAACATTGCCTTCCCGGCCATGCAGATCCACAATAAGTTTCTCAAGAGCCTGTTTGGCGGCCTTGTGAAATGGCGCGATGAAAAGGCCATCCGCGCCGTGACCGACCGCTATATTGACGAGCTGAAGATCAAGTGCACCAGCTCGAAGCAGAAGGCCAAGGAGCTCTCCGGCGGCAACCAGCAGAAGGTTTGCCTTGCCAAGGCATTCGCGCTCGAGCCGAAGTTCCTCTTTGTCTCCGAGCCGACCCGCGGCATCGACGTCGGCGCGAAATCTCTCGTACTCGACGCGCTCAAGAGGTTCAACCGCGAGAGCGGGATCACCGTTGTGATGATCTCATCTGAGCTGGAGGAGCTGCGCATGACCTGCGACCGCATCGCCATCGTCTCCGGCGGCCGGATCGCCGGCATCCTGCCGGCGACCGAATCCTCCGAGGCGTTCGGTATGCTGATGGTCAGTCAGGTCAAATAAGGAGGGCAGATATGGATAATACAACAAACAGCCTTGCCGAAAAGAGCAGGCTCCGCCAAATGATCGACAGCTACGGCGTCCCCCGCATGATCATCACCGGCTTTCTGCTGCTGATGTTCGTGCTCGTGCCGTTCGCGGGCGTGGATTTCGCAACGCAGATCAGCAACGTTATCAACCGCTTTAGCTGGAACGCCATCATGGTGCTGGCAATGGTCCCGATGGTCCACTCCGGCTGCGGCCTCAACTTCGGCCTGCCGCTCGGTATCATCTCGGGCCTTCTGGGCGCGACGCTGTCCATCGAGCTTGGCTTCACGGGAGCGATGAGCTTCGTCATGGCCATCGTCATCGCAACGCCGTTCGCGCTGCTGCTCGGCGGCGGCTACGGCTGGCTGCTCAACAAGATCAAGGGCGGCGAGATGATGGTCGCGACCTACGTCGGCTTCTCCTCCGTCTCCTTCATGTGCATGATGTGGCTGCTGCTGCCGTACAAGAAGCCCGAGATGGTGTGGGGCTTCTCCGGCTCCGGCCTTCGTACCACCATCTCCCTCGAGGGCTTCTATGACCGCGTGCTGGCGGACATTCTCTCCATCGACCTCAACCGCTTCGGCATCAACCTCGTCATTCCGACCGGCAGTCTGATCTTCTTCGCGATCCTTGCTTTCCTAATGTGGGCATTCCTGCACACCAAGACCGGCACCGCGATGACCGCCGTCGGCTCCAACCCTTCCTTTGCCAAGGCAGCGGGCGTCAGCATCGACAAGATGCGCCTCATTTCCGTCGTCCTTTCCACCTGGCTGGGCGCGGTCGGCATCCTCGTCTATGAGCAGGGGTTCGGCTTCATCCAGATCTACACCGCCCCGCTCAAGATGGCATTCCCGGCGGTCGCCGCCATCCTCATCGGCGGCGCGAGCGTCAACAAGGCGAGCATCGCCAATGTTATCATCGGCACGTTCCTCTATCAGGGTCTTGTCACCATGACGCCGACGGTCATCAACTCCTTGATCCACCTTGACATCAGCGAGATCATTCGTATCATCGTCTCCAACGGCATGATCGTCTACGCGCTGACCCGTAAGATGGGAGGGAAGAAGTAAGTATGAAAAAGATCAACAACAATCTTCCTCGCGGCGGCGCCGAATGGGGCCGCGCGCTGCGCAGGTTCCTGAGCGACAACATCGTGCCCATCATGTTCGTTCTGATCTGCGCCTACTGCATCCCGCGCGCGGACCTCTCGTGGAACTATCTGCTCAATGAGGGCATGACCCGTCTGGGCCGCAACGCCTTCCTCATCCTGAGCCTGCTCATCCCCGTTATGGCGGGCATGGGTATGAACTTCGGCATGACGCTCGGTGCGATGGCAGGCCAGATCGGATTGATCTTTGCCGCCGACTGGCAGGTCTGGGGCATCCCCGGACTGATCCTCGCGGCGATCATCTCCATTCCCATCTCCGTTCTGCTCGGCATCATGATCGGCAAGCTCCTCAACCGCGCCAAGGGTCGCGAGATGATCACGAGCTACATGATCGCTTTCGCCATGGACGGTGTGTACCAGTTCTTTGTGCTCTTTATGATGGGTCCCGTCATTCCCATCATCCACAATACGCTCAAGCTCCCGCGCGGCTACGGTATCCGGAATACGGTGAGCCTGCTGAATATGCGCCAGAGCTTGGATAACCTGCTGGCGGTCAGCGTCGGCGGAGTGAAGATCCCCGTGCTCACGCTCATTATCATTGCCGCCGCCTGCCTCTTTATCCTCTGGTTCCGCCGCACCAAGCTCGGTCAGGATATGCGCGCGGTCGGTCAGGATATGGAGGTCGCGCGCGACGCGGGCATCAACGTCGAGCGCACCCGCGTGATCTCTATGGTCATCTCCACCGTGTTCGCGGGCTTCGGCATGATCATTTATTTGCAGAACGTCGGCAACTTCCCCACCTATACCGCCCATACCCAGATCGGTATGTTCTCCATCGCGGCGCTGCTCGTCGGTGGTGCGAGCGTGGAGAAGGCGAGCATCAAGAACGTGTTCCTCGGCGTTATCCTGTTCCACACCATGTTCATTGTGGCGCCGCGCACCGGCACGGTCATCACCGGCGACTCGATGATCGGCGAATACTTCCGCGTGTTCGTGTCCTACGCGGTCATCACCATCGCGCTGGTCATGTATGAGGCGAAAAAGCGCAAGGCAAAGAGCGCGGCAGGCCTGCAGCTTGCAGCCGACCAGCTGGCAGAAGAGGAGGCGAAGGCAAAATGAAGAATAAGACCTCCAACCGCAGACTGATCTTCCAGCTCGCGGCAGTCATCGTGCTCATTGTCATCGCCTATGCCATGACGATCGTCGGCCGCGGCCACACCGTGTATCTCGACAACAAGAAGTTAGAGTACAACGGAAAGACCTACGACACGCCGTACAAGGTCGTCGTCCTTGTGGACGGCGAGCAGGTCGCCAAGCTCTATGACCGCGAGCGCGGCAGCGCGACCTGCATCGGCCAGAAGTTCACGGTGACGCTCGAGATCACCGAGAAGAAGGGCGGTAGCGAGACGACGCAGACCTACACGATCCCCCTGCCTAAGAATATGGACGGCATCATCATCAACCTGCCCGCCTACCTCGCGGGACTGGGGGAGGATGCCTATCTGACGGAGTTCATCCCGTCGCCCGACGCGGAGATCGTCGAGGAGGACACCCCCTCCGGCGACGACTTCGGCATGGACGATATGACGATGGACGAGGTACCTGTCGGCTAACCGAACAATCACCACACAGCCCATGCGTTTCGCATGGGCTGTGTGCGCACTGAAAAGGAGGAAGGCAGCATGGCTGTATTGAACGGGCTGAAGCCCGAGAAGGTATTTGAATATTTTGAGAAGCTCTGCTCCGTGCCGCACGGCAGCGGCAACACGAAGATCATCAGCGACCTGTGCGTGGGCTTTGCCAAGGAGCTTGGGCTGAGGTACCGCCAAGAGGCGTGCAACAACCTTATCATCTGGAAGGACGGCTCCGCGGGCTATGAGCAGTCCGAGCCGATCATTTTACAGGGTCACATCGACATGGTCTGCGCCAAGACGGACGAGTGCGCGAAGGACATGGCGAGGGAGGGTCTTGACCTGCGCACGGACGGCGAGTGGGTCTGGGCGGATCAGACCTCGCTCGGCGGCGACAACGGCATCGCCGTGGCGATGATCCTCGCCATCCTTGCCGACGATACGCTCCCCCATCCGCCGCTTGAGGCGGTTTTCACCGTCGATGAGGAGGTCGGTATGGACGGCGCGTTTGCGCTCGACTGCTCCGACCTCAAGGGCAGAAAGCTCCTGAACCTCGACTCCGAGGAGGAGGGCATCTTCACCGTGTCCTGCGCAGGCGGGATGCGCGCGGACTGCACGCTCCCCGGCAAGCGCGAGCCGCTCGGCGGCGAGAGCTGCTACGCTGTGACGATCTCCGGCTTGCAGGGCGGCCACTCCGGCGGCGACATTGACAAGGGCCGCGGCAGCGCGAACGCGCTGATGGGCCGCGTGCTCTACTCCGCGATGGAGCAGCTCCCCGGTCTGCGCCTCGCGGCAATACAGGGCGGCAGGTTCGACAACGTGATCTGCTCGCGTTGCGACGCGGTCATCGCCGTCCCCGCGGGGAAGGAGGCGGACCTTGAGCAGTTCATCCGCGGCTTTGACGCGACGCTCAAAAATGAGTACGCCGGCTGCGACGCGGGCGTGACGCTCGAATGTGCCAAGACCGAGGCGGCGTCCGCCGTCAGCGCGGAGACCACCTCTGTGATGCTCCACACGCTCCTTGCGCTGCCGCAGGGCGTGGAGGAGATGAGCGCGGACTTCCCCGGTCTGGTGCAGACCTCCCTCAACCTCGGCGTGATGCATTTGACGGAGGACGGACTGCATTTCTCATACTCCATCCGCTCCTGCATCGCCTCGCAGAAGGCGATGCTCGCCCAGCGCGTGCGCGCCATCGTGGAGTTTGCGGGCGGCACGGTCTCCGAGCGCGGCAATTATCCCGGCTGGCAGTACGAACGCGATTCCAAGCTCCGCGAGCTGGTGCTTGACGTCTACCGCGACCTTACCGGCACGGAGGGCAAGCTCGAGGCGACGCACGGCGGCTTGGAGTGCGGGCTTTTCATCGAGAAGCTCCCCGGCCTCGACGCAGTCTCCCTCGGGCCCGAGCTGCACGACGTTCATTCCGTGCGCGAGCGGCTGAGCGTGCCCTCCACCGAGCGCGTCTACGAGCTGGTGTGCGAGGTCCTGCGCCGCAGCAGGTAAGCCGAAAACCCTGCGGGTATAAATAATCTCCACCACGAAAAACCTTGAAACCGAATGGTTTCAAGGTTTTTTGCATATGGTTTACAGTATACAGCAAAAGCGGCAGAGCCAAAAGGCTCTGCCGCTTTGTCGCATCTTAAAAGGGAAAATCCGCTCTGCCGTCAGCGCACCGGAGGGCCAGTCTTCGTGGCTTCATTCGGAAAGGAGCATACGGTCGTTGTCGAGCGTCCTGCCCGTGCCCGCGCGGAAGCGCTCGATGAGGTCCTCCACCGTCATGCCGGCGCGCTCCGCGCCCGCGACGTCGAGCACGATGCCGCCGTCCGCCATCATCAGCGTGCGGTTGCCGAGCGAGAGCGCCTGCGTCATGTTGTGCGTCACCATCAGGCAGGTGATGTGATGCTCCGCCACGATGCTCTGCGTGAGCGCGAGCACCTTTTCCGCCGTGCCCGGGTCGAGTGCCGCCGTGTGCTCGTCGAGCAGCAGCAGCTCCGGCGGCACCATCGTCGCCATCAAAAGCGTCAGCGCCTGCCGCTGACCGCCCGAGAGCAGACCGACGGGCTGGCCCAGCCGGTCCTCCAGTCCCATGTCGAGCTGCGCGAGCTGGGCGCGGAAAAGCTCGCGGTCCTTCGCCGTGATGCGGCTGAACGGATTGCCGTGCGCCGCGCGCAGATACGCGAGGGCGAGGTTTTCCTCAATGGTCATGTGCGGCGCGGTGCCGCGCAGCGGGTCCTGAAACAGCCGCCCGATGACACGGCTGCGGTCATGTTCTCGTGTAAAGGTAATGTCCTTGCCATTCAGCAGAATGCGGCCCTTGTCCACATAAAAGCTGCCCGCGATGGCGTTGAAAAGCGTGGACTTGCCCGCGCCGTTCGAGCCGATAACGGTGACGAAATCACCCTTGTCCAAATGGAGCGACAGGTCGGTGACGGCGCGCTTTTCGTTCACCGTTCCGACGTTGAAGGTCTTGGAGATGTGTTGGATGTTCAGCATATCAGTTGCCCCCCTTCCCTTTTGCCGCGGCCTTGCGGCGCTGGAACGCCGCCCACCTTTGGATGCTCGGCGCGGCGATGGCCAGCGCCACAATGAGCGCCGTGAGCAGCTTCAGGCACTCCACCGGCACGATCTTCGTGTAGAACACGACCGCGTAGATGAAGCGGTAGATCAGCGAGCCGACGAGCGCGGCGAGCACGCCGCGCGTCATGCTGCGGCGGCCGAGCACCGTTTCACCGATGATGAGGCAGGCAAGGCCGATGACGACGATGCCGGTACCGGAGTTGATGTCCACGGTCTTCTGATACTGGCCCACCATCGCGCCGGCAAGGCCGGTCATGGCATTGGCAAGGCAGAGGCCGACGGAGATGGTGAACGCGGGATTCAGCGACGACGCGCGCACCATGTCGGGATTATCGCCCGTCGCGCGGAGCGACAGACCGAGATGCGTGCCGAGAAACAGGCGCAGCAACACCGCCGCAAGTCCGGTAACGATGACTGCAAGCAGCAGCTCATACCATGTCCCGCCGATGCCGGCGTCGCGCGCCAGCGTGAACACGGTGTCGGAGCCGAGCAGGCTTTGATTGGCCTTCCACCCCATCGCCATGAGGTTCACGGTGTAAAGTCCCGTATTCGTCACGATGCCCGCGAGGATGCTCGGCACGCCGAGGTTCGTCTGCAAAAAGGCGGTGACAAGTCCCGCGCACGCGCCAGCGAGGATCGCCGCGGGGATGGCGAGGAACGGATGTCCCGCCGCCGTCAGACTGACGGACACCGCCGCGCCGAGAACGAAGCAGCCGTCCGTCGTGAGGTCGGCAATGTCGAGGATGCGGTAGCTCAGAAACAGCGCCAGCGCGACCGGCGCGTACAAAAAGCCCAGCTCCAGGGCGGTCTGCGTGATGATGAGCATGGGGTCGCTCTCCTTTCAGGCTTCGGCCCTCCGACTTTCGTCGGAGGGCTTCCGCGTTGTTGTTTCGGTTCAGTCCTTGGTGGTGGTCACTTCCACGACGGTGCCCATGCTGTCGAAGCAGGAATACTCGGCCTGCTTGCCGATCATAGCCGTGGTATCGGTGTTGACGGTGATGATGCCGCCATCCATGAGGTAGTAGTCCTCCATGCCGTCCATACCCTCGGTGATGGCCTTGTAGGCGAGGTCGGCGGTCTTGGCGCCGAGGTCGGTGTAGTTCACGCCGCAGGTGGCGTAGGCGCCGTTGCGGACGAAGGAGTCCGCGCCGGTGTAGTGCGGGATGCCGTTGATGGCAAAGTCCTCGGCGATGGCCATTTCAGCGGCCATGATGACGTTGTCGGTCGGGGTGAACACGGCGTCCACACCGGCGGCGATGAGCGCGGAGGCTGCGGCAACGACCTCATCGTTGGTGTTCGCGGTCTGCTCGACGTACTCGATGCCCTTGGCGTCGAGGTAAGCCTTGGCGTCCGCGATGGGCTTGGTGGAGTTCGGCTCATTGAGGGAGTAGAGCAGGCCGACCTTGGTGACGTTCGGGTTCTGGGCGAACATCATATCCATGATGAACTCGGTGTTGAGCGCGTCGCTCGTGCCGGTGACATAGTCGATGCCGGTGAGCTTGGCGGTCTCGGGGTCGGAGATGGCAGCGTAGACGACCGGCGTCTTGGTCTCCTCGGCGGAGAGGGCGGCGATCTGCGCGGCGGTGGTAGCGATGGGAATGATGGCGTTCACGCCGTCGGCGATGGCCTGATCGCTCAGCTGCTTGAGGATGGTCTGATCGCCCTGGCCGGAGGTGACCTCATACTCGATGGTCACACCGTTATCGGCGGCAATCTTATCCAGCTCGGCGGTGACGGCGTTCGCGATCTCATCGAGGGATGCGTGGTCGAGCTGCTTGATCACAGCCACCTTATAGGTCTTGGCCTCCTCCGTGCTGTTGTCCGGCTGGTCGGCCGACGGGGTGTCCTTTGCGCCGCAGGCGGCGAGGGACAGCGTCATCGCGCCGGCAAGAACGAGGGTCAGAAGCTTTTTCATCATGTTGTTTTTCATTTTGGTTTTCCTCCAATATATTTGATTTTGAGCGGCAGATGAAGCTCTGTCTTGCCGGAACAGAGCGGGGAAAAAGAAAAAGACCTTCATCCCACCTACATGGGACAAAAGTCGTCGAACTTCTGCGATACCACCCAAATTGACGTTATCAAACGCCCGCTCGCTTACGCGCACCATCATACGCGCCCCGATGGATAACGGGTGG
>ERZ772882.3855-NODE-3855-length-11395-cov-2.503880_pt1 | contig 11395 bp, 13 predicted proteins | sample MGYA00580576_ERZ772882 | MGnify/ENA primary metagenome ERZ772882 (study PRJEB29015, sample SAMEA2737658) | human gut metagenome | biome: human gut; feature: human-associated habitat; material: faeces | place: China | collected 2012 ... | reverse complement strand
GAACAAATCCATTGTGAAAGAATTGTGAAAATGTTATTTTAAGCTTAGTCGATTGGCGTATCCATTTTCTGTTTGAGCATTGTAAACAGCCTTGTTCAGTATAGTCTCTCAATTCTTATTTGGATTTTATTCATCAGTCTCTCTTTTGCAGTTTTCAATTCATCTCCTTATAGCCATCCAAACTGTCCGCTTACTCCTGATGAACTTGTTGCTTCCTGGATAAAAGCGAAGCATATTCTTATATGGAATCTGTTTTTGATTTTGTTGCTTCAAATCTTTTTTTCACGTTCAAACTGTGCGCTTTATTGTGAAATGGGAATCATAGCGGCCGCTATTTCCTTTTTTGTATCAAAATTCAAGGAGGTAAAATCATCATGAACAAAATCGCAACCTTTCTTTCTGAAAAGCTGGCTGGCAAACTGGATGACCTTGCTCACCGCGATATGCGCGAGTGGCCCCCTACGAGCGTTCCCATCTACTACCAGCCGCAGCGCCCTCAGCGAGAAACCGATGATACAAACAAGTAGATTAATGTGACGGCTCTTTATAAATTCAACAGCGACATGATAAATTTGTATGCGATAGAACGCAGTTCGCAAACAAAATACAAAGAGCAAAACAAAAAACCAATGGTGAAGTCATGATGAAAAAAACTAATAATGAAGGCAGCAGAGCAAATAACAAGTGGAAATGCTTGCTTGCTTTCACGTCATTAGCGATTCTGGCGGGGTGCGTTCTACTCAATGCATACATCTTATATTGCAAAATCATCCCGGTAGGTAACGTTAAGCCTACTTACGATTATCGTATTGCAGTTTTCGGAAATGATGGTATTTACCCTGAAGAAGCTGTTAATTTCGCCAGTAGTCTCAATGACGAATTACCAAATGCAGTAATTGAGCAGATAGGGATTAAGATTGACTGCCGGCCCCAAGGGTATAATGTCTACTGTGTAGCTCTGGATTCTGAAACGTTTGCTAATTGGTATCCCGTACCGATTACTACACAAAGGCCATACGCAGTGCTATCTTCATTTCACTCAATCGGGTTAGGCGAAATTGAAAATATCGCTGTTTCCGTAAAGAACACTGCAATTAATATTGTCGGCGTAAACCATACAGAAATACCATTTGGGGCCATGAGCAATGTTCCTTTGCCTAATGTACCAAGTTTACTTTTGGTGACCACACAAAAAGTAGCAAATGAATTATATGCGCAGTACCCAGTCACACAGCAACGGCAAATCTCAATATACTATCAAACTGAAGACGGAAAAACCTTAACTAAACAGATGGAGTCCTATTCACCTAAAGAAGTATCCGGTACACAAATATGGGACTGTCAGGATTACACAAGAAATTCTTTGTGGGCGATCAGTACCCGAGTAAAAAAAATCATATGGAACAGTTGCTTAATTATTTTTACTTCTTTACTCGAGAGTGTCATTTTATTCTCTGCATTTAGCCTTAAGAAAAATTATTATAGCAATTGTCCCACCAAAACAACCAAGGAGGAGCATAATGAAAAACAATAAAAGCAATATCTCCAGCAAATCGTCTATGGGAAAGTATCGAAGACGAGGATTTACAGCATGTTGCATTTTGATTCTTTGCCTGTGTTGTTTTACCTCCACTGCCTTTGCCACTAGCGGTTTAATTGATGACGATCAGCTGCGGCTTGAAAACCTTAAAGTAGGTGATATTACCGAACATGGTATAGTTACTGCAATAGATGAAAATGGATATTTTTTCAAAATTGATGAATCAGAAGCAGTTGTTACACCAATGTCAACATTTAATGGATCACTGACAGGTCTTTTCGATTCGGAAACAACTTTAAATGATAGCGCATTTTATTTTGGCGGACAGGCAGTTTGCAAAAATTTAGCCGGCGGAGCTGGTGCCGTTCAATTTAAACTTGGTGATACTGCAGTTGGAGTTCCCCCTGGCTCGGGCTATTCATTCGTATATGTATGGGGTAACAAAGATTTATTTGTCCAATCAATAGAAGTGTGGGGAACAAGAACAGTTACTTGGGAGATTATCGAATAATCTATGCCACAAATTTATTAAATTTAGTTTCCTTGGTACTATCCCAAGTTCGCATCACAATAAATCTTACAAAAATGGAGATAAACTTATGAATAAAAAATTATTTACTGTGACCGCGGGATTTGTGTTAGCAACAGTTACTGCTATATCTGCATTTGCTGCTGATGTAACACTACGGGCCGTACCTGATACTGCAACGACTTTTTCTATTGGAGCACAAAACATGGTAGTTGATGGTGCTTACAATAACGCCAACGTCTTTATGGGAAATCTGTCTGGCAATGACAACGAATTTTGGATACTTAGGCAGCATCCTACCGGCAATTGGAGATTGTACACAGCTAAAGCACCAATCGTCGGATACGGCTATACAATTAATCGACATATCAACGGAACAAATTGCATCTTGTGGCCTGATGCAACAGACGCTTCAACACTCAGAGACTCTGTTGTTGATCTTATGACCGTTTCTTCTGGGGTACAGCGTATTAAACTAGCACTTAGTGTTAGTAGTAACCAGTGGCTAAATACATCTGGTAGTAATTTGGTATGGACCACCTCAGGCGTGGCTTTCAACGTATTCCCCGCCTAATTTCCTCAATCTGACCAAATTGCTTGCAATTTGGTCAGATTTTTTTACTGAGAGCCTAGAACGGAGTTGCATATAGTGTCTAAAATATGTATAGCTTTGTTTTTTCTTATTTTTCTGATGTCTGGCTGCCACACATTTTCTTTCCCTACATCAGACTCTTTTTCGGATATATCCTCTTCAGATGATCTCCCTCAAAGTGAAGCAGAACCATCGGAAATTCACTTCTTCGGCACTCTTGCATCAGGAAATGGAGATGGCGCTGAAACTGAAAATGGTTTCTTCTACATTGAGCCTCAAACTTCATCATATGCCAATATACAATATATTGATTTTTCGAATAAAACCCAATTCACTCTTTGCTCTAGTTTATCATGTACTCATAATAATGAAAACTGTACCAGCTATTTGGAATGGAGCGGTGGTTATCCTTATTTAGCAGCAAATTCAAGTAAAATCATCTTGACAAGTGCTAATGCAGGAGCAGCAAACGAAAAAATGTATCACCAAAAAGCATTACCAAATATACAAATTGCTGATTTGACTGGTGCGAATCGAAAAACGCTTGTAACGCTCTCCGCAAATGAAGATATACAAATCGGTACAGCCTGCAATGAAGAATATTTATATTTAATAAAAAAACGTGTAAACGGTACATCTAGTATAATGGACTTATGCAAGGTTTCTTTAAGTAATGGTGCACTACAAACTATTTGTCGCCTTCCCAATGGCAACAGCTTTATTCTTGGCGCACAAAATAAATATATAATTGTTGTTTGTTACTCTCCTGCTCCTAATGGGAATTTATATTCTCCTAGTCAAGTAGCTAGCTATATGTGCTTCGACATAGGTACTGAAAAGTGTATTTCGCAAAAAGAAATATTGATAAATTCCCTTAGCAGCTCAAACCAGAATTTTGTTAGTGGCACCACACTATACTCTTTCTCTCCTGTAGACAACACGTTATCGATCTACGATCTCAAAAATGGACAAACTGTACGTAGCATTCCATCTTTTTTTGAAAAAGAAATTGAAATGGGACAAATTGATATAGTTTTAGATAAAAACATTCTATTTTCTGAGATGTTCGTAGGCGATGAAGACGAAATCACTTCCATTAGGTTTGATTTATCTACCGGGAGACAAACACCTTTTACTCTATATGGTGAGTACGGAATCAATACGGGTAGACTTTTCCCAATCGTTCCATCCTGTTCATTGAAAGATGAATACTTAGCTGTTTACAAATGTGATTTTCTTGATGCCTTTTTAGGCGATGATTCCGGTATGCCTATTGGGATTCTAAGGCCCAATTTCACTTTTATTTCAAAAGAATCTTACTGGTCTGGCATTCCAGAATATAATCATCTGAAACAATAAGAAGTCCACCACATAATAGTTCAGCATCACTTGCATCTAATACGTTGCATTTTTGTCTATATCACAACTTTTGAAATTCATCGTTATTTTCAAGTTAAAAGATCGCAAACAGTCTTATTCGTTTTAGGGCAAAAATTTCATCTTAACATCCACTTTGAGAGAAACCAGAAGTATATAGTTACTATTCTCCCTATTTATTATAATTTTGAATGGAGGCAATTTTATGAAACGCTTTTCTCGAATGTTTACTTTTATATTTATTCTGTCAATAGTTTCCGCATTGACAGTCCCTGCTTTTGCTACATCTTCGCTGTACTCTACTAACGTATATCATTTTCGGACTGCAAAAGATTCGTCCGCCGCTCGATATGTATTAAACTGCCATACAGACGGAATTCCTGTCTCGGGAACTAAAATATCATTGTGGCAAGGAACTGGTCACTCATCTCAAGAATGGTTTGTTGATTGGACAACCGGTTCGCTTAATAATCCTACTGCGGCTCTAAGGCCAAATCAGAATAGGACTCTTGCAATAAATGCAGACAGGAGCGCAATAGGAACCGTTTGTAATGTAATACCTTCCACTGGAAATGTCTATAATGATTACAATATAACTTTAGTTGGGAGTCATAGCACAAGACCGACTGAAGTCAAACTTCAGCTACCAGCTCGCTATAATCATAGTTCCCCTGTATATATAACTACACATGGTATCGGGAATTACTGTACATGGAATTATATTAGTTCTAATCAAACTTGGTATATGGCAAACTAAAGGTTTTCCCTCAGCACATTTCTTGTCAATGAATTGGAACAGTGACATGGATTCCGTATTCGTGCAGGGTTGCTACTACCGGCTCACGGTCGAGCCCGATGATTTCCATGACCATGTGGGTAGTCTCACCCAAGGCAATGATGGCATAGACCATCTGCTCCGAGCAAACCTCTGAATGAGGATACTTCTTCAGCAACAACACGACCGCATCCATTGGCTACAGAGCTGCCACCATGCTTTTCCCTTTGGATGCATCAATTTCAACAACGTTCATAAAGTTCCCTCCTATGTGATTGGACTCATTACTTGTTCAGTCTCCTCAGTGACATGAACACGCCGAAATGTCCGGCGGTACAATCTGAGCAAATCGAATGCTTCGAATGAGAGAGGCAGCTAATGGGCATGTTAGCCAAAAGTATTTTCTGTCATGCCCGTTACTCTCCCATTCTAACAGCTTCGGCTCTGAGATGGAAAAAGACGCAGCTGGCTGCCGCGCCTTAAACCGGTAATTATTGTAAGGAGGTCTTCTTATGAAACATATCGCTCAAATATTGTCTTTTTCGTTAGCTCTAATACTGGCTATCACATTTACCACTCCCGTTTTTGCTGATACCAATCCGCCAGAAGATACAGCTCACGCATATCACTTTAGAACAGCGAAGGAAAATGATGCGCCACGATATGTACTTAATTGCCATACAAATGGAGCTGTTGTTTCGGGAACAAAAGTTTCGTTGTGGCAAGCAACTGGCGATATCAGTCAAGAGTGGTATGTAGATTGGACCTCTTACGGTCAGTACAATCGTACCGCTGTTCTGAGATCAAATCAAAACAAATCTCTCGCATTAAACGCGAATAGAAGTGCAGTAGGAACTATTTGCGATATGCTACCCTCAAATGGAAACATTTATAACGATTACAATGTCACATTAGAGGGCGATCACTCCGTGAGTCCAACTCAAGTCAAACTACGATTACCTGCCCGTTACAACCATACCTCTCCGGTATTTGTAACTACACATGGTATCGGAAACTATTGTACATGGAACTATACCGGAGTCAATCAAACCTGGTACATGGCCGATGGACCATCCAAACAAAAATAAAGGTACTATTCAATGAAAAAAACTTCTTTATGGTGTATTGTATTTGTGCTTTTGCTCTCTATTATAATTATATATACAAGTTGTGGAGTAGAGGTGCCTACAAAGTCCGTCGCACATTCAGAGCAAGTTTTGGAAAACAATTTGAAAGAGGAATCCATTTCTGCTCTTAGTCCCTATCTTGTAACTACTTGTACAGGAATTTTTAACAATCAAGTTACGGGAACTGACAAGGGAAGTTATATATTACTCCAGAATTCAAAAGGTGAATACAATATCTTTTATGTTGACTATCTAACACAGCAAATAGTCTATCTTTCTAGTGAACCACAATCTTTGCACAACGAGGAATCAGACACAAGCTATCTAGGAGAATGTCCCGGCGGAGCTTCATTATTTTGTACAAGCGAAAATTTGTATGTTGTGGTGTTAGGAAGCGCGCCCAGTAGCAATGTACCATCTGAACCGGCAAAAATAATCAAAATGGATTTAAATGGTGCTAATAGGTCAACATTATATACTTTCAGCGATGAATATTTTTTGGAAAACACCGCATTTGCTTTTGATGGGGAATCATTGTATTTTTTGGCCGTAAACGTAGATACAGGCCTGACTGAAATTGTTTGTTTGGCAACAAATACTGGTGTATTTTCTTCACTTTTAGAATTAGAGCACAATTCTTCATATCGCCTATTGGGAACAACTTCCGATGGATTGGTATTACAACAGACTACTTTTTCGGATGAAAATGCACGGTGTAAATTGCAAGTTTTTTCTTTACAAACAAATTCTATACGTACAGTGAATGATTTCAAATATAGTGATAGGTCTTACGTCATTTCCCATGAAAAAGCATACTCCTTTAGTCCGAGCGATGGTAAGGCACGAGTTCTTTCACTGAAAAACGGGGAAGAAGATATACTTAACGATAAAGTGTTTTCAGGAGAAGACTCAACTGGTTACATGCTAGTCGGAGATATATATGACAATCACTTTTTTGTTTTGGATAAAAACACTAATGATTTATATGCAATCAAATGCACGGATGGGACTGTAACGCCAATAACTCTACAAGAAGAAGGTTTCAATGCATCAATCATGGCACAAAGTGAATCTGACTTTTTGATACTAAAAAAATATGAGGAAAAAAGTTATATTGGAAATGATCCGAATGGCAACTTAGAAAAACAATCACTGATGTTGCCTGTATACGCGTTGATTAATAAAAAAAGTTATTGGAGCAGTACTCCGGATTTCCGAATAATACAATTAAAAAATTTTAATATTCAATAAATTTATTTCTGCAATAATATTCAAGGAGAGATTCTGTGTCTGATATGAAGCGACAGATAGAACTCTACCACCTTACTAAGATATACAACAACCAAAAGACAAGTCGAAAAGCCCTGGCCGGAGTGAGTTTCACTCTCGGCCCGGGCCTTTACGGCCTTTTGGGGCCCAATGGCGCAGGCAAAAGCACCATGATGAATATCATCACCGGGAATCTGGACGCTACCAGCGGAAAGGTACTGTGGAACGGTAAAAATGTCCTGCGCATGGGGCGGGAATTTCGGCGCGTCCTTGGATATATGCCGCAGCAGCAGAATCTGTATGACAGTTTTACAGGCCGCCGTTTCCTGCTGTACATAGCAGCACTCAAAGAAATTCCCCGGAGTGATGCAGCGTTACAAGTACAACGTGTCGCAGAGCTGGTACACCTTTCCAGTGAATTAGAAAAACGTCTGGCAGCCTATTCCGGCGGCATGAAACAGCGTATTGTCATCGCCATCGCCCTGGCCTGCAATCCGGAGCTGCTGATCGCGGACGAGCCCACCACGGCGCTGGATGTCACCATTCAGGCCCAGATATTGGCCCTGCTGAAGCGGCTGAACCGGGAAATGGGAATGTCCATCCTCTTCATCTCCCACAACCTTCACGTGGTGCGTAAGCTCTGCACCCGTGTGGCGGTGATGGAAAAGGGCCGCATTGTGGAGACGGGGCCGGTGGACCAGATCTTCTTCCACCCGCAGGCTCCCTATACCCAGCGGCTCATTGCCGCCATTCCCACAAGGAGGAAGCTATGAACAGCGAACCCATTCTGGAGGTGCGGCACCTGAACGTGTGGTATCGGCCCTCCGGCGTGCTGCGCCGGGGACGGCAGCAGGTGCTCCACGACGTGAGCTTTGACCTGTACCGGGGCGAGATACTGGGGCTGGTGGGCGAATCCGGCTCCGGTAAATCCACGCTGGCCCGTGCCATTCTGGGGATGTTGCCGGACTGTGAGGGGGAGATCATCCATCACAGCAAGCGCCCTCAGATGGTGTTTCAGGACCCGGCCAGCGCCATGAACCCCAGCCGCACGGTGGAGTGGATATTGTCCGAACCCCTGCGGATCTACGGGAAATACGACGCCGCCGAGGTGCGGCGGCGAGTGGCGGAAATTATGGAGCTGGTGGGTCTGCCGCCGGAGTGCGGCAAAATGTACCCGTCGGAGCTGTCCGGCGGCCAGCGGCAGCGGGTGTGCATCGGCACGGCCCTGATCCAGAAGCCGGGGCTCATCATCGCTGACGAGGCGGTGTCGGCGCTGGACGTCACCATTCAGGCTCAGATACTGGAGCTCATCGCCCGGCTGCGCCGGGAGTACGGGCTGTCGTACCTGTTTATCTCCCACGATCTGAACGTGGTGTATGAGATCTGCGACCGGTGCCTTGTGATGCACCGGGGACGCATCGTGGAGCAGGGGCCGGTGGAGGAGCTTTACGACCATCCCAAGGAGGACTATACCAAGGCGCTGTTAGCAGCGGCGGAGTGAGCGCATATGACCAACCAACTGAAAGAGAAATTACTGGCCTACGGCACCAAGGCCGAGCCATTTACCGTACACAATCACATCCGGGTGACGGACCTGCAGGACGGCGAGGCCCGTGTGGAGCTGACGCTTCAGCCGGAGAGCCTGAACCGCTGGGGGACGGCCCACGGCGGCATCCTGTTTGCCTTAGCGGACATCGCCGCCGGAACGGCGGTCCTGACCCTGCGGCAGGAAGTGTGCCTCACCGTCAACGCCTCCATCGACTTTCTGGATGCGGCGGGGCTGGGCAGCACCCTCATCGCCGTGGGCCACGTGGATCGCATGGGCAAGTCTCTCTGCTTCTGCCACACGGACATCACCGACGAAACGGGCCGTCTGCTGGCGACGCTGCGGACGGTAATGGATCTGACGGGCCGCCCGCTGGAGCTGTGAGCGCTATGAGGGAGTTTTACAGACGCCACCGGGGACTGCACCGGTGGCTTTTGGCCGTGGTAGCCCTGCTGGCAGTGTATTTCGCCCTGCGGCCGGTGCCGGGGCTGATGAACTGGCTCAGCCGCCACGTCATCATGCCTTGGGAGCGGGCGGTGGCCAGCGTCTGCTATCTGTTCCGCACCTCCATGGCAGAGGTGACATATATCGTGCTGCTATCGGTGGGTATCTTCTATGTGGCCAATGTCCTCCGGCGGTTGGTGACCCAGCCCCACCGGGGCCGGACTCTGTACCGCTTCTTCCTGACGGTGGTGTGCAGCGGGCTGAGCATCTATGCGGGCTTCTGCCTGCTGTGGGGCGTCAACTACTATGCCGACTCCTTCCAGCAGCAGTCCGGCATCTATGCCCGTTCCTGTACCGTGGAGGAGTTAGAGGCCGTCACGGCAGATTTTGCCCGCCAGCTGGCACAGGCGGCAGACAATGTGCAGCGGGACGAGAATGGTTGCTTTGCCGTGTCCCGGCAGGAGATCTTCGCCGCCGCCACGTCGGTGTACGCCCCCTCCTATGAGGAGTTCCCCTGTCTGCGGATGAAGGATCACACCCCCAAGGCCATCAGCTGCTCCACAGCGCTCAGCGCCATGGACTTCACGGGCTTCTACTTCCCCTTCACCGGAGAGGCCAACCTCAATGTGGACTGCCCCGCCAGCTTTCTGCCCTCCACCATCGTCCATGAGATGGCCCATCAGCGGGGCATCGCCTCGGAGCAGGAGTGCAACTTCATTGCCATTGCGGTGTCTCTGGCCAGCGGCGACCCGGTGTACCGGTATTCCGGGCTGCTGATGGGGTATGTGCATCTGGGCAACGCCCTGTACCGGGCGGACCCGGACCGGTGGCAGGTCATCCGGGATACACTGCCGGATACGGTGGTGGCGGACTTGCGGCAGAACAGCGCCTATTGGGCGGCCTTCGAGGGGCCGGTGAACGACGCTGCCAGCAAGGTCTACGACTCCTTCCTCAAAAGCAACGGCGAGAGCCGTGGCGTCCAGAGCTACGGCACCGTGGTGGATATGCTCATGGCGTACTACGGGTAAGTCAGGTTGCGGTAAGAGGAGCTGCAAATTCCCCAAAAGCGCAAGAACAGGCCCCGTCCGATGGACGGGGCCTGTTTCGATACCGGCACTCCCGGAATTTTTCTCCACGGAGACGAAAAATACATTGCGTCTGACCAGAGGGGATGACAAGAAGGATACGGGCGTCCGCAGTCGGAAAGCACGCCGGGGTCTGATGACCCGGCCCCATAAAACCAATAGGGGGACGCATGGCGTCCCCCTATTGGTTTTATTTATCAGACAATGAAGAAATCGGAGATCTGCCCGTACAGGATCATCAGCATACACAGCGGCGTGATATACTTCACGCAGAGACGGAAGAAATCATAGACCCAAGGGCGGTTCTCGCCGTTGAGGAGGATCTCCTGCCGCAGGGTATCCGGCTTCAGCTCCCAGCTGATCATCAGGCACATGAGCAGCGCCCCCAAGGGCATCAGCAGGCCCTCGGCCACGCTGTCGAACAGACCCAGCCAGCTGGTGCTCCAGCCGGGCAGCTTGGCGCCGGCCAGACCCAGCAGCTCCGCCGGGGAGATGTGATTGCTGCCCATACCGTCGGCGCAGACCAGAGCGCACAGGGCCGCACAGATCACCACCGCAATGGCGGAATACAGCTTGCGGCGGTCGCCCTTGCCCTTTTCCCGTGCCTTATCGCAGAAATGAGCCACGATGACCTCCAGCATGGAGATGGAGGAGGAGATGGCGGCAAAGAACACCAGCAGGTAAAACAGGATGCCGAACACGGGACCGGCGGGTCCCATCTTATCGAACACGTTCTGCATGGTGATAAACAGCAGCTCCGGGCCGCCCAAAGCTCCGTTGGGGTCTAGGGCAAAGCGCCCGGGAATGACGCACAGGCCGGCCATCAGAGCCACCACGGTATCCATGCCCACGATGATCATGGCGCTCTTGCCCAGATCCTGCTTCTTATCCAGATAGGAGCCGTAGGTGATCATAATGCCCATGCCCAGAGACAGGGAGAAGAACATCTGACCGCCTGCGTTGGACAGGACCGTGATGATACTGGGTGCCTTTTCGATAACGCCGTGCTCCACAGCCCAGCCGGGAACGAACATATACTTCAGGCCGTCCACAGCGCCGGGCAGGGTGCAGGCGCGGATGATGCAGATGAGCAGGATGATGAACAGAGCGG
>ERZ772882.3851-NODE-3851-length-11399-cov-38.140956_pt1 | contig 11399 bp, 8 predicted proteins | sample MGYA00580576_ERZ772882 | MGnify/ENA primary metagenome ERZ772882 (study PRJEB29015, sample SAMEA2737658) | human gut metagenome | biome: human gut; feature: human-associated habitat; material: faeces | place: China | collected 2012 ... | reverse complement strand
CACAACTTGTATCAGAATTGGATGATGTGGATAAGGTGATGTTTGTTGTTGACCGTCATGACCTCGATACTCAGACGCAATCGGAATACGAGGCGTTTGAACCGGGTGCAGTGGATAGTACCGACAATACGGATGAACTCGTGAAGCGACTTCAAAGCAATTCCAAAATCATCATAACCACCATTCAAAAACTTAATGCGGCAGTTAGTAAGACTTGGTATAGCAGTAAGATTGATGCTATCCGTCATTCACGCATCGTGATGATTTTTGATGAGTGTCACCGTAGTCATTTCGGGGATAGCCATAAAAAGATTATGAAGTTCTTTGATAATGCCCAGATTTTTGGCTTTACGGGAACACCTATCTTTACTGAAAATGCAGTGGATGGACATACGACAAAAGAAATTTTCGGCAATTGTCTTCATAAATATCTCATCAAAGATGCTATTGCTGATGAAAATGTGCTCGGCTTCCTCGTGGAGTATTATCACGGTAACGAGATTGTAGATAACGATAACCAAGCTCGTATGGAGGAGATAGCAAGATTTATCCTTAACAACTTTAATAAATCTACATTTGATGGAGAGTTTGACGCATTGTTTGCTGTGCAGTCTGTTCCTATGCTTATCCGCTATTACAAGATTTTCAAATCATTGAATCCTAAAATCCGTATAGGTGCAGTATTTACATACGCAGCCAATAATAGTCAAGATGATGAACAGACCGGTATGGGAACGGGAAAATATGTCAGCGAAAATGTGGGCGAAGCAGATGAACTGCAATCCATTATGGATGATTATAATGAAAACTTTGGTACATCTTTTACCACAGAGAATTTCCGTGCTTATTATGATGATATCAACCTGCGCATGAAAAAGAAGAAAGCGGAAATGAAACCGCTTGACCTTTGTCTTGTCGTGGGAATGTTCCTTACAGGCTTTGACAGTAAAAAGCTGAACACGCTTTATGTGGATAAGAACATGGAATATCACGGGTTGTTGCAAGCGTTCAGTCGTACCAACCGAGTGTTGAACGAGAAGAAACGATTCGGTAAAATCGTATGCTTCCGTGACCTGAAAAACAATGTTGATACGTCTATAAAACTGTTTAGCAATTCCGACAATCCTGAAGATATAGTACGTCCTCCGTTTGAAAAAGTAAAGCAGGAGTACAAGAGTTTGGCAACAGATTTTCTGCAAAAATATCCAACGCCAAGTAGTATAGACCTTCTGCAAAGTGAAAATGACAAGAAGAATTTTGTACTTGCGTTCCGTGACATTATTCGTAAACATGCAGAAGTTCAGATATACGAAGATTACAGCGAGGATGCTGAAGACCTCGGTATGACCGAACAGCAGTTTAACGATTATAAGAGTAAATACCTTGATATTACAGTTGGGTTTATTGATCCACCTGCTACACCGTCAACTGTTGCGGAAGATCCTGCCCCATACGGGAATAATCAAGGGCTGGAAGACATTGATTTCTGTCTTGAACTTCTGCATAGTGACATTATCAATGTGGCGTATATTCTTGAACTCATTGCGGAACTTGACCCATATAGCGATGATTATTCAGAAAAGCGCAAGCATATCCTTGATACAATGATTAAGGATGCTGGAATGCGAGGCAAAGCAAAACTCATCGACGGCTTTATTCAAAAGAATGTAGATGAAGACAAGGAAAACTTCATGAATGGGCGCAATAGAGCAGATGGAACAAATGAATTAGAGGAACGTTTGAACCAATATATTGTGTCAGAACGCAATAAGGCTGTAAGTGATTTGGCTAATGATGAACAAATTTCTGCCGAAGTGCTTAATCTTTACATAAAAGAGTATGACTATTTGCAAAAAGAACAGCCTGAGATTATACAAAAGGCATTGAAAGAAAAGCATCTCGGTCTTATCAAAACTCGCAAGGCTTTGACGAGAATTATGGAAAGATTGCGTAGTATTATAAAAACGTTTAATTGGGAATAATTAAAAGTTATTCAATCATGAAATTAGGTAAACTGGAGCAGATAACAGACCTTCGTTCTGTCTGGAAACATGAAGCCAAAGATTTTACTCCTTGGCTTGCAAAAGAAGAGAATTTGGAAATTCTCAGCGAGGCTGTAGGTATTGATATAGTCGTTGAAGAACAGGAATCCAATGTAGGCGATTTCAGTGTTGATTTATTTGCGACAGAGGAGGGGACGGGACGACGGATAATCATTGAGAATCAGCTAGAGGAAACAAATCATGACCATCTTGGCAAAATCATAACGTATGCTTCAGGTAAAGAAGCTGAAGTAATAATTTGGATTGTCAGAAAAGCACGTGACGAGCATAAACAAGCAATAGAATGGTTAAATCAGCATACGGATGACAAGTTCGAGTTTTTCTTAATAGAAATAGAATTGTGGAAAATCAATGATTCAGAACCTGCACCTAAGTTCAATATTGTAGAACGACCTAATACTTGGGCAAAGGCAATGAAAAAGACAGCAGCACTTTCAGAAACAGAAAACTTGAAATTAGCATTTTGGGAAAAGTTCAACAACGAAGCTCCAAAACACTCTGCCTTTATAAGGGAATTTAAGCTGCGTAAACCACAAGCTCAGCATTGGTATGACCTAGGTTTAGGATCATCAGCATATCATCTTTGTATGACATTAAATACTAAAAATAATTGTTTGTCAGCTGGATTGTATGTTAATGAGGACAAGGATATCATTACCCGATTTAAGTCAAATGAAGAATTGGTATCTAAAATATTAGGGATTATAAATCCTAATGAAATAGAATGGCGACTAGATGAAAATAAAAAGGCAAGTCGTTTCCTTATTCTTCATCCTATGGGGGATATGAATGATAAAGATAATTGGGATAATGGATGTGCATGGCTTTGTGATATGTGTGTAAAAATCAAACAAGTAGTAAAAGAAATACTAAAATAATATGAGCGAAGAATTACAGCAGAAACTCCGTGACCAACTTTGGGAGGTTGCAAATCGTTTGCGTGGTAATATGTCGGCAAGCGACTTTATGTATTTTACATTAGGTTTCATCTTCTATAAGTACTTGTCGGAGAAAATAGAGAAGTATGCCAACAATGCCTTGGTGGATGATGAAATAACCTTTAAGGAATTGTGGGAAATGGATGATACAGATGCGGTTGAACTACAAGAAGAAGCGAAAAATCAATGCTTGGAGAATATTGGTTATTTCATAGAACCAAAATTTTTGTTTTCGTCAGTAATTGAGGCTATCAAGCGTAAAGAAAATATCTTGCCTATGCTCGAACGTTCATTGAAGCGTATTGAAGACAGTACGTTGGGACAGGATAGTGAAGAGGATTTTGGCGGATTGTTTTCGGATATAGACTTGGCATCGCCTAAATTGGGCAAGACAGCTGACGATAAAAACACGCTCGTTAGTAACGTTCTTCTTGCATTAGATGATATAGACTTCGGAGTAGAGGCATCGCAGGAGATTGATATTTTGGGTGATGCTTACGAATATATGATTTCGCAATTTGCCGCAGGAGCCGGGAAAAAGGCTGGAGAGTTCTATACTCCGCAGGAGGTCAGCCGTATCTTAGCAGAAATTGTTTCCATCGGACACCAGCGTTTGCGCAATGTATATGACCCTACTTGCGGTAGTGGCTCGTTGCTTCTTCGTGCTGCCAATATCGGAAATGCAGTTGATATTTATGGACAGGAAAAGAATCCTACAACTTATAACCTTGCCCGAATGAATATGTTGCTTCATGGCATCAGATTCAGCAACTTCAAGATTGAGAATGGTGATACACTTGAATGGGATGCGTTTGGTGATACTCAGTTTGATGCTGTAGTTGCAAATCCTCCGTTCTCTGCAGAATGGAGTGCTGCCGACAAATTCAATACTGATGATCGTTTCAGCAAAGCAGGAAGGCTTGCACCACGTAAGACTGCCGATTATGCTTTTATCCTGCACATGATTTATCACTTGAACGAGGGCGGTACAATGGCTTGTGTTGCTCCGCATGGTGTACTATTCCGAGGAAATGCGGAGGGCGTTATCCGGCGTTTCCTTATAGAAAAGAAAAACTATGTGGATGCTATTATAGGATTACCTGCAAATATTTTCTATGGCACAAGTATTCCGACTTGTATTCTTGTTTTTAAGAAGTGCCGTAAAGAAGATGACAATATTCTGTTTATTGATGCAAGCAAGGAATTTGAAAAGGTAAAGACTCAGAACAAGCTCCGCGAGCAGCATATCCAAAAGATTGTCGAGACTTATCGTGACCGCAAGGAAATAGAAAAGTATAGTCACCTTGCCTCTCTTCAAGAAATAGCCGAGAATGATTACAATCTGAATATTCCCCGTTACGTTGATACCTTTGAAGAGGAAGAACCTATCGACATAAAGGCTGTAATGGCAGAGATAAAGGAGTTGGAAGCCAAACGTGCTGAACTCGACAAAGAGATTGAAGTGTATCTGAAAGAATTGGGACTGGTAGAATAGTTCAGAAAAGTAATAGCAATGGGTGAAAATGACAACATACCTCAGATGACACCTTCATTTGAGAATATATGCCGCAAGGATGAAAACGGGAATGAATACTGGAGTTCTCGTGACCTTTGTGGTGCGATGGGTTATTCTGCTTATTGGAAATTTCAACGAGTCATAGATAAAGCCATTAAAGTAGCCGGAGAAAAAGGAATGAATGTGGACGAGCATTTCAACCAAGCGGTTGATATGGTCAAGATAGGAAACGGCTCATTTCGCAAGGTAAATATATTCCGACTCTCTCGTATGGCATGTATGATTATTGCGGAAAATGCAGATGGCAAAAAGTTGCTCGTCCAACAGGCACGAGGCTTTTTCTCACAATCTGTCTCAATGGCTGAACTTATGCATAATTCGCTAAGTTCTAATATATTGTTGTATAAAACAGCACAAGGAGAGGCACGTGTAGAAGTCATTTTCAATAGCGAAACATTCTGGATGTCACAAAAAAGGATGGCGGACTTGTTTGGGGTTGATGTCAGAACCATAAATTATCATCTCGGACAAATTTACGAAACAGGAGAACTTTCCAAAGAGGCAACTATCCGAAAAATTGGGATAGTTCAAACAGAAGGAGACCGGGAAGTGGAACGTATGCCGCTATTTTACAACCTCGATGCTATTGTTGCAGTGGGGTATAGGGTAAACAGCTATCAAGCTACTCAATTCCGCATTTGGGCTACTTCAGTGTTGAAAGAGTTTATCATTAAAGGATATGCCCTTGATGATGAGAGACTAAAACAGGGCAAACATTTCGGGAAAGACTATTTTGACGATTTGCTTGAGCGTATTCGTGAAATACGCACCTCAGAGCGCAGATATTACCAAAAGATAACTGACATTTATGCAGAATGTAGTGCGGATTACGACCCGAAATCAGAAGACACAAAGTTGTTCTTCAAGATGGTACAAAATATGATGCACCTTGCCGTTACTCATCATACGGCTGCGGAAATTATCTATCAACGGGCTGATTCCGAGCAACCTTACATGGGACTTACCACGTGGAAGAAAGCTCCTGACGGAAGAGTGCAAAAGTCTGATACCATCGTCGCAAAAAATTACCTGTCAGATTCTGAATTGTCCCAGTTGAATCTTATCACAACTGCTTTTCTTGATATGGCAGAATCACGTGCTGCACGTCATATTGTTTCAACTATGGATGATTGGAAGAAGTTTCTTCAACAATATCTTGCAACGATGGATTACGAGCCGTGCGATACAGCCGGAAAAGTGACACAAGAGGAAGCAAGAGATAAGGCTTATAGCGAATATGAAAAATATAAACTGATTCAAGACAAATCATACATATCGGATTTTGACCGTTTTAATGATGGAAATGATGAAACTCCGTTACTTCCATTTGACTTGAATCCTACAAAATAATAACAACTATGGCAATAGATAATAAAGATAAAAAAATCCTCAATGTTCCCCATTTGAGATTCCCGGAGTTTAGTGGGGAGTGGAAGAAAGTCAATGTTTCAAAACTCTTGGATTTCTATTCTACCAACTCCCTCTCATGGGAACAATTAGACTATAATAACGGTAAAATCAAGAATTTGCATTATGGCTTAATCCATAAAGGCTTATCTACAATGATAGATGTATTTTCTGCATCTCTTCCCTATATAAAGGAAGGGACTATACCGAAATCATATACACTATTCAAAGAGGGGGATGTGGCTTTTGCAGATGCTTCAGAAGATACAAATGATGTAGCCAAAGCTATTGAGGTTATCAACTGTGATGGTCAACAAATCGTTTCAGGATTACACACTATTCATGGACGAGATAATTCTAATCAGACGGTTATTGGCTATAAAGGTTATGCGTTTGCATCCGATTCATTTCACAAACAGATTAGAAGAATTGCACAAGGAACAAAGGTGTTTTCTATAAGTATTCGCAATTTTGATGAAGTGTATATTGGAGTTCCTTCAAAAGATGAACAAACTAAGATTGCAAAACTGCTAATAGCCATAGATGAACGTATCGCCACCCAAAACAAAATCATTGAGAAACTGCAGTCCTTAATCAAAGGAATTGCACAGCATTGCATTAAAGAATCAACAAGTGGAAACACATATGTAAAACTTGGTGATATTTGTCAAATTACAACAGGGAAACTTGATGCAAATGCACAGGTAGATAATGGGATTTATCCATTTTTTACTTGTGCAGAACAACCATTCAAAATTGATAGCTTCGCTTTTGATACAGAAGCTTTACTAATCTCTGGAAATGGTGCTAATTTGGGATATATCAATTATTATAAGGGAAAGTTTAATGCTTATCAAAGGACTTATGTATTAGACTTGTTCTCCGAAAATATCCAATACATTAAATGGGCGTTAAAAGTACTGCTACCCAAAAGAATTGCAATAGAAAAGAGTTCAAGCAACACTCCTTATATAGTGCTATCAACTCTCACGGATTTAAGGTTGCCTATACCTTGTAAAAGTAAGCAAAGTTTCATCGCAAACCTAATGCAATCTTTGGAAAGAAAACTATCAAATCAAATCGCACAGTATGATTCCTATAATTATTTGAAGCAATACTTGCTCCGCCAGATGTTTATATGAACATTTGACGGAGTAGATACTGCTTTTGACCTATATAAAGATTTAATACTTTATGATTAATATCTATTTTGTCTTGAATTTTATCAAAAATAATTGCCTTCTGTTTTTGTTCAGAAATAGTGGGCAATGTTATTTTTAACTTTTCCAATGGAGTACGTACTATTTGCGGCTGTCCAGAGCCAGAAATAATACTATTGAAGTTATACGCAGAAAGATAATGATATAAATATCTCTTACACACCTTATCTTGATACTTATCTGTATTTATCACCATTGCATTTCCAGTTATCCAAGACATTGGTTTTGTATAATTTACCATACCACAAGTATTTCCACGGCAAGTTATACAAATTTGTTCCGTTTCATGATTGTAATCCTTATATTTGCCAATAATCCCATTTGCCCCATATACAAGAAAACCATCTTCTGTTAATTCTGTTGAAGATATTGTTTGCGGCTGATATATTTGTGCAATTTCGCTTAAATACACGTTATTGCCATAAACTCTTTGCATACAACATACTCTTAGTCCTTTGATTAAGGATTGTAAAGTTTGTAGGTCTGCGATTAGTAAACATTTGTTCGCACGCAAAGATTTGTTAGAAACTACTATATGCTTGTCGAATATTGCGACATTGAAAAATGGTTACGCATTCCAGAGTGGCAAGTATAATGCACTGGGCAAATGGAAAATCCTCACAATAACAAATGTGTCTGGCGAGCGATATATAAACGATGAAGATTACAATTGCATAATCAACTTGCCGAACGATATACAAGACCACCAAGTTTTAAAAGAAGGAGATATTTTAATCTCTCTTACGGGTAATGTTGGGCGTGTTTCTCTTTGTAAGGATGGAGACTATTTGCTCAACCAACGAGTTGGTTTGTTACAACTTGCGAAAAATGTAAATCAAGAGTTTCTATATCAAATTTTATCTTCTCAAAGATTTGAAAATAGTATGATTGCTTGTGGTCAAGGTGCTGCCCAAATGAATATTGGCAAAGGGGATGTAGAAAGCTATGTATTACCATATTCCTCGAATGTCAATAACATTCTTTTGGTCGCAAAAATATTACACTCATACGATGAGTACATCATTAATGAGCAGCGGAAACTAACATTGCTAACCATGCAGAAGCAATATTTCCTTGCCCAGATGTTTATATGAACATCTGTTGCAATAGATATAGCTTTTGTTTCTGCATGACATTCTGTATTCTTTCTTCAATCTCGGCTTTTCTTTCAAGCGATGACAGAAAAGTTGAGATTTTTATTTGCCACTCAATTTTTGGTACTATTATTTTGAACATTGCCAAGTCTTTCTTCTGAATATTGGGTAAGCCAGAACCTATACGCAGTTTCATTATGGCATCCTCATTCGATTTAAGATAATGGTACAAGTACATATTATCCACCTTGTCTGCAATGTTTTGAATGGAATAACAATGACCACCGCTCCAAAATGGTGAGGTGTTGAATTGTACATACCCACAAGAGTTTCCGCCCTCACTTATTGAAATAGTACTGGCTTCTACATTGTAATTGTCATAATAGCCAGATGGCTCTGTACCACCATTCATTACATAATAATTACCACTATCAGAGAGATTTTCCCCATTGATTTGTTTACCCTTAACAATGTCACATAGATCAGACAGTAGAACAGTAAAACCTTTTACGCTTTTGAAAAGTCTTTCTGAAATCGCAGACTTTAGTTTCTTCAAATCCTCAATGATTTTGTTTTGGGTAGCAATGCGTTTGTCAAGTAAATCTAATAATCGAGATATTTTAAGTTGCTCTTTTTTGTCGGGTGTATAATAAAGATGAATTGTTGCTAAGTCCTCACTATTAATAGCAGGGTAACTTGAACCTGTGCAACGAACCATTACTTTTCTATTGAATTCGTCTGTATTCAATAGATGATAAATATAGTTTGGCAATTCTGTTGTTCTAATTTGAGCATATCCAGTAGAAGCAACCCATTGTTGATTACTCGTATTTAGAATCCTATGAATATAGTTGTTTTTCTGATAGGGGCGCACACATTGAAACAGAATATCATTGTTATCTATAACACGTTGTGCTCTACTTGGTGCTTCTTCTCGCATTATTTCTTGTATTTTTCTTAACTCACCTTTTTCAACGGCTTCCAAGTCTATATAAATAAAAGTGTTCTGAAGCGGATCTGATTTTGGATTTATAGTGGCTATATCTTGAAGTGATACCATTTCCCACTCCCCACTAAACTCCGGGAATCTCAAATGGGGAACATCTGGGATTTATTATTCTCTAATTATATGTACAACATATTAATATACGATTATGGGACAGAAAACAATTAGAGAAATCTCGGTTGCATGGAAAGAGTACAAGCAACCTTATGTGAAGCAGTCCACAATGGCTGCTTATGTGCTTATCTTGGAAAATCATATTCTTCCAAATTTTGGAGAAAGCGATACACTCCATGAACAGGCTGTGCAAGAATTTGTTTTGCAGAAAATAGAGAATGGACTGAATGTGAAATCCGTAAAAGACATTTTGATTGTACTGAAAATGGTTATGAAATTCGGCGTAAAAAATGAATGGATGGATTATCAAGAGTGGGACATCAAATATCCGTCTTCTTCAACAACCAAAGAATTGGAAGTACTATCGGTTGCTAATCACAAGAAAATACTCAATCATATTCAAAGTCATTTTTCCTTTGCTGGACTGGGTATCTACATCAGTCTTTGTACCGGACTTCGTATAGGGGAAGTCTGCGCTTTGAAGTGGAGTGACATCAATGTTTCAGAGGGAACGATAACAGTCAATCGTACAATTGAACGGATTTACATTATTAATGGGACGGAGAAATATACCGAGCTGGTTATCAACACTCCCAAGACACAAAACTCATGTCGGAAAATTCCTATGACAAAGGACCTTCTTGCAATGGTAAAACCACTGAAGAAGGTCGTTAATGAAGATTTCTATGTTTTGACTAATGATGAATATCCAACCGAGCCTCGTACTTACCGTAATTATTACGGCAAATTAATGGCGAAATTAGGTATTCCCAAATTGAAATATCATGGCCTGCGCCATAGCTTTGCCACTCGTTGTATAGAAGCTGGCTGTGATTACAAGACCGTTAGTGTATTGTTAGGACATTCCAATATTTCGACCACTTTAGACTTATATGTTCATCCCAATATGGAACAGAAAAAGCGTTGTATTGCGAAGGTCTTTAAGTCGTTGGGGAAATGATGTAATATGTAGAGCGAAGTAACCTGATACAGTAATTTCTTCGCTCTCAATCATTGCATATATTATGAGAAATGTAGTAATAACACTTTTATTGCCAACATTCATAATAGAGGAATCAGCTCATTAGGGCACATCGAAAAAGAAAAGGAGAGGAAAAATCCCCTCCTTAACTCTAAAACCATGTCTCAGACATTCAAATCCTTTAGTGCTAATGCATAATTGGGACAAAAACCGTCCATGATACACTTTAAGCCAAGTGTCTGATAATACTTGTAGTCATCATCTTCGGTGCAGAGGTATTTGTAACCGTAGCGTGGCATGTACTCCTTGAAGAACCGAGCCAAGTCTTTCAGGTTTTCTTCTTGGTTCTCCTTGAAGTTACTACGCACAATGATGATAGACCAGTCGGGGAAGTTGCCTCTTCCACAGCTATACTCCCATATCACGATGGGTGGTATCGGCGGTCTCGCTTCTATCTTGTACTGGGGTGCAGGCATCCCTGTATCAGTTTCTTATTTCGGTCTGAATGTCTTCCTGTTGGCGATAGCCTTGCGCATCCTCGGATGGCGATTCTGTGTGAAGACGCTCTATGGCATTTCCCTTTTTGCCATTTATACTCGCATGATAGAGTTCTATGGGGAAGGAAATATTACCTTGTTGCATGACCAGCCTTTCATGGCGACCGTCTTGGGAGGTTTTTGTATGGGTACGAGTGCCGGATTAGGTTTGTCTTGCAATGGCAGTACGGGTGGTTCGGATACGGTGGCAGCCATGATCAACAAGTTTTATAACATTTCCTTAGGACATGCCATTCTGATTTGCGACCTCTGTATTATTTCGAGCAGTTATTTCGTGCTGAAGAGTTGGGAGATGGTGATTTATGGTTATGTATGCCTCTTTGTATCGTCTCTCTGTGTTGATCATGTCATCAATACCTTGCGTCGTTCGGTCCAGTTCTTTATCATCTCTGATAAGTATCTTGAGTTGAGTGCTGCTATCAATACGGCTGCCGACCGTGGC
>ERZ772882.3836-NODE-3836-length-11427-cov-5.051090_pt1 | contig 11427 bp, 8 predicted proteins | sample MGYA00580576_ERZ772882 | MGnify/ENA primary metagenome ERZ772882 (study PRJEB29015, sample SAMEA2737658) | human gut metagenome | biome: human gut; feature: human-associated habitat; material: faeces | place: China | collected 2012 ... | reverse complement strand
AATTATATTTCATAAAAAACACCCCAAAAGTGTCCAACTTTTGGGGTGCAGTACATACAGCGGCCTCTTTTTGTTTCGTTTGTGTTTAAGGGTTTTGTATATATGTTCCACGTGGAACATGTCTTCTTTGGTGGTTGTTCGGGAAGAATATAGAAGTGATAATCTTTACAGAATCTCGTGGTTTAATTATTTCGGGAGGTTGTGGGTTGATAGGTTTCACGTGGAACATTACCCTATCTTCCGAATTTTACCAAGAGAACATTTACGTCTGCGGGTGAAACTCCGGGTATGCGCGAGGCTTGCCCGATGTTTTCAGGACGGATTCGGGACAGTTTTTGCCGGGCCTCGATAGTCAGGGAATTCATCGAGTGAAAGTCGAAATCCACAGGAATCCGTATGTTTTCGAGCCGATGTAGTTTTTCTGCAATGAATTTTTCGCGCTCAATATATCCTTTATATTTGATTTGGATTTCTGCCTCTTCGATCACCTCTTCCTCCATCCGGTTCGTTTCGATGAATTTTCGGAGTTTCGGCAGGACGGCTTGCAGCGAATCGAACGAAACATTATTCCGCATTAGTATGTCGTAAAGCTTCCTTCCCTGTGATAAAGGTTCGGAATTTATTGCTTTTAAATAGTCGTTAATTTCGGCTGCTTTGATGCTCTGTTGGCGAGTGAAAGAAATAAGCGATTCTACGAGCGTATTTTTTTTGACGAAATAGTCATATCTTTTTTGGGTAATAAGCCCGATTTTATATCCGACAGGAGTAAGCCGGATGTCCGCATTGTCCTGCCGGAGCAGGATGCGGTATTCTGCACGCGAGGTGAACATGCGGTAGGGCTCGTCCACCCCTTTGGTCACAAGGTCGTCTATCAGCACTCCGATATAGGCTTCGTCGCGCTGCAATACGACGGCCTCCTCCCCTTTCAGCATCCGGTGTGCATTGATCCCGGCCATCAACCCCTGGGCTGCGGCCTCTTCGTATCCGGTCGTCCCGTTGACCTGCCCGGCGAAATAAAGGGCGGAAACGAGTTTTGTTTCGAGCGAATGGTGCAATTGTGTGGGTGGAAAATAGTCGTATTCGATGGCATAGCCCGGGCGATAGATGTGGAGGTCTTCGAATCCCCGGATTTTATGCAGTGCTTCCAACTGTATTTCCCAGGGCAGCGACGAAGAAAAACCGTTGAGGTAGTATTCGTTGGTGCTGCGTCCTTCGGGTTCGAGGAAGAGCTGGTGCTGGTCTTTGTCGGCGAATGTACGCAGTTTGTCTTCGATGCTCGGGCAGTAGCGCGGCCCGATTCCCGTTATCGTCCCGTTGAACAGCGGCGAGCGGTCGAACCCTGTGCGCAGGATGTCGTGCACCTCGGCCGACGTGTAGACCAGAAAACAAGGAAGCTGGTCTTTAACCGGTTGTGTATCAGGGGAAAAGGAAAATTTGGATGGTTTTTCGTCCCCGTATTGCGGTTCGAGTATTTCGAAGTCGATCGTGCGGGCATCGAGGCGTGCGGGCGTACCGGTTTTCATACGCCCGGTTTCGAATCCGATTGCGCGCAGGGACTCCGTGATCCCGTGCGAAGCGGCGTCCCCTGCCCTGCCGCCCTCGGCGTGCGATGTGCCGCAGTGCATCAGCCCGTCGAGGAACGTACCGGCGGTAAGTATGACGGCCTTGCAGGCGAATTCGATGCCCATGCGCGTCCGTACGCCTGTCACGCGCGGTTTGGTTGCCGAGGTGTCGAACAGCAGTTCGGTGGCGGCGTCCTGCCAGATATAGAGGTTGAGCGTGTTTTCGAGCGTATGGCGCCACTCCTCCGAGAAACGGGTTTTGTCGCATTGCGCACGGGGGCTCCACATGGCCGCACCCTTCGAACGGTTGAGCATCCGAAATTGGATAGCGGTGAGGTCGGTAATGCGTCCCATCTGTCCTCCCAAAGCATCTATTTCTCTGACTATCTGTCCTTTGGCTACTCCCCCGACGGCCGGGTTGCACGACATGGAAGCCATCTTGGCCATGTCCATGGTGAGCAGCAGCGTGCGCGACCCCAGGCGTGCGGCGGCCGAGGCCGCTTCACAGCCGGCATGTCCGCCTCCGATGACGATTATATCGTAGTCGAGTGTCATTCTTCTGGTTTGTTTTCTGTCTGCAGATCGACGCTGCCGCTGTTCCTCCCGGCGATCAGGGCCTCGTAATCAGGCTCGTCCCAATCGATTTCGTCTCCGTCGGGCGACTCCGTGAAATCCCATTCGATAAGATCCATTTCGCGGACTGTTTCAGGCGGGGCATAAAGACCGAGGTACCGGGGATTTTCCGGCTCCTCTCCGCTGAACGCGAAAACGGCGATTTTGCGCACGGGATCCACGATGTAGACGTCTACCTGCTGTATATCCAGATAACCCGCCGTTGTCCGGAAGCAGTAGTGCGTGGGGTCGATGCGCTCGAAAGCGTCGATGATCGAAGGAAAAGGGCCGTCCATCATTTGCCGGACGAACAGCGATTCGGTGATCCATATCGGATACCAGTAGAGCATGTCCACGTAATACTTGCCCCGGTAGGAACATATCGGAATCCATGCCCGGGGACACTCCTGCAGCGAATAGACCGGGAGCGGTTCGGGATGCTGCTCCTTGAGTAATTCAAGGTATTGCGCGAAACTATCCCTGTTCCAATCGTTGTAACCGGGTGTCGTGCACGAGGCGAGCAGGCGGTAGGACTCCGATTCCCGGTTCATTTCGATATATGCCCTGCAATGCGAGGTGCGGTCGTGTTCGGGATCGTAAACCGATGATTGGTAAAGGAACGTCGTGTCGTTCTCCACGAAAGGCCCGTGCCGTTCGAAATTCCGGGCTTCCGGGTTTGCTTCGGGGATGGAATCGCACACGGGGGCGACGGCCGTTTCGGCGACGGCGGAATCGGCGGCAGGCAAGGCTGCCGTAACGTTGTTATCCGTGTTGTCATTCGCTGTCCTGCGTCCCAGGCAGCCGGCGGACAGTAATCCGATAAGAAGAATCAACAGTCGTGTTTTCATGGATTCAGGTATTATTCTCCGGGTTCTCCCAGAATTTAAGGTATTTATCCTCCTTGCGATGCATCTGCGCGTTGGTGCGGGGCGTCTTGTCGCCCTGGCCGCAGAGGTGCAGCACGCCGTGTACGACGACCCTGCGCATTTCCTGGAGCGTCGTGCAGCCGTATTGCCGGGCATTGTCGGCTACGGTCTCGACGTCGATGAAAATGTCGCCCGAAACGATGCGTTCGCCTTTGCGGTCGCTGTAATCGAACGTAATGACGTCGGTGAAATAGTCGTGCCCGAGCCACTGGCGGTTCATCTCCAGGAGCCGTTGCGCCGAGCAAAAAATGTAGCTCACATCGCCCAGCGTATACCCTTCCGCTTCGGCCACTTCGCGCAGCCATGCCGCCGTCAGGCGTTTCTGCGGCAGCCGGAAGGTACAATCGTCGTTATAGTATCGTATTGCCATGTTTGAAGGACGGCCCGAAGCCGTAATCAGTCTGTAAATCTTTGCAAAAGTACAAAAATAATACAGATGAAAATGTCCCGGCGGGCTTTTTCTCGTTGTCCGTATCCGGGTGGCATTCCGAAGCTGCATCTGCCTTCCCCGCAGGGAAATTCCGGAAAATTAAAAAAAATATTTTTTCAGAAAGGGAGCGGTTTTAGTTACGGATCGTAACTTTTATTTCCGAACCGGGGATACATTGCCGCCATGTCCTGGTTTTTTGTTTCATATTGTTCTGATATACAATTTCTTATTGATATATCGGGGCGAATAACGATACGGAAAAACCGTTATATTTACCTCGTCACGAAGTATTAACCCAAAAATCTCTCAAAATGAAAATCTTCAAAATGCTTACCGCGCTTGCGGCTTTTTTTGCCGTGGCGTTGTTTTCGGGATGTGATGACGACAAAGGATCCGAACCCGATCCGCAGCCTGTGAAACTCGCTTCGCCCGGGATTGTCTTCAAGGACGTCAAACCCACGTCGTTCGCGGCCTCGTGGACGGCCGTGGAGCATGCTGCGGCTTTCGGTTATAAACTGCTGACGACTGAAGATGGACAGGAGGTCGTCGTGGCTGAGATCGCTTCGTATGATGCCGTGGAAGTCTCTTTTTCGGGGCTAAAACCCGCTACGGCATATACGCTCGAAGTCGTTGCGCTGGCCGGAGACGCCCCCGGATATACCGATTCGGATCCGGCAAAGGCTTCGACGACGACAGCCGACGAGCCGGTCGTCGTGACGTCGCCGTGGGTCGATGTCGAGTTTTCTTACGAGACGGTCGGCGGAAAGGGGACGTTGCGTGTCACCAACAAAGCCAATGTCAAGTGTGCGCATTTTTATTCGAGTACCGAGACGGTGAATGTCATCGGCGAAGGGTATGATGACGAAAAGACGCTGATCGGGTATATCCTGATGGATTACGAGGACGGTGTGCCGGGTGTTTATATGGACACGGCCGGGCACAAGTTCAATAACAACGGCGCCGGGTTCAAGGCCGGGGACAAGCTCTTCTACTATGTCGTGGGCGTGGATGCGGCCGATAAACCGGGCGACCTGAACTGGTTTTGGGTCGAAATCCCCGCCAACATAGGCGACCCGGTGATTATCCTCGATTCGCCGGAGGTCTGACGACTTTCCGGAATAATTGGTAAGCGGGATCCTGTTTTTGCGGGATCCCGCTGTTGTATTCCGTTCTGGCCAGATACAGGGCTGCGGAAAAGGTTTTTTTGATCCGGAAAAGGTCGACGGGAGAGCTAGTCAGGTTTAGAGGGGGATTTCTGCCCGCCGTTGCCAAAAATATTTGATGGGATTTATCCTTCGCCCGAAACGGTTTTTCGGCGTGGCGTGTCCGGGGTTACCGTTCGGAAGGATTCCCGATCCGGTGTTTATTGCCGGGGTTTACCGTTTGAAACAGTTTTCGGCGCGGAGCTTCTCGCCGGGGTTTGGCGGGTAGATGCCGAATACCAGTTTGTACTCGGTTTCCATCGTCATGATGTTGACCGACGAGCCGATGGTGCCCAACTGTTCGTTTCTTGCCACTTTCTGGCCTTTTTCGACGCAGATCGACCCCATGTTGGCATAGGAGGTTATATATTCGCCGTGAGCCACGAAAACGTCGTATTTGTTGGTGATGCGGTTGCGCTTGATTTCGACGACCTTTCCGTCGTAGATCGAAATGACGTGCGCACCCTTGGGGCCGGAGATCTCGGCCATGTTTTCCTTGTAGCGTTTTACGGAACCGGCCGTGACGGGAAGCCTCAGCCCCGTGGTCTTGGTCGAGAACGACGCACCCTCGGTATTGCCTTTGGTGAGTTTGCGCAGCTCGCTGATGGCCACGTCGAGCTGCTGTTCCTGCGACAGTTTGCGTTGCAGGGCCTGTTTCTCCTTTTGCGACATCTGGCGAATATTGGCCCGGGCGTTGCGCGAATCGCGCTGGAGCTTCTGTTTCTGGGCGGTGAGGTTCTGCGTCACCGAGTCCAACGAGCGTTTGCGGCGGTCGAGCTGCGCCTTCTCGTGGGCGACCTGTTCCGAAAGTGCGGCGATGTCGTGCAGTTTGCGTTCGCGCATCGAAGCCACTTCACGCAGGTTGGTGATCTTTTTCGCGACGTCGGTGAAGTCGCGCGACGAAAAAATGTAGGTCAGGTAATTGTTGTGCTTATAGTTGCGGTAGGCCTCGCGTACCATCTCGGCATACTGCGTGCGGTTGCGCTCCAGGGCCGAGCTGAGATCGCCGGCGACGCTGTCCGTACGGGATATCTCCTTGCGAAGCAGGCGCGCCTGCTTCTCGGTCTCTTCGAGCAGTTGGTTGCGGGAGTCGAGCTGGCGCGCCAGGCGGCGAACCCGTTCCTCGGTGGCGGCGCGGCCTTCCTGTATCTTCGAGATCGCGCGTTCCTCGTCGGCAATCCTCTTTTCCAGGGCGGCGATGACCCGTTTCTGCTCTTCGATGGCATCGCGGCCCCCCTGCGCCGCAGCGGTAAAGGCGGCGAACAGGAAAAGGAGGGTCAGTATGCGGGCGGGCTTCATCACGGTCACTCTTTTTCGGCTTTGCCCTGTTCCATGCGGCGGGTGATCTGGTCGGCGTCGTAGCCCTTTTCGAGTCCCTTGCGCCAGTATATTTCGGCCATGAACTGTTCGCCCATGGCATGCAGGATATCCCCGTAATGAACCAGCAGTGCCGCACTCTCCTGCCCGTCGAGGGCGATGGCCTGCTGCATCACCTTCTTGGCCTCGGCCGTGCGTCCCAGCTTGAAGAGCACCCAGGCATGGGTGTCCAGGTATGTGGGGTTGTTGTCCGTGAGGGCGATGGCGCGGCTCGACATCGTGAGCGCCTTTTCGAGTTCACGCCCTTCGAGCGAGAGGAAATAGGCGTAGTTGTTGAGTACCATGGCGTTATCCGGATCGTAGCGCAGGCTGTGGTCGTAGGCTTTGTAGCACTGCTTCATATCCGCCCGGAACGAACCTTTTCGGACAGCCCGGGCGAAATCGTCGTCGATGTCCTGTTCGCCGGCGGTGGCTTTCTGGTGCCAGGTGTCGCCGATAAATCCCCAGATCACGCTGCGCAGCGAATCTGTCCGGGCATAGCCCAGCGATTGTTTGTAGGCTTTGATCGCCTGGGGGTATTGTTTGGAATAATTCAGCGTATGCCCTTTCGAGAGGTGGAAATCGACCTGCCCGGGAAAGAGCTCCAGGGCGCGCCCGATATAGCGGTTCACCGAATCGGGATGCTGAAGATAGCTCTCGATGTCGATCACCGAACGGAAATACTCCTCGACGGGCGGCTGGTCGTCGAGGTGGAGCTTGTAGAGCGCGAGCGCCTGTTCCAGCTCGCCCGAGGCGATCAGGTGTTTGGCATAAAGTTCCACGACGCGCCTGTCCTGCGGGTAGCGGACGGCAAGCGTCGAGGCCAGCGTATTGAGCTGGGGGTAATATTCGCGGTAGAAACGCATGTCGGAGGTGAAGATCCCGAAACGCTTGATCTTCGTGTCGAGCGGCATCTTGTCCGACTCGAAAAGCCGCTGCGTAACGTCCAGCACCGCCCGGTAATCGTGGCGGCCGTTGTAGAAATCGGCCAGCGACATGAGCGTCCCCACGTCGGTCGAGTCGATCTGCAATGCCCGGTCGTATTCGGCCTTTGCCAGCGAGTCCTTGCCCAGAATGCCGTAGAGGTCGGCCAGCACGACGTGGTGTTCGGCCTCGTAAGGCACCGCTTCGACCATGGCCTCGGCCTCTTCGACGGCCTTGTCCATCTGGCGCGTAGAGACCAGCAGCTGCCGCTTCATGGTGCTCAGTACCGGGATGCGCCCGAAGCGCACCTCGGCCGAGTCGAGCGTGGCGATGGCCGAGAAGGGCTGCTGCGCCTGCTCGTAGAGGGCGGCCAGAATCCGGTAGTTGTCGGGGTTCTGCGGCTCGTCGCTGCGCAGGCGGCGGTAGACGGCCAGCGCCTCGTCGTAACGGCGGGCATAGATGAGTGCCTGCCCGAGGAACTGGTGGTACCACTTGTTGGCGGTGTCGAGCCGGAAGGCCGTGCGTGCCAGATCCACCGCCTCGTCGGGCGTGGAATACATGCCGTTTGCGGCCATTTCGTAATAGGCCGGTGCGAAAGTCGAGTCGTTGCGGATGGCCTCGGCGAAGAATTCCCGCGCCCGGACGGTGTCTCGGGCAATGGCATTCTGTTTGATGCCTTCGGTATACAGCCATACGCTGCGCAGCGAATCGGGATAGCCGGGCACGCCGGCGGGGCCTTTCCCGGCGGCGAAGGCCGAAAGGAAGAGCACGCACAGTACCGTGATCGCTGTCAGACGTTTCATGGGCCCGGTGTTTTAGAGTGCCGTGTCGAACTGGTGGAGGAAACGCACGTCGTTCTCGAAATAGAGGCGCAGGTCTTTCACGCCGTATTTGAGCATTGCGATGCGTTCAATACCCATGCCGAAGGCGAAGCCCGAGTATTTTTCGGGGTCTATGCCGTTTGCCTGGAGTACGTTGGGGTCTACCATGCCGCAGCCCATGATTTCGAGCCAGCCGGTACCCTTGCACACCGGGCAGCCCTTGCCCCCGCAGAGGTTGCACGATACGTCGACTTCGGCCGAAGGTTCGGTGAAGGGGAAGTACGACGGGCGCATGCGGATGACGGCCTGCTCGCCGAAAACCTCCTTGGCGAAGTAGAGCAGCGACTGTTTCATGTCGGCGAACGACACCCCTTCGTCAATGTAGAGGCCCTCGATCTGGTGGAAGATGCAGTGCGCGCGGTACGAAATGGCTTCGTTGCGGAACACGCGGCCGGGGCAGATGACGCGGATGGGCGGTTTCTGGCGCTCCATGGTGCGTACCTGGATCGACGAGGTATGCGTGCGCAGCAGGATGTCGGGATCCTTTTCGATGAAGAACGTGTCCTGCATGTCGCGCGCCGGATGTTCGGGCGGGAAGTTGAGCGCCGAGAAAACGTGCCAGTCATCCTCGATCTCGGGCCCGTCGGCGACGGTGTAGCCCAGCCGCGAGAAGACCTCGACGATCTGGTTCTTGACGATCGAGATCGGGTGGCGCGACCCCAACTGCTCGGCCGAACCGGGACGGGTCATGTCTTCGGTCGCAGCGCCGTCGTCGGCGATTGCGTCCTGAAGTTGCTCGCGCAGGGCGTTTATGCGGTCGAGGGCCGTGACCTTGAGTTTGTTGAGCTGCTGCCCCATTTCGCGCTTGAGCTCCGGGGCCACCGTCTTGAACTCTTCCATCAGGGCGTTCAGTTCGCCCTTCTTGCCGAGCACTTTGATGCGGAACTCCTCGATCTCGGCCGCTGCCTTCGGTTTGAACTCTTCGACACGTCGGAGAAGTTCATTGATTTTGTCGGTCATATTTTGATTGTTTACGCTTTTTCCGTATTTTTACCCGTCTTATTACGTTAAGTATAACGTGCAAAGTTATAAAAAAATTGAGATATGTTGCGTAAAACCCTCTCATTTATCTCGGTGCTGTTGCTCGCTGCGACGGTCGCCGGGGCGCAGAACCCCGACGACGGGACTGCACGTCCCCGCTCGGTGGGCGTCGTGATGAGCGGCGGCGGCGCAAAGGGACTCTACCATATAGGCGTGCTCGAAGCCCTCGAGGAGAACGGCGTGCCGATCGATTACGTGGCGGGCACCTCGATGGGCTCGATCATCGCGGCCATGTATGCCGCGGGCTACTCCCCTGCCCAGATGCGGGAGATTGTCGCTTCGGGCGTGGTCAAGGAGTGGGTGTCGGGGCGTATCGACCCCCGCTATACCCCCTACTACCGGCAGATCGGCCACAACCCGTCGTTTATCAGCGTGCGCCTGAACCTGGGTAATTCGGGCAAGCGTTTCCGTGTGACGAACCTGATTTCTTCGACGCCGATCGAGATGGCGCTTACGGAGCTGTTCGCGCCGGCCTCGGCGGCTGCCGGCGGCGACTTCGACCGTCTGATGGTGCCTTTCCTCTGCGTGTCGAGCGATATGAACGCCCGCGAGCCGGTGGTGATGCGCAACGGCGACCTGTGCGAAGCCGTGCGCTCGTCGATGTCCATCCCGCTGGTGTTCAAACCGATGAAAGTCGATTCGATGCTGCTCTACGACGGCGGTATTTACGACAACTTCCCGTGGCGTCCGCTCGACGTGGGGTTCCGTCCCGACCTGATCGTGGGCAGTATCTGCACGGCGGGCAATACCCCGCCGGGCGAGGACATCAACATCCTCGACCAGGCTTTCATGCTGGCGATGCACGATACGGATTACGACCTGCCCAAAGGGCGCAGCGTCACGGTTCGCCGTGCCGTGGATGTCAACATGCTCGATTTCGACAGCGCCGTGGCCGTGATGGATGCCGGTTATGAAGATGCGATGGCCGTCATGCCGCAGATCCTGGAGCGGGTTTCCGAACGCTGGTCACCCCGGCGCTATGCCGAGCGGCGCGAGGAGTTCCGCGCCAAATGCCCGCCGCTGGTCTTCAACGACTATAAGCTCGAAGGGCTCTCCTCGGCGCCCGAGGCCTATATCCGCGACTTCGTGAAGGTAGACCGCCGAACCCCCGGGCGCCAGCGCCCGATGGGTTTTTCCGAATTGCGCGACAACCTCTACGCGGTGCTTGCGGACGGCGATTTCACGATGGATTTCCCGCACGTGGCATACGACACCGTGACGGAGCGCTATTCGTTCCGGGCAAAGTTCCATACCAAACCCAACTTCAAGATCACGATCGGCGGCAACGTCTCCTCGACGGCTTTCAACCAGGCCTACATCGGCGTCAATTACCAGACGATCGGCCGTGTGGGGCAGCAGTTGGGCGCCGACCTCTACCTCGGGCCGATCTATACGTGGGGTACGATCGGAGGGCGCACGGATTTCTACATGTGGAAACCCGTGTTCCTGGATTACTCCTACAATTTCGCCGTGCGGAATTTCCGCCACGGTTCATTCGGCAACATCACCAAAATCGACAACACGCGGCAGGTCAAGAACAGCGAAAGTTTCTTCTCGGTGGCCGCCGGAATGCCCCTCGCCCACCGCGGCGTCTTCCTGATCCGCGCCAACGGCGGGCATGTCAATTACCGGTACGATTCCGACGAGCTTTTCGCCGACGATACCGACCATTCGCGCTATTCGTTCTTCGGGATCAAGGCCGAGCTGGCGCGTAATACGCTCGACAAGTTCCTCTATCCCCGCCGGGGTTCCGACCTGAAACTGTCGGGCATCTTCGTCACGGGGCGCGATAAATACGAGCCGTTCGATGCCGAAAAGTTCCTGTCGCGGACGTCCCGCCAGTGGGTCGGGGCGCGGCTTACGTGGGACAAGTATTTCGACATGCCGGGCTGCAGCTGGTTTTCGCTGGGGCTGAACGTCGACGGCGTGATCACGAACCATCCCGAGTTCACGACCGAGGGGGCCACGGTGATGTCGATGCCGGCTTACGAGCCGGTGCCTCACGCGCAGATGATTTACATGCCCGACTTCCGTGGCAGGCGGTTCGCGGCGGGCGGTATCATGCCCACCTTCGACCTGATGCACAACTTCTTCCTGCGCACGGGTTTCTACGCCATGTTCCGCGAGAAACGCAGTTTCGGGCCCGGGGTGTCGGGCCCGGTGGAAGATAAGCGCTGGCACTATATCGCCGAGGCGTCGCTGGTCTACCATACGCCGATCGGCCCGGTCAGCCTGGCCCTGACCAAATATGACCTGCGCAACTGGAAGAACATGTACCTGACGTTCAATTTCGGGTATGCGATCTTCGCGCCCAAGGGGACGTTCTATTAGCGTGCCGTGGCGCCGGGCGCATTATTTTTTCTGTTATCGGAATAACACTTTTTTAAATTATTTTCATAAATTTGCCCCGGTAATGCGTATTTGAAAGATCAATTCAACAAAATAATTCAAAATCAAAGAGCTATGTTCGCAATCGACAATTACGATTTCAAA
>ERZ772882.3827-NODE-3827-length-11444-cov-6.112477_pt1 | contig 11444 bp, 10 predicted proteins | sample MGYA00580576_ERZ772882 | MGnify/ENA primary metagenome ERZ772882 (study PRJEB29015, sample SAMEA2737658) | human gut metagenome | biome: human gut; feature: human-associated habitat; material: faeces | place: China | collected 2012 ... | reverse complement strand
AGAAGAGCGCCGTTCCGAGCAGCGATTGCAGCAGGTAGTTGGTCAGGCTCATGCGGCCGAAGAAGGTCATGCCGTGCAGCGCCCGCCGGAATCCCGGCCGGCTGTACCACAGCAGGACTACAGCCGCGACGATGGCCGTCGCCGTCATCAGGTTGCGCATCGCCTCGAACGGCACGAGCCATGTGCCGAGAATACCGGCAGCCAGCAACCCGCCCCAGATGCGCCGGTTGCGGCCTTCGTCGTAGAAGAGCCGGTAACGGCCCGCCAGCATGCCCAGCACGAACATCAGCAGCGTCTGCGTGGCGCGGCCGTGTTCCAATCCCCATGCGAACGAGCTGATCGGCCCGTAGGCGAGGCTTGCGCGGGCGCTCTGGGCGAAGGTTCCCGTGGCGAGGGTCGGATAGAGGGTCTCCATGCCTTCGATGCCGCGCAGCGAGAGCGTATGGCCGCTGAAGTGCTGGTAGAGTTCGAGCGGCTGGATGAAGAGCAGCGCCGCTATGACCCACACCCAGCGGTTCGGGAGTTTGCCGATGGGGATCATCAGCAGCCCGAAAACGGCGTAATAGGTCAGCACGTCGCCGTTGTAGATCGCGGCGTTGACCAGCCCGATTATGAACAGCAGCACCATGCGCCATGCGAACCGCAGCGAGAAGTCGTTGCCCCGCTGGGCCTGATTGTCGCTCTGGATGAAGAAACTCAGTCCGAACAGCAGTGCGAAGATGGCGTACATCTTGCCCGAAAGCAGGAATCCCAGCGCGCCGGCCACGGTTTGCTCCCAGCCGCCGAATCCGGCGCGGAGGTAATCCAGCCCGCTCCAGTAGAGGTTGAAATGCTCGCGGGCGTGGAACAGGATGATGCCCGCCACGGCGATGCCGCGCAGGGCGTCCGCCACTTCGATGCGGGTGTTGGGGAGGTTGGTCGTGCGGTACATTTTCGTCGGTCAGGAGTTAAAAGCGCAGGCAATCCCCGTCAGCGCTTCGACGGCCCGGCGGCCCTCGTCGCCCAGCGAGAGCGAATAGTCGTTGACGAAAAGTGCGATGTGCGCGTCGATCACGGCGTCGTCGAGTTCCTGCGCGTGTTCCTTGATATATGCGCGCGACGCTTCGGGGTGCGCGAAGGCGTATTCGATGCTTTGGCGGATGAGGGTCTCGACCTGCCGCCGCACCGCTTCGGGCAGGCTCCGTTTGGCCGCGATGCCGCCCAGCGGCAGGGGCAGCGCGGTGGTCTGCTCCCATAGCTGTCCGAGGTCGGCGACCAGCTCCAACTGCCGCTGCCGGTAGACGAAACGCCCCTCGTGGATCAGCACTCCGGCGTCGAAGTCGCCCCGCTCCACGGCGGCGGCGATCTGCGAGAAGAGCAGGGGCGTGCGCTCCGTAATCCGGGGGAAAAGGCGCATCATCAGTGCGTTGGCCGTGGTGTGGACTCCCGGTACGGCCACGCGGCGAATCGGCGACCGGTCCCCCGCGCGGCGCACCAGCAGTGGTCCGTTGCCGCGTCCGAGCGCCGCGCCGCTGTCCAGCAGCGCGTAACGGTCCGCAACGGCGGGCAGCACGGCGCAGCTTATCTTGCTCACGTCGGCATCTCCGGCCTGCACCCCGCGGTTGAGCGCCTCGATGTCGCGGTATTCGACGTCGAAATGCAATCCGCCCGTGTCGATGCGTCCGTTCAGGAGCGCGTCGAACATGAAGGTGTCGTTCGGGCAGGGCGATATGCGCAGGCGGAGCGTCACCGTTTCTGCGCTTCGGTGATGTTGCGCGCGTTCTCCTGATCGCGGTTGCGGTTGCGCCTGCCGCCGTAGCGGCCCAGCAGCCAGCCCGCCGCGAAGGTCAGCGCGAGGACGATGATGTCGATAAATACGTTGGCCAGCCAGCGCTGGATGGCAGGGGCGAACTGCCAGATCAGAATGAAGACGACCAGTATCAGGATCAGTCCCGCCCAAAGTGTCCATTTTTTATTCATCGTTTCCGAATATTTGGGTTAATGTTGCGGTAAGGTTTTCGACGGCCAGCCCTCCGGCCCATCGGTCGAAGGGTTCGCCGACATAGTTCGACACGGCGCGAATCTGGCAGCAGGCGACGCCCAGCGCTTCGCACACGGCGAAAAAGGCCGCGCCCTCCATGTTTTCGATTTCGGGCAGCGCGCTTTGCCCGTCCGTGCTGTCGATTCCGGGCAGCGAGCCTTGTCCGTCCGTGTCATTCGTGTCGCCGATCACAGGCAGCGCGTTTTGCCCGTCCGTGCCGCTCGTTTTTTCGATCGAGGACTGCATGTCCGAGGTCTGTTCCGGGCTGTCCGCCCTCTCTCCGGCCGGTTGCAGCGCCTGTCCGGCCGGGGCCGAAACTGCGTCGCCGGACTTCGTTTCCGGCTCCGGAATCTCGAACCCTGTTTCCCGGAATTCCTGCTCCTGCTCCCGGAACTCCTGCTCCCGGAACTCCTGCTCCCGGCCCGTCTCCCGCAGGCCGTCTCCCGAACGGTTTACCGTAACGCCCGCCGCGAGGGGCAGTCCCAGATCGGGTCCCGAAGTTTCGTATTCGCGGGCGTAACGTTCCGGAATCCCGGCGATCCGCTCGGTGACCACTTCGACCACCTCGCCGCGCTGCAGGCTCCGGTCGTACGCCCCCGCGATGCCTGCGAGCACGACCAGCTGGGGCTTGCGGGCTTTCACGGCCCGGATCGTCGCGGCCGCGATCTCCGCTGCGCCGACTCCGGCCACGAAGACCGGATCGCGGGGCTGGGTGAGGATGAACGCCTTGGCCTCCTCGATGGTGGGGAAAATGAAAATCCGCTTCACGTTACCGGCCTACTGCGGCTTCGAGTTCCTCGACCGTGATCGGAATTTTCCTGTCGCCCAGCATGCGGCTGCCCTCTTCGGTGACCAGAATGTCGTCCTCGATGCGGATGCCGCCGAAGTCGCGGTACGCCTCCAGCGCGTCGTAATCGACGATGCCCTTGTAGAGACCCTCGGCGCGGCACTTGTCGATCAGCGCCGGGATGAAGTAGAGTCCCGGTTCGTCGGTCATCACCGTTCCCGGTTCGATGCGCCACGCCGCGCGGTAGATGCAGGTTCCTGACTTGGCGGCGCGGTCGGCGATCGTCGAGAAGTCGAAACTCCGCTCGCCCATCGCCTCGCAGTCGTGTACGTCCATGCCCAGCCCGTGTCCCAGTCCGTGGGGCATGAGCATCGTCATTGCGCCCGAAGCCACGGCGTCGGCGGCCGTGCCCTTGAGCAGTCCCAGTGCCACCAGCCCTTCGGCCAGCGTCATGTAGGCGGCGTTGTGTATCTCGGTGTACATCATATGCGGCTTGACGATGCGCGCCACATGGTCGTGCGCCGCCAGTACGACCATGTAAATCTCCTTCTGCTTCTGCGTGAACCGGCCGCTGACGGGGTAGGTGCGCGTGTGGTCCGAGCAGTAGCCGTCCACGGTCTCGCAGCCTGCGTCGCACAACAGCAGCCGCCCCTGCTCCAATACGCCGTCGGCGTTGAGGTTGTGGAGCGTCTCGCCGTGCTGCGAGACGATCGAGGGGAACGACAGGCCCGAACCGCTGGATTTGGCGATGCCCTCGATGGCGCCCGCGATCTCGCGCTCGACCACTCCCGGACGGCACATCTTCATAGCCAGCGTGTGCATCTGGTAGCCTATCAGGAACGCGCGTTCCATCGCCTCGACCTCCTCGGCGCTCTTCTTCTCGCGCATTTCGGCCACGGCGAACATCAGTTCGACCGACTTGTAGTCGTGCAGCAGTTCGGGCTTGATGCCGAGCAGCGCTGACAGCTGGAGCTTCGTCTCGCCGCGGTAGGGCGGCAGGTAGTGGATCTTGCGGCCCAGCGAAACGGCTTTGCGGAGCCGCTTTTCGAGCTCGGCCATGGGGAACGTCGCCGTGACGCCGACTTCGGCGCCCAGTTCGCGCAGCGTGGGCTGCGGACCGGTCCAGATGATGTCCTCGACCGTGAAATCGTCGCCGTACAGCGCCTCTTCGCCCGTGTCGGCGTCGATCAGGCCCGCCAGCGACGGGGTGTTCAGTCCGAAGTAGTAGCGGAACGACGAATCCTGCCGGAAATAGTAGGCGTTGTTCGGATAGTTGTTGGGCGAAAGGGAGTTGCCCGGCAGCAGGATGATCCCTGAGCCGATCTTCGTACGCAGCATGTTGCGGCGCGCAGCGTAGGTCTTAGCTGAAAACATAGTATGGCGTTTTAATTTGCATTCCGTTTGCGGCGCCTGCGGCCCGTCGGCGCAGGGCTTGTGCGGCGGCACATTCTCCACCTCTTACAAAAATAGTAAAAATATGACAAGCCCGCGCCCTGCGGCGGCTATTTTTTGCGGAAAGGCTTCTGCGGCGGGTGCGGACGGGGGTAAATGTCCGGCGGGGCGGGCCTGCGGTCAGAATTCGACGCTTGCGCCCGCATCGTTGACCGTGACGGCGACCTCGCGGCCCATGTAGAGGGCGACGTTGGGGTCTTCGTGGCCTGCGGGGATGCCGAATACGACCGGAATCCCCAGCGGACGGACATAGGCTGCGATGATGTCGCAGGGGTCCCAGACGCCGAAGTGCTTCTGTCCCGGCATGTCCGTAAAGTGGCCTACGAGAATGGCCTTGCATTTGGCCAGTATTCCGCTCCGCTCCAGCTGCTGCATCATGCGGTCGAGCCGGTACATCTGTTCGCCGATCTCCTCGATGAACAGCACCGTCGGGGTGTCGAAGTCGGGCTGTTCGGGCGTGCCGATCGCCGAGCAGAGCAGCGAGAGGTTGCCGCCCGCGAGCCGTCCGCGGGCCGTGCCGGAGACGTTGAGCGGGTGTGCGGCGGCGTCGATGCGCGTCCAGCGGCCGAAAAGCGCGCTGCGCAACGATTCGTCCGAGACGATTGCTTCGGGTTTTTCGTCGGCGCCGAAACGGAATTTGCCCGGCATCGTGGCGTGAAGGCTTTCGACGCCCAGCCGCCCCAGCGCCATGTGGAGCATGGTGACGTCGCTGAATCCGACGATCCACTTGGGATGTTCGCGCAGCGGCGTGAGGTCGAGCAGCGGGAGCAGGCGCACCGATCCGTAGCCGCCCTGATAGCTGACGACGGCTTTCACGCCGGGATCGTCGATCATGGCCTGCAGGTCTGCGGCGCGCTGGATGTCGGTTCCGGCGAAATAGGGCTGTTCGCGGTCGGCGTAGTGCGCTCCGAATTTCACTTTCAGGCCCCACTCTTCGAAGCGTTCCCGGACTTTGGCCGTGTCGGCCTTCTCCCTGAGTTTGCGCGCCGGGGTGACGATGCCTATGGTGTCGCCCGGCCGCAGGTAGGGCGGGCGGACGAAAGGCGCGTCGGATTTCTGGGCGGAGAGTGCGTCGGATTGCCGGAGGGAAAGGGTGTCGGGCTGTAGAAGGGTGTCCGTATCGGGGTGGCGGGCGGCGAGGTTTGCAGAGCAGAGCAGGAGGGCGGCGAGCAGGAACGGATATTTCATGTCGGATCTGTATTCGGGGTGTAGAGGGATGTTTGTTTCGGTTCTTCGGGGTTTCGGTCGGAGATGCTTCCGGTTATTTTCTGCGCCGGGTCAGTCCTTCGGGCAGCGGCAGCCGGATGCGGGTGATGCTGACGACGGCGCCCGTCAGGGCGAAACCTCCCGCGAGCAGGAGCGCCGTATGGGTACTGTTTTCGGGGACGATGTGGAACAGGAGGGCCATCAGCGCCGCGCCCGTGGTCTGGCCCACCAGACGCGCCGTGGCGAGCATGCCGCTGGCGCTTCCGCTGCGCTGGGGTGGGGCCGAGGCGATCAGGATGCTGTTGTTGGGCGACTGGAACAGTCCGAATCCCGCGCCGCAGAGCACCAGCCGCCATGCGATGTCGAAAGGCGCCGGGTCGTCGGGCAGGAAGGCCAGCAGGAACAGTCCCGCGGCCATGGCCGTAAGTCCCGTGCCGCCCAGAAATCCGGCGTGGACACGTTCGACGAGGAGACCGGCGATCGGGGCCACGACCATGATCACGGCGGGCCATGCGGTCATCAGCAGTCCCGTGGCTACTTCGTTGTAGCCGAATTCGTGTTGCAGGTAGAAGGGCAGGGCCACCATGGCGAGCATCTGCCCCAGAAACGAGCAGATCGACGTTAAGACCGAGACCGAGAAGATCGGGATGCGCAGCAGGTCGAACGGCAGCAGCGGATAGGGTTCGCGCAGCTGGCTGCGGATGAAGAAGAAGCCGACGACGAGCAGTGCGGCGATGCCGGCCGAGAGGATGCGCGGATCGAGACCGTGCGAGAATCCCTCGACCGAAGCCATCAGCAGCCCGAACGTGAGTGCGTTCATCACGGCGTCGCGCCAGTCGAAGCGGTGGGTGCCGACCCGCACGGGGTTGTCGGGCAGGAAGCGGCGGCTCAGCGACAGGGCGACAAGCCCGACGGGAATGTTCACGGCGAAGAGCCACGGCCAGTGGGCGATCGAAAGGATGCCTGCGGCGATGGTCGGGCCTGCGACCGACGACACGGCGACGACCGTGGCGTTGAGACCCAGCCCGCGGCCCAGCTGCGCCTTGGGGTAGATGATGCGGATGAGCGTGGTGTTGACCGACGTGACGGCCGCGGCGCCGAAGCCCTGCATGACGCGCGCCAGCACCAGCGTGGCGAGCGACGAGGAGAGTGCGCAGCCCACCGAAGCCACCGTGAAGAGCATCAGCCCGCCGATGTAGACCTTGCGGTAGCCGACCTGCTCGCCCAGCGCCGAAAACGACAGCAGCGAGACCATGATGGCCAGCTGGTAGGCGTTGACGATCCAGATCGAGTCGGCGGACGAAATCCCCAGCTCCTGCCCGATGGTCGGCAGGGCGACGTTGGCGATGGCGCTGTCAAGCACCGACAGTCCGACGCCGAACGCCACGGCCAGAATGGCCCACAAGCGGCGGGGCATCGGCAATCCGTCCGCAGGCGGCGCTATGTAGGGAATGGTGCTCACGGAGTGCAAAGGTAATACATGCCGTCCGCAAATCAAAACGGGTGCCGGGCTCGCATGAAAACGGAGGCCCGGAAATTTCCGGGCCTCCCTTCTCACAACTATGAATTTGAACTTTTTACTTTAAAAAACGGTATGGTAGTATGCTTGTGGCTGGTTGTGATTCCGGTTTATCTGCGGTCGCTCTCCGGCACGATCCCGCCCTGCGGTTCGACGCCCTTGAGGTATTTGGCGAGGAACTTCTCCATCGCGCGGTAGAAGTCGAAACGGTTCTCCTCGTTGTGGAAGCCGTGGCCTTCGTTGTCCTTGACCATGTAGTCCACATGCACGCCGCGGCTGCGCAGCGCTTCGACCATCTGGTTGCTCTCGTTGATGTTCACGCGGGGGTCGTTGGCGCCCTGCACCACCAGCAGCGGGGTATTGATGCGCTCGGCGTTGAGGGCCGGCGAATTCTCGCGCAGCATCTCGGCGTCCTTTTCGGGGTTGCCGACCATCTCGTACATCATGTCGAGCATCGGTTTCCAGTAGGGCGGAATGGTTTCGAGGAACGAGAAGAGGTTCGACACACCTACGTAGTCGATGGCGCAGGCGTAGAGGTCGGGATCCTTCACGATGCCCTGCAGCGTGGCGTAGCCGCCGTAACTGCCGCCGTAGATGGCGATCTTCGCGGGATCGGCGATGCCTTTGCCGATCAGCCAGTTCACGCCGTCCGTGATGTCGTCCTGCATGGTCTGGCCCCACTTGCCGTAGGCGATTTCGGTGAACTTGCGTCCGAAGCCCGTCGAACCGCGGAAGTTCATCTGCAGCACGGCATAGCCGCGGTTGGCGAGGAACTGCGCTTCGGGGTTGAAGCCCCAGTAGTCGCGGGCCCAAGGTCCGCCGTGGGGATTCACGACCACGGGCAGGTTCTTGGCGTTGTGCACGGTCTTGCCCACGGGCAGCGTCAGGTAGCCCTCGATCTCCAGACCGTCGCGCGAAGTGTAGTTGATAGGGATCATCTCGGCCATCTGCTCCTCTTCGATCCACGGCGCGAGGTCTGCCAGCTTGGTCATCGTGTCGGCCTCGACGTCGTAGAGGTAATAGGTGCCCATCGTGCGGTCGCCGCCTGCATAGACGATGTATTTGTCCTCGGCCTTGTTCGAGCCGGCGATGCCGATGGCATAGCCGCGCAGGTGCTTCTCCATGCGGCCGAACATCTCGCCCGTCGCCTTGTCGAAGAAGTGGCGCGCGGTGCCTTTGTGGCCGGTGTAGGAGACGCCGAGCAGTTTCTTCTGCGCGTCGCTGTACCAGATGTTGTCCAAGTCGTATTTGTCGTTTACGTAGAGCTGTTCGATCTCCTCGCACGTCGCGGGGTCCATCAGCACGAGGGCGACCTTGTCGCGTCCGAGGTTGGTGACGGCGTAGACCTGCTTGTTGTCGGGGGTGAAGGCGGCGAACGAGACGCTCTCCTTGAAGTTGGTCGTCAGCACGGGGCGGAAAGGCTCGGCTTCGGTTTCGCGGTAGCGGATCTGCGAATTGACGCCGTCCACGATGGCGTAAGCCACGCGCAGGCGGCCGTTGTGGTCGGTCTGCCAGCCCTGAATGTCGCCGGGATTCTCGCACAGCATCGTCATCTCGCCCGTGTTGAGGTTCAGCCGGTAGGGGTCGAAGATCATCGGATTGCGCTGGTTGGTGCCGATGATTATCAGCGAGTCGATCTCTTCCAGCGGGTCAATGATCTGCGTGCGGACGCCCGGAATGGCGGTGTAGGCCTTCGGGTCGCTGCCGTCGATGTTCACGCCGTAAAGCTGGTAGTTCTCGTCGCCGCCCGTGTCCTTCAGGTAGAGGATGCGGTTGTCGCCGGCCCAGAAGTATCCGGCCAGATCGCGCTCGGTCTCCGAGGTGATGCGCACCGCCTGCTTGCCGTCCACGGGCTGTACGAAGATGTTGCGGCGGCTTTCGTAAGGCGCCATGTAGGAGAAATAGCGGCCGTCGGGCGATATCTGGTAACCGGTCTTCTCCGAATTGCGGAAGAAGGTTTCCATCGGCAGCTCAGGGGCCGTCTTGGGTGCGCAGGAGGCGAGAACGGCCGCCGCTGCGGCGAACAGAAGGAGTTTTTTCATGGGATTATTCGTTTGTGTTTTCGTTTTGCTTTTCGGAGCGCAGGGCGTCGCGCCAGATGGCGCAGACCGAGAGGATCAGCAGTATCAGCAGCGGCGTGTCGGACAGGTGCGAAACTTCGGGGAACAGAAGCCGGGCGGCTACCGAGAGCGCGAAGGCGGCCACGACGATGAATACGGCCAGCATGCGGATGATTTTTTCGATCTCCATAGGATGTCTTTTTTAATTGCGACACTGCAAACTTACAAAAGAAATTTTGAAAAACAAATAAAATTTATTGTTTTTCGATAAAAATTTTATGATAAGCGGGTCTGAGTGCTTTCGCTGGCTGAAAATCGTAACGAAAAAAACGCCCGAAGGCGTTTCCTTGATATATATGTCGTCCGGCATACGTGCTGTCCGGCCGGCGCGGGCTATTGCGCATCGACGAATTTGTAGAGCTGGTCGCCGCGGCGTATCGTCCCTTGGGTGCGTACCGCGCACAAGGTTCCCTGAGCGACGGACGGGACGGGCTTTCCGTCGGTGTCGTGCAGCTCGGCGAGCGTCTGTTCGGCGACGCCCGTCGTGGCGCCCATGAAGAATATCTCTTCTCCCACGGCCAGCGGAGCCGCTTCGACCAGCACTTCGGCCACCGATATCCTTTTGTAGAAGTTGGTCACCTTGCCCACGTAGACCTTGCGCCGCGTGGCTGCCGATCCGTAATGTTCGCTGTGTTCGGCGACGGGTCGTCCTGCGTAGTAGCCTTCCCAGAATCCGCGGTTGAAGACCGTAGCGAGCCGCTCTTTCAGTCCGGCGGCCAGTTCGGGCGTGTATGTCCCGGCTTCGATGGCGCGCAGCGCCTCGTCGTAACACTCCACCACGCGCTTGACATACTCCGCGCCCCGCGCCCGGCCCTCGATCTTCAGCACCCGGACGCCCGCGCCGATGAACTTGTCGAGAAAATCGACCGTGCAGAGGTCCTTGGGCGAGAGTACGTAGCGGCCGTCCACGTCCAGCGCCGCGCCGGTCTCCTTGTCTGTGACGGTGTATTTGCGGCGGCATAGCTGGCGGCATGCGCCGCGGTTGGCCGAGCAGTTGGTCTCGTAGAGCGAAAGATAGCATTTGCCCGAAACCGACATGCAGAGCGCGCCGTGGGCGAACATTTCGAGCTGAACCAGTTCGCCGCGCGGGCCCCGGATGTCGTTCTCGGCGATTTCGCGGTGAATCCGCGCCACCTGTTCGAGCGTCAGTTCGCGGGCCAGCACCACCGTGTCGGCCCACTGCGAAAAGAATTTCACGGCTTCGGAGTTCGAGATGTTGCTCTGGGTCGAGATGTGGACCTCGACGCCGATGCGCCGTGCGTAGAGAATCGCCGCGAAGTCGGAGGCGATGACGGCGTCGATGCCCTCGGCCTTGGCGCGGTCGATCACCTCGTGAACGGTCCGCAGCTCGTCTTCATAGACGATGGTATTGACCGTCAGATAGGTCTTCACGCCTGCGGCGCGTGCCGTGGCGACGATCTTCGCCAGATCGTCGAGCGTGAAGTTGGCGGCCGACGCCGAGCGCATGTTGAGTTTGCCGACGCCGAAGTAAACCGAATCGGCTCCGGCCTGAATGGCCGCCGCCAGCGATTCGTACGACCCCACGGGGGCCATGATCTCTATATCGGAACGTCGCATGTCAGTTTTTGCGTCCTATCAGGCTTTCGGCGTATTCGCGGATGCGCTGCGTGCGGGCCTTGTCCGCCGACAGCGTATCGAGGATCGAGAGCGCCCGTTCGAACCGCAGCGAAATCTGCTGTTCGGTCAGACGCGGCACGTCGAGCCGGTCGTAAATGGATTTTACCGCGGCGATCTTTTCGGCGTCGGACAGCCGCGCGTCGAGACGGGTCGTGCGCAGCGCTTCGCGCGTCGCTTCGTCGGCGCGGCTCATGGCCGTAATCATCAGGTAGGTCTGCTTGCCTTCGAGGATGTCGCCGCCGATGGCTTTGCCCAGCCGGTCGTCGCCGTAGCTGTCCAGCAGGTCGTCCTGAAGCTGGAAAGCCAGCCCCAGCTCGATGGCGAAACGGCGCAGTTTGCGGCAGTCCTCCTCCGAGGCGCCGCCCAGCATGGCGCCGATGGTGACCGAGCCGGCCAGCAGCACCGAGGTCTTGAGTTCGATCATGTGCATGTATTCCACGACCGAGACCTTTCGTTTGCTCTCGAAGTCCATGTCGTACTGCTGTCCTTCGCAGACTTCGAGCGCCATGGTGTTGAACGTGCCCAGTATCCGGGGCAGCAGCTCCGCGGGCACTTCGCTCAGCAGGCGGTAGGCGCAGATCATCATGGCGTCGCCCGAAAGGATCGCCACGCTCGGCCCCCACTTGGCATAGACCGAAGGTTTGCCGCGGCGCACGGCGGCGTTGTCCATGATGTCGTCGTGCAGCAGCGTGAAGTTGTGGA
>ERZ772882.3819-NODE-3819-length-11461-cov-3.463177_pt1 | contig 11461 bp, 10 predicted proteins | sample MGYA00580576_ERZ772882 | MGnify/ENA primary metagenome ERZ772882 (study PRJEB29015, sample SAMEA2737658) | human gut metagenome | biome: human gut; feature: human-associated habitat; material: faeces | place: China | collected 2012 ... | reverse complement strand
TCCTGCACCAGCTACGACCAGCTCCTGGACGCTGCCCGCGACACCATCTACGCGCCCGTGCTCCGGCACCTGCGCCCAAGCCGGGACGGCGCACTGCCCGACTTCACCCTGGCGGAGGCCGCCCTGCGCACCGCCTACTTCTCCCACCTCTACCGCATCGTCCACCGGCAGTATACCGGCCGCACCCAGAAGGTACTTCTCCGCGCCCTGGGGGAGCAGATCGACCTGCTCAACATCATCCATGTGCTCCGCCTCAAAACCTACTTCCCCCAGACGGAGCCGGAGACCTATCTGCGCGTTCTCTTCCCCTTTCACTACCGCCTCAACCCCGACTTCACCCGCGCCCTCTGCGCCGCCCCCGGCGTGGACGACGTCTTCGCCCTGCTGCGGGACTCCCCCTACCGGGACTGCTTCGACGGCGTGGCGGTGGGCGCGGTGGAGGAGTACTACCAGCGGGCCATCTGCCGCTTCAACAAGCGTCAGCTCGCCGCCGTGCCCCCCTCCATTTACACCGCCGTGGCGTACCTGGAGCTCAAGGAGCTGGAGCTGAGTGTGCTGATTAACGTGATCGAGTCGGTGAAATACGGCGTCCCTTACCGCGCAGAACTCGCAGATCTGGTGGGCCAATAAGCCCCCCAAGCCCATGTCAAGGAAGGAGCTACCGCAATGTCCGTTGTCCCGATGAAGCTGCTCACCATCGCCGGGCCGCTGGAGCGGTTTGACGATGTGGTGCGCGCCTGCGTCATCGACCAGGAGTTCCACCCGGAAAACGCCCTGCAGCTCATGCGGAGCGTGAAGGGCCTGCGGCCCCTGGAGCTGGAAAACCCCTACAGCGCACTCCTCCACCGCTCGGTGGAGGTGGCCGATGAGGCGGGCATCCCCCTGGCCTATGCCCCCTTCGACCCCGCTTCCCCCTTGGAGGATTTCGCTTCCTATTTCGATTCCCTCTCCGGGCGCATCGCCGCCCTGCACCGGCGGAGGGAGGAGCTGGAGCACAAGGCCGACGAGGCCCGCAGCATGGTGGACCAGCTACAGAACCTCCGGGGACTCAACGTCAGCCTGGACGAGCTCTGGGGCCTGGATCACGCCCGGTTCCGATACGGCTACCTGCCCCGGGAGACCTACGACGGCTTCCGGGAGGCCCTCAACGAGGAGGAGGACATCTTTTTCGTCCCCACCACCCTGGGCGCCCGGCGGGTATATGGGGTCTACTTCACCACCAAGGAGGCCCACCACAAGGTGGACTCCCTGTTCAATTCCCTGCACTTTGTACGCATTCGTCTGGAGGACCCGCCTGGCGGGACGGTGGACAACGCCACGGCGGAGCTCAACGCCCAGGTGGAGGCCGCCCAGGCGGCGGTGGCCCAGGTGGGGCAGGAGCTGGAGGAGCTGCGCCGGCAGGAGCGGGAGCACATTCTATCCAGCTACTCCTACCTGCGCTACCACAGCGAGTGCTGCGGGCTGCGCCAGTACGCCTGCCGCAGCAAGGGCACCTTTTACCTCACCGGCTGGGTGCCGGCGGCGGCGGTGCCGGAGATCGAGGAAACGCTCGCCCGGTTCCCCAACCTGTCCTGCGTGGCCGATACCGCCGACGACGTGCGCCACGCCAAGCCCCCCACCAAGCTGAAGAACTCCTTCCTGGGCCGGGTGTTCCAGCCCTTCCTGGAGATGTATGGCCTGCCCGCCTACAACGAGAAGGACCCCTCCCTGTTCATGGCCCTGACCTACTGCCTGTTCTTCGGCATCATGTTCGGCGATCTGGGGCAGGGGCTCTGTCTGGCCCTCATTGGCCTTGTACTGGCCAGGTGGAAGGGCATGTGGCTGGGCGGCATCATCACCTGCTGCGGCCTGTCCGGCGCGCTGTTCGGCTGCGTCTACGGGTCGGTGTTCGGCTTTGAGGACATTCTCCCCGGTTTTAAAATCATGGAGGAGACTACCTTTGCGGGCCTGGGCATGGTGAGCAATGTCCTGCTGCTGCTGGTTCTGTCCATCTGTCTGGGCGTATTTATGCTGCTGCTGGTGATGGTCATCAACATCCTCAACGGCATCCGCCAGAAAAACTATGAAAAAATCCTCTTCGGGCCCAACGGCGCGGCGGGCATCGTGTTTTACGCCGGACTGCTCACCGCGGCCGTGTCCACCCTGGCCTTCGGCGTGACCCTGTTCACCCCCGCCTATGTGCTGCCCGTGCTGATCCTCCCCCTGGTGCTCATGCTCCTGCGGGAGCCGCTGTCCCATCTGCTGGCCAAGGACCCCCACTGGAGGGAATTTTCAGTGGGCGAGGTGCTGGGCACCGGCTTCTTCGAGCTGTTCGAGACCCTGCTCAGCTACCTGACCAACACCCTGTCCTTCATGCGCGTGGGCGCCTATGCCATCACCCACGTGGGCCTGATGCTGGTGGTCCACATGCTGGCCGGCCTGGCCGGCGGGGTGGGCGGCCCGGCGGGCATCCTGATCCTGGTGCTGGGCAACGCCTTCGTCATGGGCTTCGAGGGCCTTCTGGTGGGCATCCAGGTGCTCCGTCTGGAGTTCTACGAGCTCTTCGGCCGCTTCTACGACGACGGCGGCATCCCCTTTGTCCCGAAAAAAATCGACTATGCTGCCCGCACAAACGGGTAATCCTGAGGAGGTAGTCACCATGCTGAAATTCATTGTCCTGTTCTTTGCCGCCTTCGCGGTTTTCTCCCCCCTGTTCCTCATCGGCATCCGCAAGTACACCGGACGCAGGGCCAAGCGGGCCCTTGGCGCCAACATCGCCTCCTTCTTCGCCTTCCTGGTACTGGCCAGCGTGGTGGGCATCGGCGGCAGCGCCTCCGCCGTCGGCGCGCCTGAGGCCGCCGCGGCGGCTGGCGGTATCGCCGAGGGCCTCAAGTACGTAGGCGCTGCCCTGGCCGTGGGCCTGAGCGGCATCGGCGGCGGCATCGCCGTGGCCTCCTCCGCGTCTGCCGCCCTGGGCGCCATCTCCGAGAACGACAAGGCCTTCGGTAAGGCCCTCATCTTCGTTGGCCTGGCCGAGGGTGTGGCGCTGTACGGCCTGATCGTGGCGCTGCTGCTGCTCTTCGTGTAATCCGTCCAGAGGTATCGGTGTGCTGCGCAGGCGCACAAGGTAAATTGCCCCGAGGGGCAAGAGAAGGCACCCTGGGGTGTGTCCTGCTCCGCACGGATTTTGATTTGATTTCGCCCGCGGGGCGGGCGAAACGCTGAGAGGCAACTTATGAAATACTTCGTCATCACCGACAGCACGGATACCCAGGTGGGGCTGCGCCTGGCTGGCATCGAAGGGGTCGTGGTGCGGGAGGAGCCCCTGGTGCGCGCCGCCATCCAGACCGCCGCCGCCGATCCCGACATCGCCGTGCTGCTCATCACCGAAAAGCTGGCCGCCCTGTGCCAGGATCTCATCGCCCCGCTGAAGCTCACCGCCCAGCGGCCCCTGGTGGTGGAGATCCCCGACCGGCACAGCGCCGGCCGCGCCCCCGACTCCATCACCCGCTACATCCGGGAGGCCATTGGAGTCAAGCTCTGACCAGCTCCGTGAGGAGGTTAACTATGCCTGATATGAATCAAAAGCTGGACCGCTTCACCGCCAAAATCCTGGCGGAAGCCGCCGACGAGAGCAAGCGCGCCCTCGCGGAGGTCAAGCGCCGCCGGGAGCTCCGCCTTCAGGAGGCGGAGGACGCGGCGCTGAAGGAGGCCTACGAGTACATCCACGGCGAGGTGGCCCGCATCCAGTCGGAGGCCGGGCGGGGCGTGTCCCGCCATATGCTGGAGAACAAGCGGGCCCTCTACCTGCGCCGCACCGAGATGGCCCAGGAGGTCTTCGCCCTGGTGCGGGCCAAAATCGCCGCCTTCACCCGCACTCCCGCCTATGGCCAGCGGCTCACTGCCCTGCTGGCCGAGGCGCTGGAGCAGCTCTCCGGCGCGGAGGAGGTGCTGGTCACCCTGCGGGGCGACGATCTGAGCTTTCGGGAGGCCCTGGCCGCCTCCGCGCCCCAAATCCGCCTGACCTTCCGGGAGGGGGACTTCCGCCTGGGCGGCCTGATCGCCGAGTCCCCCGATCTGGGCCTGCGGGTGGACTCCTCCTTTGACAGCGCAGCCGGCGAGTTGTCTGGCCACTTTGCCGAGCTCTTCGGCCTGTCGCTCTCCGACGAATAAGAAAGGATGGTACTTCCAATGAATCAAACGCACTATACCATCCACGGCATCAACGGCCCGGTCGTCAAGGTGACCGGCGGCAAGGGCCTGGCCATGATGGATATGGTCAGCGTGGGCGAGGAGGGCCTGATCGGCGAGGTGGTCAGTGTGGACCGCTCGGCCACCACCGTCCAGGTCTACGAGGACACCGCCGGCCTCAAGCCCGGCCAGCCGGTGGTGAGCCAGGGTGCCCCCATGTCCATCACCCTGGGCCCCGGCATGCTGACCAACATCTTCGACGGCATTGCCCGCCCCCTCAAGGGCATTGAGGCGGAGAGCGGCCCCTTCATCGGCCGTGGGCTGAACATCCCCTCCCTGGACCAGGAGAAGACGTGGGATGTCACCCTCCATGTAAAGGCAGGCGACGTTCTCGCCCCTGGCGCACTCTATGCCTCCTGCCCGGAGACCCCCCTCATCGTCCACCGCTGTCTGGTGCCCGCCGGGGTGTCCGGCCGGGTGACCAAGGTGGTGCCCGCCGGGGCCTACCGGGTCAGCGACACTCTGGTGGAGCTCACCGACGACCACGGGCAGATCCACCCCCTGGCCCTGGCCCAGCGGTGGCCCATCCGCACCCCCCGCCCCATCGCCCAGCGGCTGCCCATCGACCGGCCTCTGGTCACCGGGCAGCGGATCATCGACACCCTTTTCCCCATCGGAAAGGGGGGCGCCGCCGCCATCCCCGGCCCCTTCGGCGCGGGCAAGACCATGACCCAGCACCAGTTGGCCAAGTGGTCGGACGCGGACATCATCGTCTACCTGGGCTGCGGCGAGCGCGGCAATGAGATGACCCAGGCCCTGGAGGAGTTCTCCGAGCTGCTGGATCCCAAGAGCCAGCAGCCCCTGATGAACCGCACCATCCTCATCGCCAACACCTCCAACATGCCGGTGGCCGCCCGCGAGGCGTCGGTCTACACCGGCATGACCATCGCCGAGTACTACCGGGATATGGGCTACCACGTGGCCCTCATGGCCGACTCCACCTCCCGCTGGGCGGAGGCCCTGCGGGAGATCTCCGGCCGGCTGGAGGAGATGCCCGCCGAGGAGGGCTTTCCCGCCTACCTGGCCTCCCGCCTGGCCGAGTTCTACGAGCGGGCGGGCTATGTGAAGACTCTGGAGGGGAAGGAGGGGAGCGTCACTGTGATCGGCGCCGTCTCCCCCCAGGGCGGCGACTTCTCCGAGCCGGTCACCCAGAATACCAAGCGCTATGTGCGCACCTTCTGGGGCCTGGACCGCGCCCTGGCCTATGCCCGCCACTTCCCCTCCATCAACTGGCTGACCTCCTACTCGGAGTACGCCGACGATCTCAGGCCCTGGTACGACGAGCACGTGGGGCCGGAGTTCGTCACCTGCCGCCACCAGATGGCCCACCTGCTCCAAAAGGAGTCGGAGCTGATGGAGATCGTCAAGCTCATCGGCGCGGACATCCTGCCCGAGGATCAGAAGCTCATCATCGAGACCGCCAAGCTCTTCCGGGTGGGCTTTCTCCAGCAGAACGCCTACCACGCCATCGACACCTATGTGCCCCTGGACAAGCAGCTGCGCATGATGGAGCTGATGCTCAAGCTCTACAGCGGCGCCAAGGACATCGTCTCCCGGGCCATCCCCCTGTCCCAGCTCAAGGAGACCGGCATCTTCGAGTCTCTGGCCAAGATGAAGTACGAGGTGCCCAACGACGGCCAGGAGAAGTTTGCGGAGTACGACGCCGCCATTGAGGACGCCCTGCGGCAGGTCAACGAGGCCAACCGCTGAGGTTGGAGATAGAGGTGAAACACTGACATGAGACTGGAATACATCGGCCTTTCGGAGCTGTCCGGCTCCCTCATTGCCCTGGAGGGGGTCAAGGACGTGGCCTACGACGAGATGGCGGAGGTCACTCTGGAGAACGGGGAGCGCCGCTATGGCCGCGTCATCCTCATTGACGGCGACCGGGTGGTTCTCCAGGTATTTGAGGGCACCCGGGGCATCTCTCTGGAGAACGCCTCCACCCACTTCACCGGCAAGAGCATGGACATCGCCCTGTCCAAGGAGATGCTGGGCCGGGTGTTCGACGGCGCGGGCCGCCCCATCGACGCCCTGGGCGAGATCTACCCGGAGGAGCGGCGTAACATCAACGGCTCTGCCATCAACCCCGTCTCCCGCAAGTACCCTCGAAGCTGCATCTACACCGGCATATCCGCCATCGACGGCTGCGCCACCCTCATCCGGGGGCAGAAGCTGCCCATCTTCTCCGGCTCCGGCATGAAGCACAACGAGCTGGCCGCCCAGATCGTGCGGCAGGCCAGGGTGCCCAACCAGGACGGGGAATTTGCCATCGTCTTCGCCGCCATGGGCGTCAAGAACGACACCGCCGAGTTCTTCCGCCGCTCCTTTGAGGAGGCCGGCGCCCTGAGCCGGGTCGTCATGTTCCTCAACCTGGCCTCCGACCCCATCATCGAGCGCATCCTCACCCCCCGCTGCGCCCTGACGGCGGCGGAGTTCCTGGCCTTTGAGCACGGCTACCACGTGCTGGTGGTGCTCACCGACATGACCTCCTACTGCGAGGCCCTGCGCGAGTTCTCCTCCTCCAAGGGGGAAATCCCCTCCCGCAAGGGCTTCCCCGCCTACCTCTACTCGGATCTGGCCTCCCTCTACGAGCGGGCGGGCATGATCCACGGCCGCACCGGCTCGGTGACCCAGGTGCCGGTACTCACCATGCCCAACGACGACATCACCCACCCCATCCCCGACCTCACCGGCTACATCACCGAGGGGCAGATCGTGCTGGACCGGGAGCTGGATCAGAAGGGCATCTATCCCCCCATCGCCATTCTCCCCTCCCTGTCCCGCCTGATGAAGGACGGCGTGGGCAAGGGCTTCACCCGGGACGACCACTACGACGTATCCAACCAGCTCTTTGCCTCCTACTCCAAGGTGCAGGACGCCCGCAGCCTGGCCAGCGTCATCGGCGAGGACGAGCTGAGCGAGCTGGACAAGCAGTATCTGGCCTTCGGCGACGCCTTCGAGCGCAGGTTTGTCCACCAGAGCCTGGTGGACAACCGCACCATTGCGGAGACGCTGGACCTTGGGTGGAAGCTGCTGACCATGCTGCCCAGGGGCGAGCTGGACCGGGTGGACGCCAAGACCATCGAGGCTCACTATGTGGAGGGGGCGTGGAAGGAGCTCTTTGAGCGGAAGCAGTCATAGCCGGAAAGGAGGTCAACCGCCATGGCCAATCTGCTGCCCACCAAGGGCAACCTGATCGCCGCCAAGCGCTCCCGGATGCTGGCCCAGACGGGCTACGAGCTGATGGACCGCAAGCGCAACATCCTCATCCGGGAACTCATGGGCATGATGGACACCGCCAAGGAGTTGCAGGGACAGATCGACGCCGTCTTTACCGAGGCGTACACCGCCCTCCAGGCGGCCAACATCCGCCTGGGCATCTGCGACCGCATCGCGGAGGCGGTGGATGTGGACGACTCCCTGACCCTGCGCTACCGCTCCGTTATGGGGGTGGAGCTGCCCCGCATCCCCGGCCAGTCCCCCCCGCCCCGGCCGGAGTACGGCATGGGGGATACCTGTTCCGAGCTGGATGAGTGCTACCTCAAGTTCTACAGGGTCAAGGAGCTGACCCGCCGGCTGGCGGAGGTGGAGACCTCTATCTACCGCCTGGCCGACGCCATCAAAAAGACCCAGAAGCGGGCCAACGCTTTACAGAACATTGTCATCCCCGGCCTGGACGGCACCATCCGTTTCATCACCGACGCCCTGGAGGAGAAGGAGCGGGAGGAGTTTGCCCGTTTGAAGGTCATCAAGCGGGTGACCACAAAACAAAAGTGAGGCGGAATTCCGCCTCACTTTTGTTTCAGTATGTGCGCACACAGACCTCCCGGATTTTGGCCTGGAGGCTCTTCAGATCCTCAAAGCTCTCCGGCCGCTTGCGGGGGTCCCGCAGCAGGGCGGAGGGGTGGTACATGGCCATCATCCACACCCCGGCCTTTTCGAGCCACTGGCCATGCTCACGGGTAATTTTGAAGTCCTCCTTGATGAGCTTCATGGCGGCGATGCGCCCCAGGCAGACGATGATCTTCGGCTTGAGCAGGGCCACCTGGTTGCGCAGATAGCCGATGCAGGCCTCCTGCTCGATGTTCAGGGGGTCCCGGTTCTGGGGCGGGCGGCACTTAACCATGTTGCCGATGAACACCTTCTCCCGCTTCAGGTCGATCATGGCCAGCATATCGTCCAGCAGTTGGCCCGCCCGGCCCACAAAGGGCCGGCCGGTGCGGTCCTCCTGCTCGCCGGGGCCCTCCCCGATGAACATGACCTCCGCGTCCCTGGCTCCCTCGCCGAACACCACGTTGGTCCGGGTCTCCGCCAGGCCGCACTTCTGACAGTGGATGCACTCCTCATAGAGGGCGTCCCAATCCTTCATAGTCTCTCACCTCAGTGTGTGGTTTTCGACATTGTACCACACCCGCGCCCCCGGTGCAAAAAAATTTTGTGCTTGACTTTTGCCTTCAAACTGCGTATACTACGCTCAACAAAGGCAGAGAGAACGACCGCCCCCCGTGAGGGCCGACAGAGAATCCGGGTCACCGACTGAGAGCCCGGTCCGGCAGGATGGGATGGCGCAACACGTTTGAGCCGGCGTCTCGAGCCCTGGCCTCAGGGGGTAGGCGCGCCCGTCCCACCCGCGTTAAGGGTTCCGAGTGGCGTCCGTTGCACACGACGGCGCAATTTTGGGTGGTACCGCGGAGTTTGTTCCGTCCCGAAGCTGGAAAACCGGCTTCGGGATTTTTTTATTCTTTTTTTGCAGAAAGGTGTGATTGGCATGGATGTTTTGGCAACGAAATTTGACGCGGCGGTGGTGGGCCGGAATAACCGGGCCGTCACCCTGCACGGGATGGTGCACGCCCTGCGGGATCTGGGCGGGGTCACCTTCCTCACCCTGCGCACACGGGAGGGGCTGGTCCAGTGCGTCTGCCCCCGGCGTCCCGAGGGGGTGCGCGAGGAGTGCGCCGTCTCTGTCTCCGGCTTACTCCGGCCCGAACCCCGGGCGCCCGGCGGGGCGGAGCTGGCGGAGGCCCGGTGCACGGTGCTCTCCTGGCCCGCCGCGCCCCCGCCGGTGCCCCTGTCCAAAAAGAGTTCCGTCAGCCTGGACACGGAGCTCTCCCTCCGCCCGGTGACCCTCCGCGCCCCCCGCGCCCGGGCGGTGTTCCGCATCCAGGCGGCCATCTGCCGGGCCTTCCGGGAGTTTCTCCAGGAGGAGGGCTTTACCGAGATCCACACCCCCAAGCTGGGCCGGGCCGGGGCCGAGGGGGGCTCCAGCCAGTTCCGGGTGGACTACTTCGGCCGGAAGGCGGTGCTGGCCCAGTCCCCCCAGCTCTACAAGCAGGTCATGGTGGGGGTGTTTGAGCGGGTGTATGAGATCGGCCCGGTGTTCCGGGCGGAGAAGCACGCCACCCAGCGGCACCTGAACGAATATACCTCCCTGGATCTGGAGATGGGCTTTCTCCGCTCCTTTACCGACCTGATGGCGCTGGAGCAGGGCTTTCTGCGCCGCCTTGTGGCCCTGCTCCGGCAGGAATACGCCGGAGAGCTGGCCCTGCTGGGTGCGGAGCTGCCCGATGCGGAGCACATACCCGCCGTCCGCTTTGACGAGGCCAAGCGCCTGGCGGCGGAGGCCTACGGCTATGCCATCCGGGAGCCCTACGATCTGGAGCCGGAGGAGGAGCAGCACATCGGCCGGTACGCCAAGGAGGTGTGGGGCAGCGACTTCGTGTTCGTCACCCACTACCCCGGCAGGAAGCGCCCCTTCTATACCATGGACGATCCGGAGGACCCCCGGTACACCCTCTCCTTCGATCTGCTCTTCCGGGGGATGGAGATCACCACCGGCGGCCAGCGTATCCACAATTACGGCCAGCAGGTGGAAAAGTTAAAGGCACGGGGCATGGAGCCGGAGGATTTTTCGGGCTACCTGCTGTTCCACAAGCACGGCGCGCCGCCCCACGGCGGCCTGGGTATCGGCCTGGAGCGGCTGACCATGCAGCTGTGCGGCCTGGACAACATCCGCCGGGCCAGCCTGTTTCCCCGGGACCGGACCAGGCTTGAGCCATAAGGAGCGGGGGCGGGCGCGGTTCGCCCCCCAGACAGCGAAGAAAAGGAGGAACCCTTCCCATGAATATTACCGAAGCGCGGATCGACCATCTGTCCGATCTGGCCCGCCTCTCCCTCCCCGGCGGGGAGAAGGAGGAGATCGCCCGGGAGCTGGAGCGGATTCTGGACTACATGGCGGTGCTGGACGGCCTGGACACCGCCGGCGCGGAGCCGCTGAGCCACGTTTTCCCGCTGAAAAACGTCCTGCGCCCCGATGAAACCGCCCCCTCCGCCGACCGGGCGTCCCTGCTGGCCGGGGCCCCGGCCGCCGACGGGGAGAGCTTTCTCGTCCCCAAAGCCGTGGAGTGAGGTGGAATATGGAGCTGTATGAACTGACTGCCCTGGAGCTGGCCGGGCAGCTCCGGGCCGGAGCCGTCACCCAGGCCGAGGCCATTGCCGCCGCCGCCGGGCGGATTGCCGCCTGCCAGCCGGGCAACAACGCCTTTATCACCGTGGCGGATTCGCCCGCCCCCGCACCCGCACTGTCCGCCTCCCCCCTGGCCGGGGTGCCCATGGCCTACAAGGACAACCTCTGCACCAGGGGAATGCGCACCACCTGCGCCTCCAAAATTCTGGGGGACTTCGCCCCCTGCTACGACGCCACCGCCGTGGAGCGCCTGACCGCCGCCGGGGCGGTGTCCATGGGCAAGCTGAACCTGGACGAGTTCGCCATGGGCTCCACCTGTGAGACCTCCTATTACGGCCCGGCGAAAAACCCCTGGGATCTCACCCGCTCCCCCGGCGGCTCCTCCGGCGGGGCGGCCGCCGCGGTAGCGGTCGGGGAGGTGTGGTACGCCATCGGCTCGGACACCGGAGGCTCCATCCGCCAGCCCGCCGCCCACTGCGGCGTCACCGGCATGAAGCCCACCTACGGCTCCGTGTCCCGGTACGGCTTGGTCGCCTACGCCTCCTCCCTGGATCAGCTCGGCCCCATCGCCCGCTCCGCCGCCGACTGCGCGGCGGTGCTGGAGCTCCTCCGTGGGCGGGATCCCCGGGACGCCACCAGTCTGGAGCTCCCCACCGGGGGACTGCTCTGCGCCCTCACCGGCGACGTGCGGGGCAGGCGCATCGGCCTGCCCGCCGAGTGCTTCGGCGGCGCGCTGGAGCCGGAGGTGGCCGCCGCCGTCCGGGC
>ERZ772882.3807-NODE-3807-length-11500-cov-3.320839_pt1 | contig 11500 bp, 8 predicted proteins | sample MGYA00580576_ERZ772882 | MGnify/ENA primary metagenome ERZ772882 (study PRJEB29015, sample SAMEA2737658) | human gut metagenome | biome: human gut; feature: human-associated habitat; material: faeces | place: China | collected 2012 ... | reverse complement strand
TTTGAAAAGCTATGACTTTTTAAAGACCCTGCTGCCCTGAGCATAAAGGGAACCTATGGAAACAAGTTACTTAAAAACTCTGGAACTGGATAAGATCATCGCCCGTGCCGCAGAGGGCTGCGTGTGCAAGGAAGCGCGCGAAATGCTGCTTGCCACTCAGCCGCAGTGCGACCCGGACGAGGTGCGCTATGCGCTGGAACAGACCGATGCCATCAACAGTTTGCTCATCAAAAACGGGTCTCCGCGCTTTGGCGGGGTAGAGGGGGTCAGCCAGCTTGCTGCCCGTGCCGTAAAGGGTGGCGTGCTTTCTATGGGCGAGCTGCTGATGGTGGCCGGTGCGCTGCGCAATTTTCAACACCTGACTAGCTGGTACGGCTCCTCTGAGCATGACGCGCTGCCGACTGATGATCTGTTTTACGCGCTTGCACCGGAACCGGGCCTTGAGCAGCAGATCTCAAGTGCCATTCTGGCACCGGACGCCATGGCGGATACCGCCTCCCGCACGCTGGCAGAACTGCGCAAGAAGATCCGCGCCACCGAAAACAGCATCCGCGACCGGCTGGAAAGCATGGTGCGCAATATGGATACCTCTAAATACTTACAGGAAAGCGTGGTTTCCATCCGCAACGGCCGATATGTTGTGCCGGTCAAGAGCGAATACCGCGGCGAAGTGAGCGGTATCATCCACGATGTATCCTCTACGGGCGCTACGGTGTTCGTGGAGCCGCAGGCTGTGGTGGAGGCGAACGCCCGCATCCTGCAATACCGTGCACAGGAGGCGCAGGAGATCGAGCGCATTCTGGTGGCCTTTACCGCACAGGTGGCCGCTATTGAGCCGCAGTTCCAGTACAGCTACAAGGCCATGCTGGAAATCGATATTCTGCTGGCAAAAGCACGGCTTGCGCTGGAGCTGAAGGCCTTTAAGCCCGCTGTGCGCACAGATTCTTCTTTTAATCTGATCCGCGCCCGCCATCCTTTGATCGATCCGCAAAAGTGTGTTCCGGTGGACATTGCGCTGGGCGGGGAGTATGATTCTCTTATCATCACCGGCCCGAACACTGGCGGTAAAACAGTTACCCTGAAAACCGCCGGTCTGCTGTGCGCTATGGCACAGTGCGGTTTTCTGATCCCGGCAGACGAGCGCAGCGAGATTTGCGTATTTGATGAATTTCTGGTAGACATCGGCGATGAGCAGAGCATTGAGCAGAGCCTTTCCACCTTCTCCGGCCACATGAAAAAAATCACTGGTATTCTGGAACTGGCCATGCCGCACACCCTTGTGCTGCTGGACGAGCTGGGTGCCGGTACCGACCCCGCCGAGGGTGCCGCGCTGGCAGTTGCCATCATTGAGGAGCTGCGACGCCGTGGCGTTCTGCTGATGGCGACCACCCACTATGCAGAGCTGAAGGTCTTTGCATTGGAAACAAAGGGCGTGGTCAATGCCAGCTGCGAGTTTGATTTGGAGACCCTGCGCCCAACCTATAAGCTGAGTGTGGGCGTACCGGGCAAGTCCAACGCTTTCCTGATCAGCGAAAAGCTTGGCATCCCCAGCCGCGTCATTGAGGCTGCCCAGCAGCATCTGTCTGCCGAGGATAAACGTCTGGATGCAGTTCTGGGTCAGCTGGATGATCTGAAACTTCAACTGAAAGAAAGCCAGAACGAGGTGGAGCAGCTGCGCAACGAAGCCTCCCATCAGCTGGAAGCCGCCCGCAAAAAGCGGGACGAGCTGATCCAGCAGGGCGAGAATGAATTGGAAGCTGCTCGTGCCAAGGCGCGCACGCTGGCACAGCAGGTGGAAACACAGGCCTATGCGCTGACCGACGAGCTGCGCCAGCTGCAAAAAGATGAGCGCATGAGCGCCCAGCAGAAAGCGCAGCGTGCCCGCGAGATTGCCAAAAAGGAGACCGAAAAGCTGTTTGCCGGTACGGAAGTGGTGCATAACCCCGTTAAGGAGTTTGTGCCACTGAAGGAGGTAAAGGTAGGGCAGGAGGTCTGCATTGCAGAGCTGAACCAGCTGGCCACCGTTCTGGCGCTGCCTGATAAAAACGGCGATGTGCTGGTGCGCGCCGGTATCATCAAGACCAAGGTGCCCCTCAAGGGCCTGAAGCAGCCGGAAAAGCTGGTAAAAGAACCCACTGCACCAAAAACCAAGGCGCAGCAGCGGTATTCCCGCCTGACAGGCGATACCAACCGTCCCAACGGCAGGGTAGAGCGCGTACAGCGTACTGCCAAAATGGAGTGCAACCTGCTGGGACTTACGGTGGACGAGGCACTGTCGGAGGTGGATTCCTTTATCGACCGCGCCATCCTGAACGGACAGACGGTGGTCTATCTGATTCACGGCAACGGCACTGGCGCGCTGCGCACCGCCATCCATAAGCATCTGCGCGGCAACCGCATGGTAAAAAGCTTCCGTCTTGGTCGTTACGGCGAAGGTGAGAGCGGCGTGACGGTTGTAGAACTGAAATAACCCAGTAAAGACTGTCTTTTGAAAAATTGGCAGTCTTTTTTTGTTGCAGTACAGGGAAAAGGCGAGTATACTCGTATTATAAATGTAAAACGAACAGGAAGTAAAACTTTATGCCAACCAGTCATCGCAGACCCGCAAATAAGTATAGTAAACGCAAAACACACCGCCGCAAAGCCCAGCGTCGGATTTTGCATGGACTACTGCTTGTTTTTGCGGCATTGATGCTCTGTTTTGGCCTGTTTTTATGGAAGGCGGCGCTGGAACTGAATGCACCCGCAGAACCCGCAGTCTCGGCCGCAGAGGATGATTTTCGTCCTGTGGTGGGCGACCCGCCGTACCGGGTGGCAATAGACGCCGGACATGGAGGCAACGACCCAGGCGCAAGGGGAGTGGTCGAGGAAAAACAGGTCACAGCAGCAACGGCTGCTGCGCTGCTTCAGTGGTTAGAAGAGGATTCTAATTACATTCCGTTGCAGACCCGGGAAAGCTTTGATGAAACCGCGACGCCTGCCCAACGTGCAGCCACCGCCAGTGCCCAAAGCCCACAGCTGCTGCTGTCCATCCACGGCAACTCCGCAGCCAATGGCTCTACGGCATCCGGCTTTGAATGCTATCCGGCAGTGCCCGGGCGCACATGGCATCAGGAGAGCTTTTATTTTGCCCGGCTGCTGGCAGGTGGAATGCAGAGCATCGGCGCAAAGCTGCGCGGACGTGGGGGAGTGCGGTACATTTATTATCTGGAAAACGACCAGAAGCAGCTGGTGGAGAACACCTACACACAGGTGCGGCCTGAGCGCAGCTTTACGCTGCTGGAAGATGTGGATTGTCCGGCAGTGTTGGCAGAGCAGTGCTTTGTAACGAATGCCGAGGATGTAGAGCGCTTCGGCAGTGAGGAAGGTTGCAAAGCTGTGGCACGTATTTATTACGAAGCCATCTGTGCATATTTCGGCACAGAACCGCTGCCGATGAAATGAGCATCGTTTCACCAAAGCAGAAGAAACAATATTACTTTTATAACATGACCTGTAATGCACCAGAACAGCCACCGCAGGTATAAGTCAAACACTTGAACACACTGGTAACGCGTTCAATGGTGCAGAAGCGGGCACATACAAAAAAACAACATCCACAGAAGCTGCTGGAAATCTGACAGAAAGAGAGAAGGGCAGCTTCTCTCTTTTGATTACAGATATTTCGTATAATGCACGTTATGCGAAACTTAGGGAAGTGGAAAATGCCCATTTCCCGGATTTTTGGCGTTCCAGACTCGGCTGGCTCATTTTTTGGCTTGGCTTAACCGTTCTGCGCATTCTGCACTTTTTATCATATTTTATTGTTTTATTTGTCTCACGCTTACAGATACTTCCTGTGTTATGCGCTGCTGTATCGGTTCGTTTGTAATTCTTTTATTCCAGTAAGCATCTATGCGCCGCTTTATAACATTTCATGCTGCGTTTTATGATTTACAGTTTGCGGCTGTGGTTGATCATTCCAGTTGATTTTTGTGCGGACATGGCTTAGTACGTTTCTACCAGAATCTTCTGAGGACGCTCCTGTATGGCTGCTGACTGCTTACATTGTAAATTATAAAGACCCATGGCAGCATCCAGTCAAACCGGGTCGCGCCATGGGTCTTTGAACCGTCTTAAACGTTTTGTGTAGGTTTAAGTATTGCTTGATGAATCGTCAGTTTCTTCGATAGACATTGCCGAAATATCTGCCCGAAAGCCATCCTGTGCAGCGCCCTTAAAGGCGGTCATTGGGCCGGACGGTTCAGAAGCGTCCTCTCTCGCCGTGGCATTTTCGGCAGATGTCTCCCCTGCTGTTTCTGTTGTATCCAAACTTGCTTTTGTAGCTTTTATGGGCAGTACCTTGCCCAGCGGATTTTCTTCAATGGCAGAGCGAACCTGAAATTCTTGTAGGTGCGTATAAATTTGTGTTGTCCCCACACTGCTGTGTCCCAGAAGCTGCTTGAGGGTAAGGATATCCACATTGCCGGTTTGATACATCAACGTAGCGGCAGTATGGCGCAGCTTATGGGTGGAAAAACCCTTCAGTCCGGCAGCCTTCATTGCGCCGGAGATCAGCTGTTCTACCCTGCGGTTCGAGATACGCTCCTTGCGCATCCGCGTAATGAACACGGCTTTTTCCTTGGGTGAAAGCCCTTCCATAGTATTGCGCTTGCGCAGATACAACTGCAACGCCTCCACGCAGGCATCGTTCAGGTAGACCATGCGTTCCTTATGGCCTTTGCCAAATAGGCGGATCTGTCGCTGCTCTAAGTCAATGTCTCCAAGGTCCATACCTACCAGCTCTGCAAGGCGCATACCGCAGTTGAGGAACAGCACCACCATGCAGTAGTCCCGCTCCGGGAAATCGCTCTGGGTCTGGGTGCTCTCCAAAAGCGAGATGGACTGCTCTGCCGTCAGGTACTTGGGCAATACTTTATCCTGCTTGGGCGGACGGATAGCCGCCGTAGGGTCCTCGGATAGGCGGTTGACCTGATTGACCAGATAATCATAAAAGCCGTGCAGGCTGGCCAGCCGCCGGGCGGTAGAGGATTTTTTGTTGCCGCACTCCCGGTTTAAAAAGTACAGATATTCGTAGATATCCTCTTTTGTTATGCTGCCCCAAAAGGCCGTATCCAGCCCTTTGGGGTCGATCTCCTTAAAATCTGCATCTGTTGGCACAAGCCCGCGGCGGCGCTTCATAAAGCGGCTGAAGGAGCGTAGGTCACAGTAATAACTGAACGCTGTATTGGCGCTTTTGCCGGCGATCACTTCAAGATAACGCACATATTCTACAATATCCGGGGCGGCATCCTCAAAGGGTGCATGCTTGCCGGGATTTCTTTCGTCCAGATAAATCGACATAGGTTCCTCGTTTCATCACAGGCGGTCATTTTTTAGCGCATTGATGGCATCTGCAATATACGCCGCACCGACCAGCTTCATGCCGGGATAGTCTGCGGCATTCAGGTGCGCAAGACTGTGCTTGGGAATGACCGCCCGCTCAAAGCCGATACGCTCAGCCTCGCGCAGACGCTGTTCCAAATTGGGCACACTACGCACTTCCCCGCCCAGACCTACCTCTCCGATAGCGATAAGCTTATCGCTGACCGGGCGGTCCAGCAACGAGGAGACCATGCTCAGGCAAACGGCAAGGTCGCAGGCGGTATCTCGCAGTGCAATGCCGCCCACGATATTGACATAGACATCCAGATTGCCAAAGAAGTACCCTGCCCGCTTTTCCAGCACGGCGATCAAAAGATTCATGCGGTTATAGTCGTATCCACTGCAAGCACGGCGAGGTGCCGGGAAATTCGTTTTGGTGGCAAGTGCCTGGATCTCGCTTAGGATGGGACGGCTGCCCTCCATGGTGCAGGCCACACAGTTGCCGGAAACGCCCAGCGGACGTCCCTCCAATAGCATCTGGGAGGGGTTTTCGATCTCGGCAAGTCCTGTGCCGGTCATATCGAACATTCCCAGCTCATTGGTAGAGCCATAGCGGTTTTTGGCTGCCCGCAGAATGCGGTACGGCAGCATCTTGTCGCCCTCAAAGTAGAGCACCGTATCCACGATATGCTCCATGACCTTGGGGCCTGCAATTGCACCATCCTTGTTCACGTGACCCACGATGAACATTGGAATTTCCTGCTTTTTGGCGACTGCCAGCAGCCGCGCGGCGCTCTCCTTCACTTGACTGACGGTGCCGGACGAGGACGAGATATCCATGCAGCGCATGGTCTGGATAGAGTCGATGACCACAAGATCCGGCTTTTCCTTTTCGATCAGACCGCAGATCTCATCTACGTCGTTTTCCGCCGCCAGAAAAATGTTATCCTGCGGTACCTTCAGCCGCGCTGCACGCAGCTTGACCTGCCGGACAGACTCCTCGCCGGTGATATACAATACGCTGTGCTGGTTGGAGATGGCGCCGCACAGCTGTAACAGCATAGTGGATTTACCCACGCCCGGCTCACCGCTCAAAAGCACCACGCCGCCCAGCACGATGCCGCCGCCCAATACGCGGTCCAGCTCCGAGATGCCGGTCAGGATGCGGCTTTTTTCCTCCGTGGTGCTGATCTCTGACAGCCGTCGGGCGGTCAGGGTAGTCACGCCCTCCTGACGAGCCGCAGCAGCCTGCCGAGCAGCAGGAGTCCCCGCCTTGGGTGCCTCGGCTACAACGTCCTCGTTCATGGTATTCCAGCTGCCGCAGCTGGGGCAGCGCCCCATCCAGCGGGGGCTTGTCTCTCCGCAATTGGAGCATACATAGACGGATTTTAGTTTCATGTCTGTCCCTCATTTATTATGGTCTTTTGTTATTGTAACACACTGTGCCAAAACCCGCAAGAAAAGGATGCCGTTCACAGGCGACTGCCAAGATACGAAAGCCCTGCCGCCGCGCCGCACAGCGGCAGCAACACCACCATGGTCAGCAGATATTGTCCCAGCAGTGCCTGTACCCCGGGGCGAGCTTGTCCGCCGGGATGCCTGCGGAAGGAGTAGGCGTGGATCCGGCTGCTGACCTGCAAAGCACAAGCCCCGAAAAAGCACAGACAGCCGCTTGCTGCTGCCGCCGGCAGGCCTGTCCACAGCAGCGCCAGAAGTACCGTTTTCCATCCGCCTGCGGCGCAAAGCTGTACCATAAGCAACCCGCTGCCCAAACCGTACAACATCATGCTGCCAAAGATCATCACTGGCCCAAGGGCAGACAGCCCCAATACCAGAAACAGGCTGACCACAAGGCCGAGAGCCAGATATTCCATGCCGAAAAGCTGTACGGCACCCTGCAAGCTGCCCGGTGCAAACAGCCTTTGCCATGCCTCCAGATAATACTGCAGCAGTTCTGCCTGCCGGGCATCGCATACGGCCTGCAATACACCGGCTGCCGTGCACCCCAGCAGAAAGGCCGCAGCCAGCAGCCAGCAATCTCGGGTGGCGTGCCGCTTTGACGGGATGCAGGGTTCTTTTTGCGGCAATTTCTCTACGATTTCCGGTGCGGTTGCCGGTGCAGTCGGCAGAGCGGACTCCGCTTTCTGCACCGGCAGGCTGACCGTCTGCGGCAGCAAAGACAAGGCTTCTTCCGGTTTAGTTTGTTCATAGATCCACATACGCTGTTTTCCCCTCTGATGTATTCGATTTGCCAGATTGATCAACGAAGTGCATGCCTGCGGCTGCGCAGGGTGACGCCAAACAGCCCGCCAATGCAGCCGCAGAGCAGCACCGCCAGAATGCGGCACACCACAGCAGACTCGGCGGCTGTGCCGTTCCATACAGCAGAAAGCACCAGCGGCACTGCCAGGAAGGTACTTTGAAGCAGTCCTGTCAACAGACCGCGCGCCTTTTTTCGGAACGCTGCCGCCAGTGCACACAGCAAACTGCCCATGCATACGGCTGTTGTGGCAAGCATCGGCACTACGCTGCCGGAGCAGCCCTGCCCGGCCATCAGCTGCGCAAAACCGGCCAAAGCTGCCGCTGTTACAGCTACCCCCAACGCCCCGAAAAGCAGAAACGAAAGAAGTTCCGCCGGGAAACCTCGAGATTCAGACATAACAAAACCGCCTCCCTGCACATAGTCTATGCAGGGAGGCGGTTCATGTATGCACGGTGTAAACGCTTACTTCTTGTCGGCAGGAGCCTTGTCCATGTTCAGCTTTTCGACCGAAGAGATAGCAGACTTGGTGAAGCGGATCTTCACGCGGTCAGCGCCGGTCTCCAGAACAAAAGTGTCGTCCTTGATGGCGACAACGCGGCCAATGACACCGCCGATGGTGGTGACCTGATCGCCGATCTCCAGACTGCTGCGCATAGCGGCGTCCTTCTTTTCCTGCTTCTTCTGGGGACGGTAGATCATGAAGTACAGCAGGACCAGCATCAGTGCCAGCGTGAAGAACAGGCTGATATAGCCTTCGGACGTGGTAGTCAGAAATTGCATGGGGCAAAATCTCCTCTCAAAAATTCAGATAATGCTATTATACCCTCTTATCAGTCTTGTTGCAAGGCTAAAGTTTAAATTCGGGTATCCAGAAGCTTCACATATCTATCGTGGAAGGCGGTAAAGGTACCGGCATCCAGCTCATCCCGGATGCGTTCCATCAGGTGATTGTAGAACCACAGATTGTGCATCACGGTCAAGCGCATACCCAACATCTCGTCTGCCTTGAGCAGGTGCCGGATGTAGGCGCGGGAATAGTTGCGGCACACCGGGCAGCCGCAGGCGGGGTCAATGGGACGCTCGTCCCGCTCATACTTGGCATTTTTGATGTTGATGATGCCGCTCCATGTGTTCAGGTGACCATGGCGGGCGTTGCGGCTGGGCATAACGCAGTCAAACAGGTCTACGCCGCGGGCCACAGCCTCAATGATGTTGCCGGGAGTGCCGACGCCCATCAGATAGCGGATCTTGTCCTTGGGCATGTGCGGTTCCACCTGACTGATCATCTCATACATCACTTCAGTGGGTTCGCCCACAGCCAGACCGCCGATGGCGTAGCCGTCCAACTCCAGCTCTGCGATCTGCTTCATGTGCTCTACGCGCAGGTCTGCATAGGTACAGCCCTGATTGATGCCGAACAGCAGCTGATCCGGGTTGACAGAGATGCCCTCGTGCTTCAGGCGTGCCATTTCAGCCTTGCAGCGCTTCAGCCAGCGGGTGGTGCGCTCGCAACTGTCCTTGGAGTAATCGTGCTGGGCGGGGTTCTCCACACATTCATCAAAGGCCATGGCAATGGTAGAGCCCAGATTGGCCTGGATCTGCATGCTCTCCTCCGGACCCATGAAGATGCGGTGACCGTCCAGATGGGAGGCAAAGGTCACGCCCTCCTCAGTGATCTTGCGCAGCTTTGCCAGACTGAACACCTGAAATCCGCCGCTGTCGGTCAGGATAGGCCCATTCCAGCGGGTGAACTTGTGCAAACCACCCATATCCGCTACCAGCTTGTCGCCGGGACGCAGATGCAGATGGTAGGTGTTGCACAGCATAACCTGCGCGCCAATATCCTTCAGATCCTGCGCCGACAGGCCGCCCTTGATGGCACCGGCGGTGGCAACGTTCTGAAAGGCAGGGGTCTGCACCGTGCCATGCACGGTTTTAAACTCGCCCCGCCGGGCGTTGTGCTCCTGCTTGAGCAGGGTGTAGGTCGTCAAAGAAGGCATGGTCTTTTCCTTTCTGCGCACGGAAAACAGCCGTGCAGCCTCGATGCAGGCCGCAAGCCTGCAAGTTATCAGAATGATCACAGCAGCGGTCTGCCGTAATTGTAAAAGGAGCGGCGGATGCAGATCGCATCCTTACCTTTCACATATAAATATCGCAAAAAACGCGAATTTTGTATCAGACTATCAGCATAGCATCGCCAAAAGAGAAGAAGCGGTACTTCTCTGCCACGGCTACTTCATAGGCGTGCATGGTCTTTTCGTAGCCGTACAGAGCGGACACCAGCATGATCAGGGTGCTCTCCGGCAGATGGAAGTTGGTGATCAGGCCGTCAATGCAGTTGAACTTCACCCCCGGGTACAGGAAGATGGAGGTGTTGCCGCTGCAAGCTTTGATCTCGCCATACTTGGCAGCGGCAGCCTCCAGCGTGCGGCAGCTGGTGGTGCCCACGGCGATGACCCGGTGGCCCGCGGCCTTGGTCTCGCGGATGCGGCGGGCGGTCTCCTCGCTGATGGAGTACCACTCGCTGTGCATCTTGTGGTCGCTGATCTCGTCCTCCTGCACAGGGCGGAAGGTGCCCAGACCAACGTGCAGTGTGACCTCGGCAATGCCGACGCCCATAGCGCGGAGGGTGTCCATCAGCTCCGGGGTAAAGTGCAGCCCGGCGGTGGGAGCAGCCGCGCTGCCCAACTCCTTAGCATAGACGGTCTGATACTGGCTCTGATCCTCCAGCTGCTTTGTGATGTAGGGCGGCAGAGGCATTTTGCCAAATTCGTCCAGCTTTTCATAAAGGGTCTCGGTATCATAATAGAATGTAACGTACTTGTTGCCGTCCTCCATGGTCTCGTCCACCACGGCGGTCAGACTGCCGTCGCCAAAGCTCACCTTTGTGCCGGGCTGCATCCGCTTGCCGGGCTTTGCCAGGCACTCCCACTGGTCGCCCTTCACCTGCCGCAGCAGCAACAGCTCACACACGGCACCGGTAGGCTGCTTGACACCCACGATGCGGGCGGGCAGCACCTTGGAATTGTTTACCACCAAAAGATCTCCCGGCTCCAGAAATTCCGGCAGGTCGCGGAATACCTTGTGCCGGATGCTGTCGTCCTTTTGGCTCAGAACCATCAGCCGCGCCGCATCCCGCGGGGCTGCGGGCTCCTGTGCAATGAGCTCTTTGGGTAAATCATACCAAAAATCTTTTTTTAACATACTGTGCATTTGCCTTTCCGATGATTGACACGGACAACGTATCAATGATATCATAGAATCTGTATAAACAGTATCTATTATATTGCATTGCTGTCCGGTTTGCAAGCCGTGTTGTGCACAATGATAAGATTTGCTGTTTGTTTTTTTGAAAGGAAAGGTGCTGGAAATGGAAAGACAGTATAAAGTGGGTATTGTAGGCGCAACTGGCATGGTGGGTCAGCGTTTTGTGACTCTGCTGGAGAATCATCCCTGGTTCAAGCTGACCGTACTGGCCGCATCCGGCCGCAGTGCGGGCAAGAGTTATGAGGATGCAGTAGGCTCCCGCTGGGCCATGACCACTCCCATGCCGGAGAGCGTGAAGAAGATGACCGTTCTGGACGCTTCCAAGGTGGAGGAAGTGGCTTCGCAGGTGGATTTTGTTTTCTGCGCTGTCAATATGCCCAAGGACGAGATCAAAGCACTGGAGGAAGCATACGCCAAAGCTGAGTGCCCGGTGGTCTCCAACAACAGTGCCCATCGTTTCACCCCGGACGTTCCCATGGTGGTTCCCGAGATCAACGCCGACCATATCGAGATCATTCCCGCCCAGCGCAAGCGTCTGGGTACCAAACGCGGCTTCATCGCAGTTAAGTCCAATTGCAGCCTGCAGAGCTATGTTCCCGCCCTGCA
>ERZ772882.3805-NODE-3805-length-11500-cov-12.745042_pt1 | contig 11500 bp, 10 predicted proteins | sample MGYA00580576_ERZ772882 | MGnify/ENA primary metagenome ERZ772882 (study PRJEB29015, sample SAMEA2737658) | human gut metagenome | biome: human gut; feature: human-associated habitat; material: faeces | place: China | collected 2012 ... | reverse complement strand
GCGCTTTTGGCTTAGCATCTGCCGCACCTCGCTCGCCGTATCGGCACTTAGAATTGTGCGGTGTTGCCTAAAGAATAATGTCGGTGCGCCGCCGTGGGCACCACACGACGATTACTCTTTTTTATGCGAAGCCAATTAAAGTTTTTCGCCAGGCCTTTTTTCAAAAAGGCCGCGCTGGTTACTGGACATCCTTATAAATATCGGCCAGGTTCAGCAGAATCTCGGTTGCCTTATCCATAGACTCTACCGTGATGCCTTCGCACGGGCCATGGTAGTTAAAGCCGCCGGTGCCAAGGTTCGGGCAGGGCAGGCCCATGTAAGACAGGGTCGCGCCGTCCGTGCCGCCGCGAATGGGCGTTTCCAGCGGCTCCAGGCCAGCCTTGCGGATGGCGGCGCGGGCATTTTCCACCAGATGGAAATGCGGCTTGATCTTTTCCAGCATGCTGAAATAGCTGTCCTTCAGCTCCAGCTCCACGGTGCCTTCGCCATACTTTTCGTTCAGCAGCTTGGCAATGTGGCGCATGGTCTCCTTGCGGGCGGCAAAGCTTTCGGCACTGTGGTCACGCACAATGTAGCCCAGCTTGGCGCCGGTCACATCGCCTTCCATGCTGCACAGGTGGTAGAAACCCTCGCGGTTCTCAGTGTATTCGGGGCGGTCGTAATACGGCAGGGCGTTGTGGAACTCAATGGCAATGTTCTGCGCATTCTTCATGGCGTTCTTTGCGCTGCCCGGATGGACCGAGAAGCCGTGTACCGTGACAAAAGCAGCGGCAGCGTTAAAGTTTTCATAGCTGATTTCGCCCGCTTCGTCGCCGTCCACCGTGTAGGCATAGGCTGCGCCAAAATGCTCCACATCAAACAGGTCAGCACCCTGGCCAACCTCCTCATCGGGGGTAAAGCCCACGCAGATCTTGCCGTGGGGGCGGTTTTCTTTCTGCAGGATCTCCAGCATGGTCATAATCTCGGCCACACCGGCTTTGTCGTCCGCACCCAGCAGGGTGGTGCCATCGGTGGTGATCAGGGTTTGGCCCTTGAGCTTTGCCAGGAATGGGAACTGCCTGGTGCTGAGAACTGCGCCGGTACCGGGCAGGACAACATCGCCGCCGTCATAATTTTCATGGATCTGGGGCTTCACATTCTCGCCCGGTGCATCGGGGGAAGTATCCATATGGGCAATAAATCCAAGGCCCTTGGCAGCTTCGTGGCCGGGGGTGGCGGGCAGCGTGGCGTAAACATAGCAGTGCTCATCCACATGGGCATCCGCAAGGCCAAGGTCCTGCAGCTCCTTGACCAGCATGCGGGCCAGGTCAAACTGGCGGGCGGTGGTGGGGTGGGTATCGCTTACGGGGTCCGAGGTGGTATACACCTTAACGTAATTCAGCAAACGTTCATAAGCGCGCATAAAATCTGATTCTCCTTTATTGTATAATGGTTGCACTGGGGGTATTGTACCACAAAAAACAGCATTTTCCAAGGTCAGGCCCTTTTCAATCTGTAACTTTTATGTTAGAATTGGTTGTATATAGGGGAAGTGTTGGCTTTATGGGCATTGGAAGATGCCCGACGCTGCTGCGCCTACCACAAAAAGTTCGTCCCCTGACAGGAGGAAACCATGGCAAATACCATTTTCAAAGATAAAACCTTGTTGATCACCGGCGGCACCGGCAGCTTTGGCCACACCGTGCTCAAGCATTTTTTGACGACTGATATCGGCGAGATCCGCATTTTCAGCCGTGACGAGAAAAAGCAGGACGACATGCGCCATGAGCTGCAGGCCAACTATCCTGACTATTACAATAAAGTCAAGTTCTACATCGGCGATGTGCGCAACATCCAGAGCCTGCGCGATGTGATGCCCGGCGTCAACTTTATCTTCCATGCCGCTGCGCTCAAGCAGGTTCCTTCCTGCGAGTTTTTCCCCATGGAGGCCGTGCGCACCAACATTGAAGGCACCGACAACATGCTGCATGCCGCCATTGAAGCAGGCGTGGAGCGCGTGGTCTGCCTTTCTACCGATAAAGCCGCTTACCCCATCAATGCCATGGGCATCTCCAAGGCCATGATGGAGCATGTTATCACTGCCAACGCGCGTGTCAGCGCACAGCGCGGCGGCCCGGTCATCTGCTGCACCCGTTACGGCAACGTCATGTGCAGCCGCGGCAGCGTGATTCCGCTGTTTGTGGAGCAGATCAAGGCCGGCAACCCCATTACCATCACCGATCCCAACATGACCCGCTTTTTGATGAACCTGGATGAGGCCGTTGACCTTGTCATGTTTGCCTTTGAGCACGCCAATCCGGGCGATCTGTTCATCCAGAAATCCGATGCTTCCACCATTGGCGATCTGGCCAAAGCCGTGCAGCAGCTGTTTGGCGACACCGGCACCCGCGTGATCGGCACCCGCCACGGCGAAAAGCTGTACGAGACCCTGATGACCAAGGAAGAGCGGATGCGCAGCGAGGATATGGGCAACTATTACCGCGTTGCCGCCGACAACCGCGACTTGAACTATGACAAGTACTTCATCAAGGGCCAGGTTCACACCCAGGCCGATGAAGATTATACCAGCCACAACACCCGCCGCCTGGATGTGGAGGGCACCATCAAAAAGATCATGACCACCGAGTACATCCAGGAAGCACTGAAAGAGGCAGGCAAGGCATGAACATTCTTGTCACCGGGGCAAAGGGGTTTGTCGGGCGCAATCTGTGTGAAAACCTGAAAAATATCCGCGATGGCAAAAACCGCACCCGCCCGGCCCTGAACATTACTGATATTTTTGAGTATGACCTGGACACGGCTCCGGCGCTGCTGGATGAATACTGCGCCAAGGCAGACTTTGTATTCAACCTGGCCGGGGTCAACCGCCCCAAAGTGGAAAGCGAGTTCATGGCGGGCAATTTCGGCTTCGCCTCCACCCTGCTGGATACGCTGAAAGCCCACGGCAACACCTGCCCGGTGATGCTGTCCAGCTCCATTCAGGCCACGCTGATCGGCCGCTATGGCAAAAGCGATTACGGCAAAAGCAAGCTGGCCGGAGAAGAACTGTTCTTTGAATACAGCAAAACCACCGGCGCCCCGGTGCTGGTTTACCGCTTTCCCAACCTGTTTGGCAAATGGTGCCGCCCCAACTACAACAGCGCCGTGGCTACTTTCTGCCACAACATTGCCAACGGCCTGCCCATCACCGTCAATGACCGCGCAACTGAGCTGGAACTGCTGTACATTGACGATCTGGTAGAAGAGATGCTGGATGCGCTGGAAGCTGCGCCCCACCGCTGCAATTATGACGGCCTTACCCCGGTGCCTGCCGTGGATGGCCGTTACTGCTTTGCTCCCGTCACCCACAAAGTGACCCTTGGGGAGATTGTGGATCTGTTGGAACAGTTCCACGCCCAGCCCGCCACGCTGGTGGTGCCGGAGATCCCGGCGGGCAGCTTTGCCAAAAAGCTGTATTCCACCTATCTTTCCTACCTGCCCAAAGAGCGGATTGCCTTTCCCTTAAAAGTCAACGCAGACGAGCGCGGCAGCTTTACCGAGCTGCTGAAAACCGAAAACTGCGGCCAGTTCAGCGTGAACATTTCCAAGCCCGGCATTACCAAGGGCCAGCACTGGCACAACACCAAGTGGGAATTTTTTATTGTGGTTTCCGGCCACGGGCTGATCCAGGAGCGCAAAGTTGGCTGTGACGAAGTGATGGAGTTTGAGGTGTGGGGCGATAAGCCCACCGCCGTGCAGATGCTGCCCGGCTGCACCCACAACATCATCAACTTAAGCGATACTGAAAACCTTGTGACCCTGATGTGGGCCAACGAACCGTTTGACCCCGCCAAGCCGGACACCTTCTTTTTGAAAGTGTAACATTTTAAACGTATATACTCAGGTAGGAGTTAGGGCAACACCGCACAATTCCCGCCTTGCGGCTTAAGCACCGCTCCGGCAGCTGCGGCACGGCATCTGCGTTGCCAAAATGCTCGATAAGACATCCAGTATTATCTGCGCTTTTGGCTTAGCATCTGCCGCACCTCGCTCGCCGTATCGGCACTTAGAATTATGCGGTATTGCCTTAGGAGTTGAAAGTGCGGCTTACGCCGCAAATTTTGAAAAAGGTGAAAGACTTAATATCCAAAATTGCGCGCGGCAGCGCACACCAATAACTCCTAACTTCTAGCTCCTCCCTCCTAACTCAAATTACAGGTTCTTAACTGCCGCGATCACGCGTTCGCAGTCTTGTTCGGTCAGGTTGGTGGAGCAGGGCAGGTTGACGATGTACTTGCGGTAGTCCTGGGCTTTTTCCAGGGCGTACGCTTCGTTTTTGGGGTAGTCGGCCTGCTCGTTGATCAGGGCCCATACCGGGCGGGTCTGGATGCCCTGCTCCTGCAGTTTGGCAATCACGGTATCGCGGTCAAGGCCGGAATCTTTCAGGTACAGGCTGTAGAACCAGTGGTTGGAGCGCACGCCGTCAGATTCCTCTTTGAACGGCAGAATACGAAGGCCGTGTACGCCGTCCAGAGCAGCTTTGTACTGGTCGTAGCGGGCTTTCTTGGTCTCCACAAAGCCCTCCAGCCTTTCCAGCTGGGCAAGGCCCAGGCAGGCCTGCACGTTGGTCATGCGGTAGTTGTAGCCGACTTCATCATGCAGAAATTGCAGCATATCGGCCTTGGCCTGGGTGGAAAGGTGCTTGGCGTGCTCGGCCCAATCAGCGTGGTTGGAAACCACAAAACCGCCTGCGCCGGTGGTCATGATCTTGTTGCCGTTAAAGCTGTAGCAGCCGATATCGCCCATGGTGCCGGCGGCCTTGCCAGCCAGCGGGCCTGCGGTGTAGCGGGTGCCAAGCGCTTCGGTGGCGTCCTCAATCAAAATCAGCTTGTAGCGGCGGGCAATGTCCAGCAGGCGGGGCATATCGGCCATATTGCCAAACACATGCACCACGCCCAGCGCGCGCACGCGGGCACCGGTCTTGTTATTGTACAGCCCGTCCTCTTTCAGGGTGCAGTGGTTGGCACAAAAATCCTCCACGGCGTCCGGGTCAATGCAAAGGGTATCGTTGCAGCCGATGAAGATCGGTTCCGCGCCCACATAGCGGGTCAGCGGGTTGACAGCGGCAATAAAGGTCAGGGTGGGCACAATCACCTCATCCCCGCGGCGGATGCCCGCCGCCATTGCGGCCAGGTGCAGCGAGGAGGTGCCGCTGTTGGCGGCAACAGCGCGCGGCATGCCTACATAAGCAGCCAGTGCTTCCTCAAATTCGCTAACTTTGGCACCGCTGGTGGAAACCCAGCCGGAAGTAATAGCCTCGGCAGCGTAAGCTGCTTCTTTTTCGCCGAAGTTCGGCACGGAAAGCGGGATAAAACCAGACATTTGCAAGATCCCCCGATCAAATTTATAGGTGGGTGTGCCCGGCAGAAGAATGGCCAAAGGGCACACAAGGTAAAAACAAAATATATTCTTTTATATTATACGCTATTCTATCTCTTACGGCAAGAAAAACTTGCTGCGGCCAGGGGGCGGTGCTATAATAAACCATATTTCGCGCAATCGACCAGATCAGTAGGAAAAGGGGAAGGAATATGACCAAAAAAGAGGAGTGGCTGGCCGGGACCCGCAGCGCGGTGCCCATTATGCTGGGGTATGTGCCGGTGGGCATTGCCTATGGCGTAATGGCGCGCCAGGCGGGCCTGAACACCTGGCAGACGGTGTTGATGTCCTTGACCGTATACGGCGGTGCCAGCGAGATGATGGCTGCTGGTATGGTGGCGCAGGGCGCTGCTGTGCTGACCATTGTGCTGACAACATTTATCCTGAACCTGCGGCATATCATCATGAGCACCTGCGTGTTCAACCAGATGCAGGGCGGCAGGTTGCCGGTGCGTATGCTGGCCGCTTTTGGCGTTACGGACGAAACCTTTGCCGTGTACACCACCACGGCCAACGCCCCGCGCACGCCGCGGTACTTTTTCTCCATGGCGCTCTGCTCCTATCTTTCCTGGGCGCTGGGCAGCTGGCTGGGGGCCATTGCAACCGGGCTGCTGCCGCCGCTGATCACCGCGGCACTGGGCATTTCGCTGTATGCTATGTTCATTGGCCTGCTGATGCCCGGCCTGCACGGCAACGGCCGCCTGGCCGCGCTGGTTGTGCTGACGGCGCTCTGCAACACTGTGCTGTGCAACGTGGTGCAGCTGGATTCCGGCTGGTCGATGATCCTTTCCACGCTGGGATGCGCGGCGCTGGGGTCATTTTTTGTAACGCCCAATGCGGCAGGGGAGGAGAACAGCCATGCAGAACCGTGATATCTACCTGATGATTTTGGGTATGACTCTGGTGACCTACCTGCCCCGTGTGCTGCCCGCCTTTTTGATGGGCCGCATCAGGCTGAACGCGCGGGTCGAACACTTTTTGCAGCTGATCCCCTATACCGCCATGACGGCGCTGGTGTTTCCCGGTGTGTTTAGCGTGGATGCCAACCCGGTGCTGGGGGTTGTGGGGGCTGCCGTGGCAGGTGGTCTGGCATGGAAAAAGTGTCCCATCATTGTGTGTGTGCTGGCCGCCGTTGCGGTGGAAGCCGTGATGCTGCTGGTGCAGGGCAGCGGGATGCTTTGGAGTGTGGTTGTGGTCGCGGGATGAGGAAAAAAATAAGGCAGTCGGCCCGGTGCAGGGCGACCAGTTATTGCACACAATTTCTCCCAAGTAATAAATAATAATGAATAATGAATAAAGAATAATGTCGGTGCGCCGCCCGCGGCGGCGCAAATAAAACAGGTCCGTTGCTCTGGCCGGAATGCTTTTTGCCGGAGCAGCTGGCCTGGGGTGTATCTGAAACGTCGAAATATCGTCTATTTCCACAAACGCAGCGGGATTTTGCGTTAAAAAGCCTTGGAATATACAAAGGATTCCGGCGGCTCTTTGCCTTACATCCTGCTTGTGTTTGCGAAATATCCGTCATTTTCTTTGTTTTCAGATACACATTAAGAAGGAGGTTTGTACAATGGAAATGTGGTTTTCGGAATTTCATACCCCCGATGTAAAGCACAGCATCCGGGTCAACCGCCAGCTCTATTCCAAACAGAGCGACTACCAGCGCATTGATATTTTTGAAACGCCGGAATTTGGCCGGGTGCTTACGCTGGACGGCAATGTCATGCTGACGGAGCGCGATGAGTTCATTTACGATGAAATGATCACCCATGTGCCGATGTCGGTGCACAGAAGCGCAAAGGACATCCTCGTCATCGGCGCGGGCGATGGCGGCGTTGTGCGGGAACTGACCCGCTATGACCGTGTCGAGCGCATTGACCTGGTGGAAATGGACCCCCAGGTTATTGAAGCTTGCCGCGCCTACCTGCCCGGCAACGCCTGCCGTATGGATGACCGCCGCGTGCATATCTATTACGAAAACGCACTCAAGTTCATCCGCAAGTGTGAGGATGAATATGACCTTATCATTGTGGACTCCTCCGACCCGTTCGGCCCGTCGGAGGGGCTTTTCACCCGCGAATTTTACGGCAACTGCTATAATGCCCTGCGCGATGACGGCATTATGGTAAACCAGCAGGGCAGCCCTTTCTATGCCGAGGATGCCACCGCCATGCAGCGCAGCCACAAGCGCATTGCCAGCACCTTCCCCATCAGCAAGGTGTATCAGGCGCACATCCCCACCTTTGCTGCGGGCTACTGGCTCTTCGGCTTTGCCAGCAAAAAATACCACCCCATCAATGATATGGACAGTGACGCCTGGAATGCGCTGAACATGCGCACCCGTTATTACACCACCCGGCTGCATGTCGGGGCGTTTTACCTGCCGGCATTTTTGGAAGAGATGCTGCGCGAAGTGGAGGACTGTTGATGCTGCACCGCAATGTAGAAAACTTTATCGGATGCGACAGCAGCTACCGTACCGCCGGCATTGTGCTGTACGGCGCGCCGTTCGATTCCACCACCAGCTACCGCCCCGGCGCACGCTTTGGCCCTGCCGCCATCCGCCACGAAAGCTATGGCCTGGAAACCTACAGCCCCTATCAGGATAAAGACCTGACCGACTGCAACGTGTTTGACAGCGGAGATTTGGAGCTCTGCTTCGGCTCCAGTGAAAGCGCTCTGGTGGATATTGAATCCCGCGCGGCAGAGATCCTGCGGGATGGCAAGCTGCCCCTGCTTCTGGGCGGTGAACATCTCGTCACGCTGGGGGCTGTGCGGGCTGCCGTGAAAAAATACCCCGACCTGCACATCGTCCATTTTGACGCTCACGCCGACCTGCGGGATGACTATCTCGGCGCACAGCTCAGCCATGCCTGTGTGCTGCGCCGCTGCCATGACCTTTTGGGCGATGGCCGCATCCACCAGTTCTGTATCCGCAGCGGCGATCGGGAAGAATTCCAGTTTGCCGCCCGCCATACCGATATTCACAAGTTCGATTTCACCGGTCTGCAGGAATTGACCGATTGGCTGTGCCAGGCAAATGTGCCGGTTTACCTGACAATCGACCTTGACTGCCTGGATCCATCGGCATTCCCCGGAACCGGAACCCCTGAAGCGGGCGGAGTCAGCTTCTTGCAGTTGCTGGGAGCCATCCGCACCGTAACCAAGGCAAACATCATTGGCGCGGATGTGAACGAGCTGGCCCCCATGCTGGACCAGAGCGGCGTTTCCACCGCAACTGCCTGCAAAGTGCTGCGTGAGCTGCTGCTGGCGCTGGACTGATCGAAGATCTGTACACCCTACATTCAAGGCAATACCGCATAATTCTAAGTACCGATACAGCGAGCGAGGTGCGGCAGATGCTAAGCCAAAAGCGCAGATAATACTGGATGTCTTATCGAGCATTTTGGCAACGCAGATGCCGTGCCGCAGCCGCCGGAGCGGTGCTTAAGCCGTAAGGCGGGAATTGTGCGGTGTTGCCTCAAATAAAACATAAAGGAGTACCATCATGAGCAAAGTTCTTGTTATCGGCTGCGGCGGCGTGGCCAGTGTAGCCATCTCTAAGTGCTGCCAGGTCAGCGATGTTTTTACCGAGCTGTGCATTGCCAGCCGCACCAAGTCCAAGTGCGATGCCCTAGCGGCAAAGCTGGCCCCCAACACCAAAACAAAAATCACCACCGCCCAGGTGGATGCCGATGATGTGCAGCAGCTGTGCGATCTTATCAACAGCTACAAGCCCGATCTGGTCATGAACATTGCCCTGCCCTATCAGGATCTGACCATCATGGATGCCTGCCTGGCCTGCGGCGTCAACTATATGGACACCGCCAACTATGAGCCGGAAAATACCGATGACCCGGAATGGCGCGCTATCTATGAAAAGCGCTGCAAGGAAGCAGGCTTCTCCGCCTACTTTGATTACAGCTGGCAGTGGGCCTATAAGAAAAAGTTTGAGGATGCCGGCTTGACTGCCCTGCTGGGCTGCGGCTTTGACCCGGGCGTTACCCAGGCTTACTGCGCTTACGCCGCCAAGCATGAGTTTGACACCATCGACACCATCGATATCCTGGACTGCAACGGCGGCGACCATGGCTATGCCTTCGCCACCAACTTTAACCCCGAAATCAACCTGCGCGAAGTTTCTGCCCCCGGCAGCTATATGGAAAACGGCAAGTGGGTCGAGATCCCGGCCATGAGCATCAAGCGGGAATATAACTTTGACCAGGTCGGTCAGAAGGATATGTACCTGCTGCACCACGAGGAAATTGAATCTTTGGGCAAGAACCTGCCAGACGTCAAGCGCATCCGCTTTTTTATGACCTTTGGCCAGAGCTACCTGGACCATATGCGCTGCCTGGAGGATGTGGGAATGCTCTCCACCACCCCCATCAACTTTAACGGTCAGGAAATCGTACCCATCCAGTTCCTCAAGGCCCTGTTGCCGGACCCCGCCAGCCTGGGCCCCCGCACCAAGGGCAAAACCAACATCGGCTGCATCTTTACCGGCAAAAAGGACGGCAAGGATAAAACCTACTATATCTATAACGTCTGCGACCATCAGGAATGCTACCGCGAAGTCGGCAGTCAGGCCATCAGCTACACCACCGGTGTGCCTGCCATGTGCGGCGCCTTGATGATGCTGACCGGCGAATGGACCAAGCCCGGCGTATATACCGTTGAGGAGTTCAACCCCGATCCGTTCCTGGATGCGCTGGACAAATACGGCCTGCCCCGCAGCGAAAACCATAACCCCGTGCTGGTGGATTGATGAACCAGCGGGATATGCGGCCGCCTTTTGCGGCACTCGGCGGAACCATCCCGCCGGAACTGGAAAAACTGCCTACCCCCTGCTACCTGCTGGATGAAGATGCCCTGACCCGCAACGCGGAAATTCTGGGCGGCCTGGCCCAGCGCACCGGCTGCAAGGTGCTGCTGGCCCAAAAGGCGTTCAGCAATTATGACTGCTACCCCCTGCTGGCGCCACACTTGGCCGGTACCGAAGCCAGCGGCCTGTTTGAAGCCCGCCTGGGTGCGGAAGAGATGCCCGGCAAGGAAGTCCATGTGTTCTGCGCGGCCTACCGTGCGGACGAAATGGATGAACTGGTGCAATACGCGGACCATATCGTCTTTAACTCCCCCGCCCAGCTGGCAAAGTTCGGCCCTGCCGCAAAAGCGGCAGGCAAAAGCGTGGGGCTGCGCATCAACCCGGAATGCTCCACCCAGGACGGCCACGCTATTTATGACCCCTGCGCCCCCGGCAGCCGCCTTGGCACCACCCGCGCCCAGTGGAACGCCGCAGTAGCGGCGAACCCCGCGCTGCCCAATTTGCTGGATGGCCTGCACTTCCACACCCTGTGCGAGCAGGACTCCGATGCGCTGGCCACGACGCTGGACGCTGTGGCCCAAAAATTCGGTGACCTGCTGCCTCGGATGCAGTGGCTCAACTTTGGCGGTGGGCACCATATCACCCGCCTCGGTTACGATATCGCCATGCTGGAACGCTGCATCACCCGCGCCCAGCAGGACTGGGGCGTGACGGTCTATCTGGAACCTGGCGAAGCCTGCGCCCTGAACGCGGGCTTCCTGCTCAGCCGCGTGCTGGATGTGGTGCAGAACGGCGATACAACCATCGCCATTCTGGACGCCAGCGCCGCCTGCCATATGCCGGATGTGATCGAAATGCCCTACCGCCCGCCGCTGTTTGCCGCAGCCGAACCGGGAGAAAAGCCCTGCACCGTGCGCCTTGCCGGGCCGACCTGCCTGGCCGGGGATGTCATCGGGGATTACGGCGTGGACGCCGTTCCCAACGTGGGAGATCTGCTGGTGTTCGGCGATATGGCAATCTATACCACCTGCAAAAATAATACCTTCAACGGCATGCCTCTGCCCGCTATCTTTGCCCGCGCCGCCAGCGGCACCACCCGCAGCATCGTGTCCTTCGGCTACGAAGATTTCAAGTACCGATTGGGCAAGAGATAAGGCAATACCGCATAATTCTAAGTGCCGATACGGCGAGCGAAGTGCGGCAGTTGCTAAGCCAAAAGCGCAGATAATACTGGATGCTGCAAAGGTGAGCGCCGCCAGT
>ERZ772882.3804-NODE-3804-length-11501-cov-7.889044_pt1 | contig 11501 bp, 7 predicted proteins | sample MGYA00580576_ERZ772882 | MGnify/ENA primary metagenome ERZ772882 (study PRJEB29015, sample SAMEA2737658) | human gut metagenome | biome: human gut; feature: human-associated habitat; material: faeces | place: China | collected 2012 ... | reverse complement strand
GCAATCAGGTTAGTTCTGAACTCTGATATGCCAAGTTCATGGCGTATCATATTTAATAGAGGTTGAATATAATAGATGTTGGCTACCGAGACACCGGCCACAATAGCAAGTGTCCAGAGGATAGATGCCGGTAGTCCACCGTTTTCTTTTAATGGCTGTTTCATGCGGCAAAGATAATAAAATAAGATGTTTATTCGATGAAGAAAGTGGTGGAAACTGTGTTACCTTCTCCGTCTACTGCCGTCAGGGAATGTTTGCCGGGAGCAGGTTGCAGGGAAATTTTGTGGAAATCCTGTGTCTGTGTCTGATAGGTGTCGTCGAGATGCCAGAAGATAGTGGCATTGGGATTGCTGTGTGCCAGTTCCACCGTGATAAAGCCTTTGCTGCCATCCAGTTGCTTGGGCAGCTTGATGTGGGCGTTCATCGGAGGGTAGATGAACTGCATGGGTTGGAAAGAATCTTCTCCGCAGCCGGCTTTGAAAGGTGGCAGCGGTTTATATTCCGGATGATGCTGTTTATAGTACCATTCCCATACGGGCGGCAGGGCAAACCATGATTTCTGAATGGTAGGTTCCGTGTTTGCACAGTTTTCATAGATGCGGTGGCTTTCGTCGGCGGATAGTGTGACGAGATGATGGTAAGGACAAGCCTCCGTCCGTAATCCGACGGGAAGGATCAGTACGGTATCGGTTTCTTCACAGAAACGTCCTTTCAGATGACCGGATTGACGGCATATTTCTGCATCAACGAAAATTCCTTTGGGACGTTCGAACCAGGGTGAAGATGGGAGATAATTGAATATATCGAATAATACGGGACCGGCTGTCTGTGCACCGACCAATCCGGGTTTTCCTTCTCCAGTTGCATTTCCTACCCATACGCCTACTGCATAGCGGGGAGTCACGCCAACGGCCCAGGCGTCACGGAATCCGTAACTCGTTCCGGTCTTCCATGCGATAGTCTGCATTGAGGGGATTGATTTCCAGTCAATTTCTTCAGGGCGGTTGACTTCTGTTAAGGCGGAAAGGGTGAGCCAGGCCGCTCCTGCAGAAATGACTCCTTCTGAAATAACTCCTTCTGATATATCCTTTCTCGAAGTTGTTTTTCTTGAAATGGTCTTTCCTGAAGTAACTTTTCTTGAACCATCTCTTTCCGAAACAGTCTTTTCTTCTGTTCCCAGTAGTATCTGCACTTCCTTTTCTTGGGGAAGGTCGTTGGAATGACTGTTGGAGAGGCTTCGTCCCATTTGTGCATAAGCATTCGTCACATCCCATAAAGTAGCTTCGGCACCTCCTAAAATGAGTGATAATCCATAATGGGAGGCTGATCGGTTGATAGTCTTGAACCCCATTTGTTGCAGCATGTGATGAAATTTGGGTACTCCATATCTTTGTAACATGGTGACAGCCGGGATATTCAATGAGCGGGCAAGAGCTTCGGAAGCGGGGACGGCTCCTTCAAACTGCAGGCTGAAGTTTTGTGGAGTAAAGCCATTGATATTAACGGGTACGTCCGGTAACAGCATTTGCGGTAATAGACTTCCCTCCTGTAGCATGGCACCATAGAGAAAGGGTTTTAAAATACTGCCTGTACTTCTGGGAGCTTGAATCACGTCTACTTGATTCCCCCCTTGCTTACGGTCGAAATGTACATTTCCGCAGTATGCTACCACTTGATTGGCGGGAATGTCTATAATTAGGATAGCCAGGTTACGGATATCACTTCGATTAAATTCATTGCTCCACCGTTCCGCCAAACTCTCTATATGGGTTTGTATTCCTTTATCGATGGTTGAGCGGGTATATAATCCGTTTCTTTCTTGATAAAAGCGGGTAACCAGGTGGGGGGCTATTTGAGGAAGAGGATGTGGTTCGTCGGGTAACGGTTCGCTGATAGCCAATTCATAGGTGGACGCATCAATAATCTCTTCTTCAAAAAGTTGTTTTAATAAACGGTTGCGTTTGGAAAGTAGTGTTTTTCGTCCTTTGGATAGATGAATCATGGCGGGGGCATTGGGCAGGACGGCCAGCATGGCTGATTCCGCCCATGATAAATCTTCGGCAGAATGACCGAAGTAGCGCCAGGCAGCAGCATCCAGTCCTACTACATTTCCTCCGAATGGTGCATGAGAGACATACATGGATAAGATTTCCTCTTTGGAAGTCCGAAACTCCAAACGGGTAGCCCAGATCATTTCGATGACTTTCTCTCCGATAGTTCTGGGTTTGTTCCGGGCGAGACGGATGGTCTGCATGGTAAGGGTACTGCCTCCGCTTACAACACGTTTATTCTTTAAATTCTGATAGAGTGCTCTTCCGGTAGATAGCGGATTAACTCCCCAATGGTGGTAAAAGTGTTTATCTTCAAAGGTAATAAGGCATTGTTTGATTTTCTCGGGTGTTGTCTTTCGGGGAGGAAACCGCCATTGACCATCCGAAGCGATACGTGCTCCCAGTAATTCTTCGTTTCGATCAGCCACAACGGTGGAGTAGGGTACATGAAACAGTTGCCGGGGAAGGCAAAAGATGTATCCTATCATCAAAAGAGCAATGCTTATTGTCATTACTTTCTTAGTAACAGATAATCGTTTGAAGAATTTATATATAGGATTCATTTAAATGTTAAGAGCTAAGAGACATATCTTTGTGACAAATAATTAGGCACGGATTACACGGATTACGCATTTTTGGTTAACGAGTAGAACCGTGTAATCCGTGCCTGAAATTTATCGACTGACAGTTGTTCTTCCCGCTTTGCTGCGTGCCTGTACGTTTACATCATACATTGCTTCACATTGAACGGCAGGAAGAATAAAGTTACCTGCATAAGTCGCTTGCAGTCTGACAGTGAATACTTTTGTTTCACCACGACGCAAATTGAAATAAGTTAATACCCTGTCATCGCGTATATCCAGATAATTATATTTGCTGACGGATTTACCGGAACCGTCGGCTGCTCCGCTTTCCGTTTCGGGGGCAACCATTCTTTCGTTGTATATTTCCCAACCGGACGGTATAATATGCGTCAGTGCCAGATTGGTGTAATCGGAAGTTCCGCTAATATTGGATATGGAAGTGATAGCCATAAAGTCAGTTCCCTGCATGATGTCATTGACAGAGATTGGTGTACCGTTCAGGTTGGCATATCTTATATCCATGCGAAGATTGTCGCTGATGGCCGGTAATGTATCGTTCAACAACTGTGTGCGTGTGATAAGGTCAACGCTAAGCGCTCCTTTTCCTTGATTCTTCACAGCAATCATACCGGATTTGGGAGTAGTGGCGATTTCCTTTTCAAACACAGCTTTAGCCGATTTCACGGCAGGTTGTTGTTTGTCGTTCCATGTCCATACGAAATCCAATGTGCCTGACAGCTTTTCAGCCAGACGTCCCATTGCCATAAGAGCAAAAGCGGTGGATTGTGTACTGAACCACTCCTCTTGTGACAGATTCTTTGAAACGACTTTTGCCTGCTGTAAAGCATCCCGTTCCCGGTTCATCAGGATCAGTGTTTCCAGAATCATAGCTTCATCACGGTCGGAGGAACCGTAAATCTGATTCATGGAAGAGTAGGGGCTTACTGTTGTTTCCGCATTATACACCAGTTCTTCAGCCGGTTTCATCTTTCCGGTCAGTGCATAGGTTGCTGCCAGTCTCCATTTAGCCTGAATGGATAATCCTGCCTGTTCTTTCATCCGGTTCATGGCCCCATATTCCGGTGCTCCTGCCAATGCAAGCGTATATAAACGGAAAGCCTGTTGCAATTCCGACTGCCATTGTTGCCAGCCGCTTGCATCCTGCGGCATCCGCCAGTTTTGTGCGGCAGCACGTTGAAAACGCTTCCACTTGTTCAGTACATTCGAATGAACGGCGTATCCTTTTTCTTGTGCCAGTGTCAGGAACATTCCTGCATAAGAACTGATCCATTCGTCGGCAACAGCATTTCCCGGCCAATATACAAATCCGCCATTGGGGAGTTGACGACCATAAATCTGCCGGATAGCTTCCTGTATATTTGTCTTTATCTTTTCGGCTTCTATCTTATCTATTGTTTTGAATTGGCCGACAAACAGAAGAGGCAAAGCCTTGGAAGTCAACTGTTCTGTACAATGATGCTGATAGTTGTATAAGAAGTCGAACCGGCGGCTGATATCAACCGAAGGTATGCGTGATACTTCCAGCTTTATCTGGTTATTTGCAGAAGAACTGCTTAGATTGTATGAAAGTTCTTTGCTTTGTCCGGCTTCTACCCATTGACTGTTGCGCAGGGTTACTATCGGATTCGGGTTGCGTACTTCTATTTCAATGGTTTCTTTAGTTTGTTGTCCGCCACCATTGGCTGTCAGATGGATGGTAGCCTTTCCTGTTTTACTACCTGTTTTTAAGGTAAAGAACACGAGCTGGTCACCCGGTTGGCTAAATTTGAGCGACTGTTGGTTGGCCCCTACAATCTGTACTCCTCCACCGGATGCCTGAAGTGATACGGTTACATTCTTCACTTGATTTTCCATCGCAAAGATATTTACCGGAACGGTGATTTCTTCCTGAATACTAAGCACACGGGGCAAGGTGGACAACATCATTAACGGAGTCCGCACGAAAGCCGTTTTTTCCGCATTGCCGTACGCTCCCTCTTGTCCGGCAACCACCATGGCACGTACCGAACCTACATACATCGGAAGTTTCAGCGTATGCGTCTGGCTCTTACCTTCTCCCAGATAGAAAGGACCTATAAACTTGACTACCGGTTTGAAGCGGTTTGCTTTTGCATCGGCAGGTTTTAATGTGGCGTCTCCACCCGTACTGAAAAGTGAACTGTAACTTCCGGCGGAAGCTCCCAATACATTATCATACATATCCCATGTCCGGATGCCGAGTGCTTCGCGTGAATAGAAATCATTCCATGGGTCCGGGGTTTTGAAATTGGTAAGATCCAGCAAACCGTCGTCTACAATAGCTAATGTATAAGTCATCGGTTTTCCAGTCTTTTCGCTGACGGTTACATTGAAGTTGGTTTCCGGGCGTAACACTTCCGGCATCTGTATCTGCGGTTGCAACACCGTCTGACTGTTAGTCACGAATACCGGAACGACGCCATACATACGGATAGGCAGGTCATTGACTGTTTGCGCGTGAGGCTGTAACAGACTGATATGCAGATATACATTCGGAGTCATCTCCGGTGTAATCTTGAATGTATATTTCGTATCTCCTCCGTTGGAAACCTCTATCCATTCTTGTCGTAATACGGTAGAACCGTTTTCTATGGATACCAGTGCACGTCCTCCCGCTGCTGCAGGAATGATTGCTGTGGCTGTTTCTCCTATTTCATAAGAATCTTTGTTCAGCGAGAAAGCAAGCATCTTGATACCGCTGGGATCAGTCTTGCTCGAACGTCCCCGCCATTCCGGCCAGTCAACATAAACTGTACCTCCGGTGGCATGTCCACTCTCTTTATCTTTCACGTAAACCAGGTAGCGTCCCCATGACGGATAATCGATACGGAATTTGAAAGATGCTTTTCCGCCTCTTGTCTGTAAATTGCCGCTGGCAACAGGAGTGATGGAACTATTGTTGATATACGTTCCGAAAGATTCACCGCTGTTTTCCCACCACCAACTCCAGCCGATGCGGTATATTTTGTATTCCAGATTAGAACTGTTCACTAACTGTCCCTGCGTGTTTACAGTTACAATATCGAATACATGATCTTTGTCAGTTTCAATATATTTGCCTTTTGGCTGGTTCAGATTGATACCGACATAAGAGGTGAATGGTGAGAATGGAATTGTTTGAGTGTAGATGCTGGCATCTCCTCCCGGTTCGAACACGCGGGTGGTGAAAGTGGCGTTCAGCATACCCGGCGCTTCCGTTGCGGTCGGAACTTTCAGCGTGACGTTTGCTTTTCCTTCTGCATCCAGTGTGCCGTCAAATATATCTGTTTTGATAGTCGTGAAATCCGTAGCCGGATTGTTAAAGATATATTGTCCGTAATTCTTAAACTGTGTATTCACTTTCGATAAAGACATTTCTACTTTGGCTTTCAGTTTGGAGGCAGTTGCTCCTGTCAGCCAGGTTGAAGTGAGTGGGGCATAGAAATCCTTGTCCGTGGCTTGAAGCACCTTCGGCAATGCCAGATTTATTTTCAAGCGGTTGGGCTTTATGGTTTCGATACGCAGACCTTTGTGGAAGGTGGTTCCTCCCACCTTAATATACGCATTCCAAAGTCCGGTCGGGTCTGTTGCCTGTGTCGGAACGTCGAATGTATAAAATCCGTTCATTCCTTGCGTTGAAATCATTTTCGTGTAGAACTGTCCTCTTGGATTGTAAATCTCCAGTGCTACGGGGTGCTTGTCGGGGATTCTCTTTTCGCGGTCTTCCAATATAAAGGAAATGTGCAGCGTGTCTCCCGGGCGCCATACTCCTCTTTCGCCATATATAAATCCTTTCAGTCCCTTTTGAATATCTTTTCCTCCCACGTCGAATCTGCTGACGGACTGTTCTTCACCGTCCACAACGCGGACGTACGCTTTTTGCTTGTCCGATTCTGCCACGATAATGAAAGGCACACCGTTCGGAGTGATTTCAACGAATCCTTCTCCATTGGTTTCTCCTTTCCCTATGGGTTGTAACTGGAAATTATACGCTGTTACCTGTGCTTTCCCTATCGGTTTTGTATCCAAAATATTACTAACGGCAATCCACAGTTTATTCAGTGAGTTCCGTTTTACAATCATTCCCAGGTTGGAAGCAAAAACGTTGCAGGCAGCTGCCCGGTCTGAATCCATATAATAAGACGGATGGCAGGGGTTGTCGCGTTCCGTCCATCGGTACACACTCCAGTCCATTGTTCCGCCATTGTAATAATAGTAGGCTTCGGGGGTATTCCAGATTGCTTCATCTTCTTCGGACAAAACACTTCCACTTACTTTGGTCAGCCCGTCGGAGGTGCTGCTGTCGGCGAATTTCATATCCTGATTCTCGCCTCCTCCACAAGGATAAGCGGAGTATTCCTGACGAAATGAAAGTATGACACGATAGATGGCACCCGGTTCCTGGTGGATTAATCCGGCAAGGTCTATCGAGTAATCTCCCCAATGATGAATGTCTTTGGAAGCATCTTTGGCAAGCCATAACGTTTTCTTGTAAACCAGTCTTCCCGAGCGGCGTAGTTCATTGGCCGAGGCCAGTGAATTGGTTTGCATAAACATCAATACATTGTTCTCGAAAATGCGGATCACGCTCAAATCCACAGCGTATAGGTTGACAGCCCTGAAAGGAATAATCAGACTTTTCGAATCGGGCAGGATAGCGGCGGTAGTAGACATTTCCACTTGTGGTTTCAGACTTACTTCACTGAATGAGATCGTATGAGAAGTTCCCAATGCTTTACCTTGACTGTCTTTGACTCCTTCATGGATATTCAACGTAAGTTTGTTCTGTGTGTTTGCTTCGAAATATATAAAAACTCTGTTCTCACTGATTTGGAAGATCGATGAGGAGATTTCCGGGATCTCAATCAGTCCTTTTAAATCTTGAGTGGTGGATAGGGGAGCGGAGAAAACAATCTCGATTCCATTTTCCGGTTGGTCGATGCGTTCGGCAGACATAAAACGAAAACAATCTTTCGCTGGTATCAGCACTTCTTCACTTTGTTTACGGTCGATGCCGGCTGCGTTGCCGTTGGCTGTGATAGTCAAGGGGTAATCATCTGCTTCTCTGGGGATTTGTCTGATACTAAACAAATACCGGGTATGATTGTCGGTTGCGGTGACTTCCACCGGATAACTCTTTTTCCCGTCACTGGCAGTCAGCATCTTTTCTACCTCTTCCTTTTTCACTACGTCGCTGAAACGTATCTCTCCTTTAATATTTATTTCATTCGGTTGGGTAGCTGTAATCGGCAATGATTCCATTTGCAGGGTGAAGTTACGTTCCTGTACACGGAATGAGAAGTTGAACTCTTTCAGCTTTTTGTCCACTTCGATGAAGTCTCCGAGCCGGAAAGTTCCTTCGTAAAGTGTTCCCGGTTTCAGCGCTCCTTCTTCAGGCACAAATTCAATGGTGTTGTTGCTAACCCAATATGCTTTTCCCTTTAATGAAGGTGAGAAACTGAACGGGTTGCTTTTTAACTCATTGTTCATATCCACTATGGGTTGGTCGTGGGTCAGTTCTATACGTATGGTCGAATTTTGCGAGATGACTCCTCCCGTATACGCATTTACATACGGTGCATAATCGGCAGAAGGAATGATGTCTTTTTGAGTGCGTGTGCATGAATATAGGCCCACAGTCATCATGATAAGTAAGAATAGTCCGGTAGCACTGATGCTACGTGTAGTCTTTGTTTGTCCCATAGTGAGAAGTTTTTTATAGTTCAACAAACAAATATACAGTTTTTATGCTAAATCCTTTGTTATTCTGATTATTTTTGCAAGTTCTTAATCAATTTATTTATGGGGAAAAAGAAAGAATACAAAGAGGCCAATCGGCGATTTTTGAAAAAACTATCTTTTCAGGAAGGTGTTTTCGCGTTGCCGTGTGGAATCTATTACAAAGTTTTGGAAACTGGCGAAAGTACGATTTCTCCGGGTGCGCGGAGTATTGTTACCGTGCATTACAAAGGAAGTCTGATTGATGGTCGGGTGTTTGATAATTCTTATGAGCGTACTTGTCCCGATGCCTTACGTCTTAGTGATGTAATAGAAGGGTGGCAGGTGGCACTTCAGAAAATGCATGTTGGTGATAAATGGATTATTTATATTCCTTATGCAATGGGATACGGTATCAAATCTTTTGATTCTATTCCTGCTTACTCGACATTGATCTTCGAAGTGGAACTGCTTGGCGTTGCATAGAACATAAAGATGATCTATATACAATCAGATACATGGATATTTTTCTTTTAGCTTTTTCATAAAAGACTTGCTTACTTGTAAAAGTTCCATCTCATTAAATGGAGGAAGCAATATGCAATTGTTGTCTTCAATCGAAACCAGATAGCTTATATTGATAATGTGTGACTGGCTAATCTGGATAAGATAGGGATGCAGACTCAATATCTTTTGTGAGTTTGTATTTCTTTTGAGTGCCAGGGTTATGATTATTATTTAATACAGCTTCCCATAGTTTACTCTTGGAGTTATACCGGAAATAGCCAATCTGTTCTAAATGGATTAGTTGCAAGTTTCCAGTAATGGTAGTATATAAAAAGATCTTTTCTTCTTGATGTTTTTCTGTGTCGGTGTGATTACAATTGTCAATATTCATATTCTATTTATCTTAGTATTCGATTAATCTGTTGATGATGCCAACGTCGTAGTTTTATTTTGCATCAAAAGTAACGGATTGCTTTTAGCTATAAAAATAAAAAGTGTCTCATTCCTGAAATGAGACACTTTTTACTATTAAGAATTGTGCTTTTAAAAAAAGAAATTATTGTTCTACTCTTTGATTCTCAATGAATTTACTGGGTGATACACCATACTTTTCTGAAAAGTTACGATAGAAAGTTGCCCGGGAGGTGAAACCGCATGCAAACATCAGTTCTTTTACATTACTCTTTGGATTTTCGGCGGCTAACTGTCTGAAATATTCCAGTCGAAGATAATTAATGTATTCCCGGAAACCTGTAAAGCCCTGACTTTTGATTGCTGCTGAAATATCATGTTCCTGTTTATTCAGGGACTTGGCTAAAAGTTCTATATTATACCGTTGATCGGTATAGGGATGCTGTTCCTGAAGATAGGCTTCAATCGTTGAGAAGAGCGTGAGAGTAGGAGATGGCTTTCCAGCTTGTAGCATTATAGTGCTTTCCGTATTCTTTGCATTATGAATCATGTTTATATGGTTCGAAAACGGATTCTCATAACGTAAATATTGTATGGAGAATAAGACCGTAAAAACGATTGCCATAATGCCGAACAGATTGAAAACAAATTCATTGATATTTAGAGTGAACAAAATGTATATCCCTAAAAATACGAATAGAAAACCGATGAATAGATACATGTTATTATTTATCCTGCGGTAGGTCTTGTTATTCATCATCGGATAAATAAGAAGAACGAGTGGGGTAAAAACGGATAACAGGAATATGCAAGCCCTAAGCTTGACATCTATTTGATGGATATTCGGAATAATTTCATCTATGGAGTGGATGGGGGTGATATTCCCATTGAAACCTAAATAACTGATTCCTACCGTTATCGTAATGATAGGTAATAACAGAAAAGTAAATATCCTGAAATGGTTCAGATAGCCCGGCGATAAAGAAGCGATAGGGAACAGGGCTACAATATTTGCTAAAGCATACCATTTGAGCATTTTCTCTATGTTGAGCAATTCTGTGAAGTTGTATTCCGGAGTGTCTGTGACAATTGTCAGCCATCCGATATTTTCCCATGAAAACATAATACCGATGCCGGTTGCTATAATTCCCCAATATAATTTCGGATAATTGTCTTTAGCACGTATAATAAGGATGATTCCTATAATTAACGCAATCAGATCAAGTGTAAGCTCAATAGATAGATGTGTAATTCCCATTTTTTTGACGTGTTTCTATTCCTTGCCAGTCAGTGTGTAAATGTTTCCCGTACAAAGGTAGGCAAAATAGAAATATCAGGCAATAAAAAAGATATGGCTTTGGAGAAACTTAGTTGTGCGGCGATATGCTATATTTCTTTCGCTGAATCATTTTCGGCCAATTCTTTGATCTCTTTATTCAAAAATACAGAAAGCACAGTTCTTACTACAACCACTCCACCCAGGATTGCCAATTCGTCCAACGTTGGATCAACCACAGTTTTTAGTATGTCGGAAGCAATTAGAAATTCCAATCCAAGCAGAAGGTAAGTGCCAAAATCCGCCCTCAACTGCCGTATATTGTTAACCGTATATGTTCCGTTGAATCGTTTTATTTCATTGCGTAAAAAGGCGATGAAGCAGACTAATACTCCGTAAGTGACAATTAGCAGACTAATAACACTGATAATAGTGGCAAGTGTATTTAAGAATGTGAGTAGCATTGTTGTATAATGTTTTAGTATCTGTTATGTAAACAGGCGAAGTCATACAAAAGTTCTCGAATTAGCTACATTATTTGCTCTTACAGGTTTATATTTGTATATTCAAGTTAAAAGCTACCTATTTGTCCAGTTTAAATAGTGTCTGGAGGGTATTCAAAGTGGGTTGAAAGTGGATGTAAATCAAACACTGATTGGTACAAAGGAGAAAGAAAAGATGATATGGTTTATATGAAGTAATACATTTCTGAATAAATTTATCCATATCAAATTATTACAAATAAAAAGAACTCCTGTAATCGTTAAGATTACAGGAGTTCTTTATCTATATAAAGTAACCTGAATTACTTACCTAAAGCCTGAGCAACATCAACCGCACAAGCTACTGTACATCCTACCATCGGGTTGTTACCAATTCCTAGGAATCCCATCATTTCTACGTGAGCAGGAACTGATGAAGAACCAGCGAACTGAG
>ERZ772882.3802-NODE-3802-length-11509-cov-5.153222_pt1 | contig 11509 bp, 11 predicted proteins | sample MGYA00580576_ERZ772882 | MGnify/ENA primary metagenome ERZ772882 (study PRJEB29015, sample SAMEA2737658) | human gut metagenome | biome: human gut; feature: human-associated habitat; material: faeces | place: China | collected 2012 ... | reverse complement strand
TGGCCTATGCCATGCAGGCGCTCGGAAACGGCAAATAATCCAGAATCTCGAAAATCTTCGGCGAATTTGGAGCTTTTCTCGGGGCAATGCGCGCAATCGACCCCTACGCATTGAAAGAGGCAAGCCACAATCATTCCATCGCATTGCAGCCCTGCTTATTTCGGTGGGGCTGCTCTTTTTTGCCGCAATGATTTACAAAGCTTCCGATTTTGGATATACTAAAGTGTACCCATAAAAAACACAGCGTCTTCCGGAGGGTGCGCTATGAAAAAACTCCACAGGGCCTGGGCGATATGCTCGCGGGCGTGTCGTATGGCCTTGGCGCGATGCTTCCGGCAAGCTTTCTGATGCTCCGCTGGTTCTTGTCCCGCCGGGGCACGGACATCGGCATCTGCGCGGCGGGCACAGGCATTTCCGCCGTCGTCTTTCCCCCGATTTTTAGCGTGCTCATCGAGCGCTTCAGCCTGCGCGCGTGCTTCTACTTTGAGGCGCTCGTGTCGCTGCTGGCAGCGATAGCCGTGTTTCTTCTCATCCGGGAAACCCCGGAGGCCTGCGGCCTTGTCCCGTATGGAACACAGGAGGCAGCTTCTTCGTCAGAAAAACAGAAGCCCTTCATCCGGCCGGGCCGTTTTCGCTGGGCGATGCTGTATCTGGGCGTCGTCCTGATCGGCTCAATCGCGTCGCCCGGGTTCGCGCACATGATGATTCTTTTTACATCCTCTGGTTTTTCCGGCGCACAGGCGGCGTTTTCCTTCATGCCCGGCGCAATCGCCGATCTCACGGGAAGCTACGCGCCGGTCTACATTGTCTTCACCCTCTTCGCCATCTTTACGCTCGCGGTCGTCCAGTCGACCTACCGTCTGGAGCGCCGGAGCACCGTCTGAGTGCTGTGTGTCTTCGTAGAAAGAGAGGTTTTCCATGAATACCTGTATCAAATGCGGCCGTGAAATCCCGGACGGCGAACTGTTCTGCCGGGAATGCGCGCTGAACCCCGGTGCAATTTCGGAGGACGGACACGCCATGCCCGCCCCGCGCGGGAAAATGCAAAAACCCGTCGTTCAGCCGCCAAAGCCGAAGCCGATCCCCCAGTCGTCCGCGCCCGCCGCGCCAAAAAAGCGTCAAAGCGGCCACGGCGTAATCATCGCGATTCTCTGCGTCTTCACGGCGCTGAGCCTCGGCCTGAGCATTTACCTGATTGCCAACAGTGCCTCACAGCGGGTGTCGCTTCGCCTGCGGGAGTCGGATCTGGAAGAGCGCGAGGAAAGCCTTGCTACGCTCGAGCAGTCGCTCCTTGACGCGCAGCAGGAGCTGCAGTCGGCAAAGGACGAACTCTCGCAGCAGGCGCAGACGATTGAAGAGCTCCAGAAAAATTTCACGTCCGCCCAGAGCACGGTCAGCCAGACGCAGTATGACATGACGACCCAGCAGGCGGAGCTGGAGCGCGTGACGGCAGAAAAGGAAGCGCTGGAGACGGAGAACGCATCGCTCACACAGTCGATTGAGACGCTGACCTCCACCAACGAGGAACTCGCCTCGACGAACCGTCGCTATGTCACCAAGTCCAAATTCATGGACGCGTACGTCGTGTTTGTGGAGAACGACGGCACAGGCTATTACCACAAATACGGCTGCGACTACTTCGCCCAGACCAGCTTCTGGGCCTACAGCCGCAAGCTCGCCGAGGCCAACGGCTACACCCCCTGCCCGCATTGCTTCGGCTGATTCTCAGAGGGCTTTCTCTGCCGCGTCTGGCTGGGTACGGGCGCGGCAGCGGCATGAAAAGAGGTACATATGAACGTTCCGGCGCTGATTGAAAAAATGCTTGTTCTGTTCTTCGCGATGGCGGCGGGCTTTGTCTGCGGCAAGCGTGGATGGCTCGACGACGCGGGGAACCGGACCATTTCAAAGCTTGTCGTTATGCTCACAAACCCCATGCTGGCGCTGAGCTCCGTCATGGGAAAAGAGCGTCTGATGTCAAACAAGCAGGTCTTGATGCTCACGGCCATCGGCTTTGCGCTGCTTTTTTGCTGCATGGGTCTGAGCCGCGTGGTGGTAAGGCTCCTGCGCGTGCCGGAAGGAGACCGTGGGCTCATGCGCTTTTTGTTCAGCTACTGCAACATCAGCTACATCGGCTACCCCATCGTGCAGGCGCTGTTCGGCATGGACGCGTCGTTTTATGTGACGGTCATCGTTTTGTGCTCGCAGCTTCTGATGTGGAGCTACGGCGTGCATTTGGTGAGCGGGCACGGGAAATTCCACCTGAGCTGGAGCATTTTCAAAAATCACTGCCTGATCGCCTCTCTGACAGCCTACGCCATCTATCTAACCGGCCTGAAGGTGCCGGATCTCGTCGCGTCCATGTGCTCGTTTATCGGCCAGACGACCTCGCCGCTGATCATGCTCATCACGGGAAGCGCGCTTGCCCTGATGCCGCTGCAGAAGGTCTTTACAAACGGAAAGCTCTATATGATGTACGCCGTCAAGCTTGTCATTCTTCCGGTCTGCGCGTTTTTTCTGCTGCGCGCGCTGGGTGTGGATTCGATGCTTCTGGGTGTGATCGTCGTTGTGCTGTGTATCCCGTCGGCCACGAACGCGACGAACATCGCCTACCTCTACGGCGGGAACCACGAGCTCGCGTCCTCCGGCGTGATGCTCTCGACGCTTCTTTCGATGGTGACTATGCCGCTTTTAATGCACGTACTGTTTGGCTGAGATTTGTTTTTCGGAGGTTTTTATGACGATTTTTGAGCAGCTGCAAGCCTTCACGCCTTTTAATGAGCAGGAGGCCTCCGACCGGCGGCTGATGCTGCAGTACGCCGGTCTGTTTTCGGATCTTTTGACGCGGGACAACGAGATGGCGCACCTGACGGCCTCATGCTGGATCGTAAATCCCGACAAGACGAAGGTTCTTCTCGCGTACCATAATATTTTCGACTCCTGGGCCTGGCTCGGCGGGCACGCGGACGGCGAGGCGGATCTGCTTGCCGTGGCACTCAAAGAAGCGAACGAGGAATCGGGCGTGACGGCAAGGCCGGTTTTGCGGGACATTTTCTCTGTGGAGATTCTCGGCGTGCCCGGGCATGTCAAGCGCGGGAAGTATGTTTCGAGCCATCTGCATCTGAACGTGACGTATCTTTTAGAGGCCGATGAGGAACAGGCGCTTCACGAAAAGCCGGACGAAAACAGCGGCGTGCGCTGGTTCGCGCTTCGCGATGTGGTCCCCAACACCAGAGAGCCGGAGATGCGCGTGGTCTATCAGAAGCTGATGGACAAGTGCGACAAGCTGCCATAATCGCAATGTTTGCACGCTGCCCTTGAAACGTGAAAACGCGCCCGGGAGACCCGGGCGCGTTGGTTTTTATGCGGTTGCTTGCTGGATCACTGGACGATGAAGTTGACGGACTCGTCGCCCTGCTTGTCCTCGCCGTAGACATAGTCCTTACCGGGCATGATGGCGTTGAGGACGATACCGACGATGGAGCCGACCGCCAGACCCGACAGGCTGATGGGGCCGAGCGCCAGAGAGCCGGCGGAGGAGTAGCTGATGCCGATGGAGAGGACCAGGATCAGAGCCGCGACAAGGACGTTTCTGGACTTCGTGAAGTCGACCTTGTTTTCAACAACATTCCGGACGCCGACCGCGGAGATCATACCGTAGAGGACCAGGCTGACGCCGCCGATGGTGCCGCCGGGCATGGAGGAGATGATGGCCGCGAACTTCGGGCTGAAGGAGAAGCACATGGCAAGGATGGCCGCGATGCGGATGACGCGCGGGTCGTAGATCTTGCTGAGCGCGAGAACGCCGGTGTTTTCGCCGTAGGTGGTGTTGGCGGGCGCGCCGAAGAGGGCTGCGAGGGTGGTTGCCAGACCGTCGCCCATCAGGGTTCTGTGAAGGCCCGGGTTTTCAATGTAGTTGCGGTTGCAGGTGGAGGAAATCGCGGAAACGTCGCCGATGTGCTCAACCATGGTGGCAAGGGACAGGGGAACGATCGTGATAACCGAGGTCAGCAGCAGGTGAGCGTCGACGTTGCCGCTTGTGAGCAGGCCGAAGACAGTCTCCTCCTTGTAGATGGGGAGCGCGAACCACTTGGCGTTCGAGACGTTCTGCACGAGGGTCTCGCGGACGGAAGCGTCGCAGATAACCGCGACAACATAGGAGCCGATGACGCCGAGGAGAATCGGGATGATCTTGATCATGCCCTTGCCCCAGATGTTGGCGGCAATGATGATGACGATGGCGACCATCGCGATCCACCAGTTCTGCGCGCAGTTGTTGATGGCGGAGGACGAGAGGTTCAGGCCGATGGCGATGATGATGGGGCCGGTGACGATCGGCGGGAAGAAGCGCATGACCTTCTTGGCACCGAACGCTTTAAACAGCGCCGAGAGAATCACGTACACAAGACCCGCGCACGCAACGCCGAAGCAGGCGTAGGGGAGCATTTCCTTATTGGGCTGGCCATCGATCATGGGAGCGATCGTTGCGTAGCCGCCGAGGAACGCGAAGGACGAGCCGAGGAACGCCGGAACGATGCCGCCGGTGATCAGGTGGAACAGCAGCGTACCGAGGCCCGCGAACAGGAGCGTCGTCGATACGTCAAGGCCGGTCAGGATCGGGACCAGGACTGTCGCGCCGAACATCGCGAACATGTGCTGGAAGCCCAGGACGAACATTCTGCCCGCGCCGAGCTCTCTTGCATCATAGATGCCTTCTTCGGGAATTTTCTTTTTACCCATTTTGTAATCTCCTTCCTCTTTTCCGTGCTTCAGATGGCCGCGCCTCAAGAGCCCAAAAAAAAGGAACTGTGAATGGAAACACCAATCACAATTCCTGTATCTTGGGAAAACACCAATCCGGCGTTTTGAAAACACTGCCGCCCGAAACAAAAACGGGAGCACCAAGGATGATTTCCGGACAAATCGTCTGTTTCATCGCCATGCACTCCCTTCCCTACTTTTACCGTCAGCCATTATACCGGCCGGGCTCAAGAAAGGCAAGTGTGAGTTTTGCCATATTTTCTGCTGCGGTTTCGGCTAAGTTTCACGTTTTTTACAAAAAGCGGCTCACTCCAGTTCATCCAAGGTCAGGCGGAAGCTCTCGAGGAAGTGCTCCATGAAGTAGTCGAGACATGGCAATTTCATATCGCAGAGCGACTGATAGGTTTGCTTTTCCGCCTGCGTGAACTCTGTGTTGCCAGCCTTGAGTTCCTCGACGCATTTTAAATATGCCGATAATTTGTCCGCCGCCTTGACGATCACGGCGACCGCTTCATCCGACTCGAGAAGAAGCGGCGCGTAGCTTGGCCGGAGCTCGGCCGGCAAAAGCGCGAGCAGCTTTTCGCAGCTCACGGCCTCCACCTGCTTGTAGGCCTTTTTGATCTCGGGGTTATAATACTTGATGGGGGTTGGCAGGTCGCCGGTCAGAATTTCGGACGCATCGTGAAAAAGCGCTGCTGTCGCGCAGCGGTCAGGGTCGGCCGAGCCGCCGAGGATGTCGCGCTCAATGAGCGCCAGCGCGTGCGCAAGGACGGCCACCATATGGCTGTGCTCCTGGATGTTCTCCTGAAACGTGTTGCGCATGAGGCCCCAGCGGGCAATGTAGCGCATGCGGGAGATGAGCGCGAAGAATTTATACTGCATGGAAACTCCTCCTCAGGAAACCAGACTCTTTTCCTTCCATTTGCCGTGGAAGAAATGGGCGTAGCAGGTAACGAGCGTCAGCGTCCACGCCATCGCCTGGCTCCACCAGATGGCCGTATAGCCAAAAAATGCGGTTCTGTACAGACTGTAAGCGAACACGACGCGAAGGCCCAGCGCCATGAGCGCGTAAAATGTCGCGTGGAAGCCCTCGCCCACGCCCTGAAACATGCCGTTGGCCGGGAAGTAGATCGCGAAAATCGGCTCGGAAAGCACAGACGCGAACAGGTGCTGCCGGCAGATGGCCGCCGCGGCCGCATCTAATTTGAACGCGCGGATGATCAGCTCCATACCGAGAAGCTGGCACACACAGAGCGCCGCCGTCATGAGAAACGACACCAGCACGCCCTGTCCCAGGCCCTTTGACACGCGCTCCGGCTGGCGCGCGCCCATGTTCTGCCCGGCGAAGGTCGCCATGGTGTTCTGAATGCCAATGATCGGAATCATCAGAATGTTTTCCATCCGGGTGGCTACGGTGTAGGACGCGATCATGCTCTCTCCAAAGAGGTTCACAAGCTTTTGCAGGAACAAAAAGCCGCACGAAACGATCGACTGCTGAATTGCCATCGGCGCGCCGATTTTTAAAACACGTCCGGCAGCTGTCCGGTCCAGCCGCAGCTCACGCACGGAAAAGCGCAGGAGCTCGTAACGCCTGCGCATGTACCAGAAGCCCACGACGCAGGAGACGATCTGCGAAATAACCGTCGCAATCGCCGCGCCGGCAACGCCCATACGGAACGCGGCTACGAACAGAAGGTCGAGCGCCACATTGAGCACCGACGAGACGAGCAGAAAATAGAGTGTTGCCTTGCTGTCTCCCAGTGCGCGCAGGATGGCGGCGGCAATGTTATAGCCAAACTGGAAGACGAGTCCTGCCGCGTAGATCGTAAAATACAGTGTTGCCTGCGGCAAAAGCGCCTGCGGCGTGCCCAAAAACCGGGCCAGCAAAAGCTCCGCGCTGCAAAAGCCGATGACGGACATCAGAAGCCCCAGAAGAAGCATGAGAACAATCGACGAGGCCGCATAGCGCCGCAGCTCTTCCAGACGGTTCGCGCCAAAATACTGCGAGATCAGAACACCCGCGCCGATGGAAAAGCCGATGGCCAGCGCCGTAAAAAGCGCGGTCAGCGACGAGCATGAGCCGACAGCAGAAAGCGCCTGTTGGCCGTTGAAGTTGCCGACGATGATGGTGTCGGCAGTGTTGTAGAGCTGCTGCAAGAGGTTTCCTGCCATGATCGGCAGCGCAAACTGCACAATGAGCTTCCACGGCGTGCCCCGGGTCATATCCTTTGTCATTTTCGTCTTCCCACCACTTCAGATCAATTGGATTTATTCTATCACAGCGGAAAATAAAAGTAAATTCTCGGTTTCGACTTGATAAACCAATAAACTAGTAGTATAGTAGGTTAGAGGAGGATCGGATTATGATGATTTCCACCAAAGGGCGCTACGCGCTGCGCGTGATGCTCGATCTCGCGGGGCATCGGGAGAGCGGCTATATTCCGCTGGCCGAGATTGCCGCGCGGCAGAAAATTTCCGAAAAATATCTCGAGAGCATCCTCTCGGTTCTGAGCAAAGCCGGGATGCTCGACGCGCTGCGCGGAAAAGGCGGCGGCTACCGTCTGGCCAAGGCGCCGGAGGACTACTCGGTCTATGATATCCTCTGCCTGACCGAAGGGACGCTCGCGCCGGTCACGTGTCTGGAGGCAGGGCAGAGCTGCGAAAATGCGGGCGCTTGCAGCACGTATCCGCTCTGGCAGGGATTGGATGAAACGGTGCGGAAGTACCTGTCAGGATTTACGCTCGTGGATGTGCTGAATATGAAAAAGGGTTCGGAATAATACGACAACCGCCAAAATATTACGCCGCATTTTCAAAATACTTCGTAGGGGCGGACGCCTCTGTCCGCCCGCAGAAAATTCCGTTTTTACGAAAAGTTACGGTGAATTTGAAACTTCCTCAGGGCGGACAGGGTCGTCCGCCCCTACGCATTGACGGAAAATTTTGCACAAGGACAATCAAGGCCGTGATCAAAGATCACGGCCTTTTTGCAGCTTTTGGACAATAATATTTGCTTGTTTTCTGGCGGTAGAGAAGGAGCAGTCCCCGGATGCAGAGCTCTACGGCCATGGCGGTCCACATGCCGGTGAGGCCGAAGCGCGGCACGAGCAGCAGCGCGCTCCCCACTCGGACAAGCCAAATACTGCCGAGATTTAAAAGGCTCGGCACAAACGTATCACCCGCGCCGCGCAGCGCGCCTGCCGCAACGATTGACGCGCCGAATAAAGGCTCTGCCAGAAGCTCGATGCGAAGCACCTTCGAAGCCAGGGCCTGCACTTCGGGAACCGGAGTCAGAAGACCAAAGACCAACGGACAAATGAGCATCATGACAGCGCCCGTGCAGGTCATGAGAAACGCGCCGAGGCCGATGCAGATATTGCCGCAGCGCTTGGCCTTTTCCATGTCCCCCGCGCCGACCGAGCGGCCGACGAGCGCAGCAGCCGCGTTCGCGATGCCGTAGCCCGGCATGTAGCAGATGCTTTCTGCCGTGACGGCAAAGGCGTTTGCTGCGACGGAGACTGCGCCGAGGGGCGCAATGATGGCCGTGGAGACGACCTGCGCGCCGCACATCGCGACCTCCTGCAAGGCAACGGGCGTTCCGATCCTGAGCGCCGTTCTGAGAATCGATGCGTCAAATCTCTGCTCCTCCCGGCGCAAGCAGAGCTGGCCGTTTCTCGCGCAGCAAAAATATAGCATCAGAAGGCTCACGACCGCGCAGGCAAGCATCGTCCCAAGGCCCGCACCGAAGACGCCGTGCTTTGGAATCAGAAGCGTGTTGAAGATCACGTCCAGCACGCACATGACGGCGTTTAAAATGCTCGGCGTGAGCATATCGCCCGCGCACTGAAGGAAGGACGAGGTAAGAGACGACATCTGCGTAAACGGAAGCATCCACGCGAACGTCAGGAAATAGCGGCCAGCGTCGAAGACAATGTCCGCGTCGCCTTTGAGCCAAACGGGAAGGTGCATATGGATGGCCACGCCGATGAGGCACAGAAGACCGGAGACGATCAGCGCGGAAATCAGGCCGTGCCGGACGACGTTTCTGGCTCCCTTTTCGTTTCCGGCGCCGATGCGGTGCGCCACCTGCACGGAAAAGCCCGCCGCAAGCGCATAGCACACGCCGTTCATCAGCCATGTGCTCGACGCAACAAGACCGATGGTAGCAGAAGCGTTCGCCCCGAGCCGGCCGACCATCGCAGAGTCGATGTACTGCATGGCGATTGTTGTGATCTGCGTGAGGATTGCAGGCAGGCTCAGCCGCCAGACCTCCCGCAATTGTGGCTTGATCGATTGAAAACTGGTTCTATTCATGTGTACTCCATAAAAAAGCGATACCTGAAAGCTTCAAGTATCGCTTTTCGTCTGTGGATTGTTAGCGGAGGAAGCCCTCGAGGATTTTTTCCTCCGCTTCCTCGGGGGTAAGGCCGAGGGTTTCGAGCTTTAAAAGCTGCTCGCCTGCGATGCGGCCGATGGCGGCCTCGTGGATGAGGCCCGCATCGACGTGGTTGCACGAAATTTCGGGAATCGCGCGCACCTTCGCCGTGCCCATGATGATCGCGTCGCAGGAGACATGGCCGAAGCACGGAGCGTTGCCCTGCACTCTGGGGTAGAAGACCTGCGTGGACGCTTCCTTGGCGACAGAGCGGGAGATGACTCTTGTGCGCGAGCCCTCGCCATTTAAAATCACGTCCATCTCGCTCACGGCGTGCTGGTCGGCATGCGTGAGAAGCTTCTCCGTGATCATGACCTCGGAGTTTGCGCCCTCGGCCACGACCTTGGTGTACCGCTTCGTATCGTCCACGCCAGCGATCTGGCTCGTCAGCATTGTGATCTGCGCGCCCTCGGCAAGGTAGACGATCGTCTGCGGGTTCAAAATGCGCTTGCCCGTGCCTTCACCCTCGCCGTAGTGCTTTTCAATGTATGTGACCTTCGCGTTTTTCTCCACGTAGAACGTGTGGATGCCGTCGTGCTGGGAGTCGCAGTCGCCGCAGTTGTGAATGCCGCAGCCGGCGACGATCGTCACCTCGGAGCCTTCGCCGACAAAGAAGTCGTTATAGACCATGTCATGGAAGCCGGACTTTGTCAGGACAACCGGGATGTGCACATCCTCGTGCTTGGTAAAGGGCTTGATCTTGATATCGATGCCGTCTTTATCGGTCTTCGAGACGATCTCGATGTTATCCGTATTGTGCCGGTAGGCCTTCTGGCCGTCGGAGCGGATATTGACCGCGCCGGGTGCGTTTCCGTCCGCCATGTCGGCGACAACTTGTAAAATGTGCTTTTGTACGTCGTTCAGCATGTGCCGTCCACCTCCAGCATGTTGCAGCCCGTGACCGTATCGGCTAGGATCTGCGGGTAAATTTCCTCTGCCGTGCCGCGGCCGGTGACCTGACCGCCGGAGATGAGGATGATCTCGTCGGCAAGGCGGATGATGCGCTCCTGATGGGAGATGATAATAATCGTTCTGCCGCCCTCGTCGTGGAGCCGCTGGAACGTCTCTGTGAGTCTGGCAAACGACCAGAGATCGATGCCGGCCTCGGGCTCGTCGAAGAGCATGAGGCTCGCGTTTTTGGCAAGAATCGTCGCGATCTCGATGCGCTTGACCTCGCCGCCGGAGAGGCTCGTATCGACGTCGCGCGTGAGATAGTCTCTCGCGCAAAGGCCGACCTTCGTGAGATATGAACATGCCTCGTCATGCCCGAGCGTTTTGCCCGCCGCAACGTTCAGAAGGTCTGAGACGCGGATGCCCTTGAAGCGCGGCGGCTGCTGAAAGCCGTAGGAAATGCCGCGTCTGGCGCGGTCGGTGATAGAAAGGGCCGTGACGTCTTCGCCGTTCCAGATAATCTGGCCTTCGGTGGGCGTAACAAGGCCCATGATGGCTTTGGCAAGCGTCGTCTTGCCGCCGCCGTTGGGGCCCGTGATGACGATGAATTTTCCATCGTCGACGGTCAGATTGATATGCTTGAGAATTTCTACCGTTCCGCTTTCGGCGGATGCGGAGAAGCTTAAATTTTTCAGTTCGAGCATAATTTTTCCTCTTTTTCCGCAATTGTCTGAATAGTATAGCATAGATTTTTGTGTTTCGCAATGACCAACCCGCTTTCCCGGCGGGTTTTAGGGCTGAAATGATAAAAATCTGGAAACCTGCGCGGCAGCTTTATTTTTTCCGAAATTTCCGGGGAAATTCCTATACAAAAGCGTTTTTATCTGCTATAATGCTGGTACGTATGACTAGTCCCGTGTGGATGGAAGGATGTGTGAGTGCTTTGGCTGGACTGTCCGCAGTGATCTTTATTCCTGATGATACGCCCAAAACCGGTTTTTCCCGCCCAATGATGCTGCAAAATATCATGGGTACGCCTTTGCTTTCGTGGTTGGCGTCCTCTTTGATGGCTGGCGGCGTTGGGCGGTTCTTTTTGGTCTGCCATGAGCGGTTCAAGCGCGAAGCGCGCGCGTGCTTCCCGGATGACATCGAGTTCAGCTGTCCGCCCGTCGAAGCAACAAGTGACCAGCTGCACGTGTTTTTATCCACAGCCGACGAAGCAGAAGAGGATATCATCGTTGTGACGGGCCCGGCGGTCATTCTGCCATTTGCGGCGGACGAGGAGCAGTTTGATTCCGCTCCCATCGCAAGCCCGGTCACGTCTGTATCGAAAGCTGCGCTCATGGCGGCGCTCGACGAGAAGTTCATCTTTACGGCGTTCTTAAAGGATCACGGCGTACCGTATACCGACCGCGACGGCGTATA
>ERZ772882.3795-NODE-3795-length-11545-cov-3.412794_pt1 | contig 11545 bp, 10 predicted proteins | sample MGYA00580576_ERZ772882 | MGnify/ENA primary metagenome ERZ772882 (study PRJEB29015, sample SAMEA2737658) | human gut metagenome | biome: human gut; feature: human-associated habitat; material: faeces | place: China | collected 2012 ... | reverse complement strand
CGGGATGGAGTGGTTGACATGGATGGGCTCCACGGTAAAGCAGCCCAGCTTGATCTTCTGACGGGGCACGATCTCCACAAACTTGGTCTTGCCGGCAAGGCCGAACTCCTCCAGCTTGTTCTTGATCAGGCCGCAGGTCAGACGGGTGCCATACACCGGCAGGCTGATCTTTTGCAGCAGATAGGGAATGCTGCCAATGTGGTCCTCGTGGCCGTGGGTGATGAGCAGACCCTTGATCTTATCCTTGTTCTGCACCACAAAGGTGAAGTCCGGGATGACCATGTCTACGCCGAACATCTCGCTGTCCGGGAACACCAAGCCGCAGTCCACGATGATCATATCACCGTTGCACTCGTAGACGGTCATGTTCTTGCCGACCTCGCCCAAACCGCCCAGCGGGTAGATATGGATGGGGGTCGCTGCCTCCTTGGGCTGCTGCGCACGGCGCGGGCGGCGGTTATAGTAGGGGCGGCGGGTGGTGGGACGGGTACGCTTTTCCCCTGCGGGAACAGTGCCGTTTGCGGCGGCTGCCTTGGGCGCTGCCGGAGCTTTTACGCGGGGTGCGGGGTTATTTTCTTTTGCTTGAGCCATTCTTTACCTCCAGATTCAATTGCAGGCCAGACCGCGCTCCGCCGGGGAGAGCAGCCGCACCTTGCACAGGGGAAGCACCTGAAACTGCATCGGCTTCCGGTTGATGCATCGTATAGAATTTATCGTTCAGCGTGCTTTTTGCAGCAGCGCTGTTGGTTCCGCAAGAGATTCTTGGCCATGTAAGTCCATCTGTTCGATGCGACTGTGGCGTTTCTGCCGGAACAGCCGGGCGCACGCCTTTGGTGCACCCCTATACGCATTTTGTTACGCTAAGTATAGTATCTCGCACCGGTTTTGTCAATTCCAAGGTTTGGCAAAACCGGGCCGGCGTATACATTGGCTCTTGACATCCCGGGCAAAATAGCGCTAAATAAAGGTATTCTATTCTATAAGGAGAACCCCATGAAACAGGTAGAGGTGTACACAGATGGCGCTTGCAGCGGCAATCCCGGCCCGGGCGGCTGGGGTGCTGTGCTGCGCTACCGCTTTGACGGCAAGGTGTACGAAAAGGAACTGAGCGGCGGCGACGCCTGCACCACCAACAACCGTATGGAGCTGACGGCCTTTATCGAGGCGCTGCGCCAGCTCAAGGAGCCCTGCGAGGTGCGGCTGTGCTCTGACAGCCAGTATGTGATCAACGGGCTGGAAAAGGGCTGGGCCAAGGGCTGGAAGCGCCGGGGCTGGAAAAAAGCCGATGGCTCCCCTGCCCTGAACCCGGACTTATGGGCACAGGCGCTGGAGCAGGAGGCACGGCACAAGATCACCTATGTCTGGGTAAAGGGCCACGCAGGCCACCCTGAAAACGAACGCTGCGACCAGCTGGCCGTAGCACAAAGCAAAGCACATGGCGGGAGGCAAGGAACATGAGCGACGCATTTTTGCCCGGCAACGGGTTCGACACCTACGAAACACAGGACAAAGTGCTTGTCAGCATGGACGGCTCCGTGGATTGCGGCGTTGCGGTGCGTATTTTGCAGCAGCAGGGCTTCGGCGTGGCTGGGGCTGTGGTGCAGCTGGCCGCGGACCAGAGCGCTTGGGCCGCAGCCGCACGGCAGGCTGCCGAGGCTCTTGGCATCGAGTGCATCGTACTGAAGGCAGAAGCACTGGCAGACCAGCCCGCCGAGGTGCTGGGCAGCGGCAACGATGCACGTTTTGCCGCCCTGCTGACCGCTGCCGACAAGCTGGGCATTCAGTACGTTGCCACCGGGCATCACGCCCGGGTAGAGCTGGGCAGCGATGGTGTGCACACCGTCTGCCCCGCCGTGGATGCTGCACTGGACGAAAGCGCTGCACTGGCGGCGCTGCCGCAGGACACCCTTGCCCGGCTGCTGCTGCCCTTGGGCGAGTTTACCGCCGCCGACGTGCAGGAGATGGCACAGGATTTTAAAGTGAACGGAACGGTCTGACACCACGGCAAACACGCATTGCATTTTTACCGGCAAAGCAAAAAGAAGCGCCGCATCTGTACGATGCAGCGCTTCTTTTTTGCACATCTTAGTTTTGCGGGTGCACGATATCGCGCCAGTCCAGATCTCCGCGCTCAAGTCCGTGGATCAGTACCTCAGCAGTAGCGATGTTGGTAGCCATGGGGATGTTGTGCACATCGCACAGGCGCAACAGGGTCATCTCGTTCGGCTCGCTGGGTTTTGCATTGATGGGGTCGCGGAAGAACAGCAGCAGGTCGATCTCGTTGCAGGCAATGCGGGACGCGATCTGCTGGTCGCCGCCCTGCACACCGGCCAGAAAACGCTGTACCTGCAGGCCGGTGGCCTCGGAAATCAGTTTGCCGGTAGTGCCGGTCGCCACCAATTTATGCTGGCTCAGAATACGGCAGTATGCCGTGCAGAACTGAACCATCAGCTCCTTTTTGGAGTCATGCGCGATCAGGGCAATCGTCATCTGTAGATCTCTCCTCTATTGAAACATTTATATATAAAACGCTTGATAAATTTCCTTTGTTATACATGATATCACAAACGCAACTCATTTACAACAGGTTTTTGGACACAATATTCAAATTTTCGTTCAAATTCAGCACTTTGCACGCAGCTGCGCTTTACTGCGCAAGCATTGCATCGTTGTTTTCTTCCTCTGTCACCCCTGCGGGCGCGGTCGTCTGCTGCGGTTCTGCGGCGGCTGCATCGGTCTGTGCATCATTCGCAGCATCCGGAGCGGTCTGGGCAGCGGTATCCGATGCTGCGGCATCCTCCTGCACCACGGTGCGCGGATCCACATAGGGGTCCACCTCCAGCGTGCCGTCCTTCATGGCAAAGTAGGCGTTGGCGATATCCACCACCAGATCACCGGTGCGGGCACCGTAGCCGCCGTACTCCACCGTGATGCCGATGGCGATCTCCGGATTATCTGCCGGGAGATAGGCGATCATCATGGCGTTCAGGTAGTGCTTGCCAGAGGCGTAGGTCTCGCTGCGCTGGGGGGTGCCGGTCTTGCAGGCGATGGCAATGGGGTAGCTGGAGATCTTGCCGCTGATGGTGCTGGGCACCAGTGTCATGCCCTGCCGCACCAGATCAAAGGTGTTGCCGTTGCCCTCGATGACATCCATCACCTCCGGCTGGGTCTCGCTGAGCACCTCGCCGGTGTTGGTATCCAGAATGGCCTTGACAAAGTGGGTGCGGTAGCGCACGCCGTTGTTGGCCAGCGTGGCGGCGTAGGTAGCCAGCTGGATGGGGCTTACAACCGTGTTGCCCTGCCCGATTGCGGCCTGAATATCCAGCGAGGAGGTGTAGTTTTTATCCGTCTTTTTGGTCAGGCGTCCCACGGCCTCGTTCACCTCCACGCCGGTGCGCTGGCCAAGACCCAGCTTGTAGGCGTAGGCATCGTAGACGTCACTGGTCAGGCGGCGTCCCACATCGTAGAAGAAGATGTTGCAGCTCCACTTGATAGCGGTGATCACATCAATGTTGCCGCTGTGGCCGTGGCGGGTGCAACGGGGGTGGTAGTCCTTATAATAATTGTACACACCGGTGCAGTTGACGGTGGAGTACTGGTTGATGAGGCCGCTGTCCAGCGCCGCCACCGCCACTGCGGGTTTAAAGGTTGAGCCAGGGGTGTACAGACCCTGCAGCGCCCGGTTGAACAGGGGCAGACTGGGGTCGGCGCTGTACTCAGAATAGTTGGTAGCGTACAGGTTCTGGTCAAAGCTGGGGTAGTTCGCGGCAGCCAGCACGCTGCCGTCCTTCACATCCAGCACCACCGCGGCACCGGCGGCGGCTTTCATATCGCCGGTGTTGTACACCCGGTTGATCATATCGATGTTATTGGCAAGCGCCTTGTTCACTGCACGCTGAAAGTCGCTGTTGATGGTCAGCTGCACGGTATGCCCCGGCTCCGGTACGGTGGTGATCTTGGTGTCCACGATCACGCCGTCCGAATTGCGGGTGATGGTCTCCACACCGTCCTTGCCGCGCAGCTCGTCCTCGTACACGGATTCAAGGCCTGAGATGCCGATCACATCGTTCATGTTATAGCCTTTTTCCTTGAGCGGATAGGTCACCTGACCGTTTTCATCGGTCACCTTCCACTTTTCGGCGGTGATCTTGCCCACACGCCCCAGCACAGCGGGCAGGATATCGCCCTGCTCATAGCTGCGGGTGCTGGTCTCCACGATCTCCACGCCCGGCAGCGTGAGGGAATGCTCCTTGATGGCAGCAACCGTCACCTGACTGACGTTTTCAGCCATGACGAAGTTGTTCACGTTGGAAAAGGCCTGCCGGTCCATCTCGTAATGGATGCCCGCCAGCACCCGCTGCCACGGCAGAGAGAAGCTTTCCAGATGGTTTTTCTCCACCAGCATCTCCATCACATCGTTGGCGGTGGCGTACTGCTGCAGGCCAAGCGTCTCCTTCATGTCTGCCAGCGTTTTCTGGTCGCTGGTGCTGTCGGCGCTGTCCGTAAAGGTATAGTTTCCGGCGGCGTCCGGCTCACTGATGAGCAGGGTGTCCAGCCATTTTTCATCGTTTTGGCGCAAAAGTTCCACGATCTGCTGCAGCATGGTGTCCAGATCCTGATCCCCCATCTGCAGCTTGTTCAGCACCACATTATAGCCGGTGCTGGTGGTAGCGATGCGCTTGCCGGTGCTGTCCACGATATTGCCGCGCGCAGCGGTGACCGTGAACTTATAATCCGTGGTGGTGGTGGCTTTTGCCTTGAAGCTGTCCCCGTTGACCAGCTGCAAAAAGATCAGCCGAAAGGTGTACAGCCCCATGATGATGCAGGCCACTGCAATGAGCAGCAGCATCCGCCGCACCACGACCTTGCGTTCATTTTCGTTCATCTGGTTCTCCTTTTGCGGGTTAGACCACACCGTTGTCGATCTCAAACCCGTCATGGATGCGCTGCACCAGCCAGAAGGCCAGCAGCGCCGCCGGGATGGTCAGCACTGCACTGGGCAGTACAAAGGCAATGTACCGCAGCGCAGCGCCGGCATAGCCCGGCATATAATAGAAAAACAGCCAGTCCAGCGAGAGTACCACCAGCGCTGTTGCGGTGCTTACTGCGGCAAAGTTGCCAAAGTTCGCCTGTAAATACAGCTGCACCAGCACCGATACCCCAAAGCAGAGCAGCAGCAGTTCCAGCGCCAGCATACCCACCGTGCGCCCGGCGGCGTAGTCCCACAAAAGACCGCCTACCGTGCCAAACAGCGCCCCGGCAAACTCTCCCTCAAATACTGCCACCGCCAGACATAGCGGCAGCACCAGCAGCGGCTTTGCCTGCCCCAGCTGAAACAGTCCGGGCGTAGTCTGCAAAGCGGCGCACACAAACAGCGCCAGCACATAGCAGCCCCACTTCAGCAGCTGACTGCGGCTGCGCTTGTGGCGAGATTCCATAGCAGTGTGCCCTCCTTAGTACGCAGTAATGATAAAAACGTGCTTGGCGGTGCGGGGGTCGACACCGGGGCGCACCACCGCAATGGAGGATTTTCCGCTGGCCTCCGGCACCACGTCCTGCACCGTACCCACCAGAAGATCCGGCGGGAACACCCCGCCCAGACCGGTGGTGATGACCTGATCGCCCGCACGGGTCTCGGTGCTGCGCTCCAGATTGGTCAGGGTACACAGGCCATCCGCCGCATAGGTAGTATTGCCGTTCAGGATGCCGTTTTCCCGGGTGCGGGAAACAACGCCCGCCGCGTTGAAGCTAGGGTGCAGGATGGTCATTACCTTGCAGCTGGTCGGGCCGGCTTCCACCACCATGCCCAGCAGATAGCCACGGTCGCTGATGACCGCATCGTTCACCGCCACACCGTCTGTAGTGCCCTTGTCCAGCGTGAAGCCGCCGAACTCGTCCAGCGGGTCGCGGCCGATGACAAAGCCGGACACATAGGTGGCATTGCTGTTTTTTTCCTGAATGTTCGCCAGCGCCTTGTAGGCATCGTTCTCGGCCTTGATGCGGTCGTAGTCCACCATCTGCTGGCGCAGCTCGGCGTTTTCCGCTTCCAGCTGCTCGTTCTGCTCCATGACTTCATCGATGCTGGTGTATTTTTCCCACACCGCACCCACGCCGCCGCTGACCACAGCCGCCGCCTTCTGGAAAGGGGTCAGGATCACGCCCAGCAGTTCCTGCGGGGCGGCGGTCAGACGGCCGTTGGCTCCGGCGTAGGCCATGATGCCCACCAGAAATACTGCTACGGCCACAAGGATCTTGAATTTCCAGGTATCAAAAAAATCTTTCAAAGGGTGCTTCCCTCCTGTCGGGGTGCCCGCGCCCTACCGCAGGCCTTTGCATGAAAAAAGCGCGGACAGCCGTGCCATCCGCGCAAGATGCAGTGTTTGCAGCGGAAAAACGCACAGCTGCTGTGTCTGAAACTTTTCCGCATTTAAAGCAGTTCTCTCCGCAGAGAGCCGCTCTTACATATGTCCTCCATCGGTGTCCAGCACATCATGCAGCACATCCACATGATCCAGCACTGCACCGGCACCCTTGGCCACGCAATCCAGCGGATCCTCCGCAATATGGACGTCAATGCCGGTCTCGCTCTGGATCAGCTGATCCAGACCGCGCAGCAGAGCGCCGCCGCCGGTCAGGGTGATGCCGCGGTCGATGATATCTGCGCTCAGTTCCGGCGGGGGGCGCTCCAGCGTCTCCTTGATGGCAGTGGTGATCTTGACCAGACACTCCAGCAGCGCGCCGCGCACATCCTCAGAGTGCACCACGATGTTCTTGGGCAGGCCGTCCACAAGGTTGCGGCCCTTGATCTCCATGGTCAGCTCCGGGTCCAGCGCATAGGCGGAGCCGATCTCGATCTTGATCTGCTCGGCGGTGCGCTCACCGATGAGCAGGTTGTACTTGCGCTTAATGAAAGCAATGATGGCCTGATCGAACATATCACCGGCCATGCGCACGCTGCGAGAAGCCACGATACCGCCCAGAGAGATGACAGCGATCTCCGCCGTGCCGCCGCCGATATCCACGATCATGCTGCCAGTGGGCTCGCTGATGGGCAGGCCTGCACCGATAGCCGCAGCCATGGGCTCTTCAATGACAGACACCTGACGGGCACCGGCCTTCAGGGTAGCCTCGCGCACTGCGCGGCGCTCCACCTCGGTAACGCCGGAGGGGATGCAGATGACCACCCGGGGACGGGAGAACATGCTGTTGCCGCAGGCCTTTTTGAGGAAGTTCTCCAGCATATTTGCGGTGATGTCGAAATCAGCGATGACGCCGTCCTTCAGGGGACGCACCGCCACGATACTGCCGGGGGTACGGCCGATGACAGCCTTTGCCTCGCCGCCCACGCAGCGCACTTCGTCGGTCTTGGTGTCCACCGCCACGACCGAGGGCTCACGCATGATGATGCCCTTGCCCTTCATGTAGACCAGAGTATTGGCAGTACCCAGATCAATGCCAACGTCCTTTGACAGAAAACTCATTGTTCCAATTCTCCTTACGATCGTTCCTTAAATCTATCCCAGAATGCCGGACAGTCTGCGGTAAACAGACCCTCCTGCGCAGAATAACACGGTTCTATTATAGCCGCAAGTGCTTCATTTCTCAAGCGTTTCGGCAAGTTTTCTATCATTTTTCCATTTTTCTCACAAAAAATGCGCCAGCGCCTGTACGGTGCGGCTGACCGGCAGCCCCATAATGGTGTAGTAGTCGCCCTCAATGCGGTCCAGCCACAGGGCTGCGCGCCCCTGAATAGCGTAGGCACCGGCCTTATCGTAGGGTTCCGGGGTAGCGGTATAAAACGCGATTTCCTCCTCCCCCAGCGGGAAAAAGGTCACCTTGCAGCTGTCCACAAAATGCTCCGCCCTGTCCCCTTTTGCAATGCACACACCGGTGTGCACCTGATGGGTCTTGCCGGAGAGGGCGCGCAGCATCCGCTTGGCGTCCTCTGCATCGTGGGGCTTGCCGAATACGGTGCCGTCCACATCCACCACGGTGTCGCAGCCGATGACCACAGCATCCGGGTGCTGCTTTGCCACCGCAAGGCACTTGCCGATGGCCAGCTGCTCCACCAGCTGCGCCGGGGTGGGGGCAGTAACAGCGCTCTCGTCAAAATCGCTGACGCAGACGGTGAAATCGGTGGTGTACAGGGAGAGCAGTTCCCGTCTGCGGGGGCTGCCAGAAGCTAAGATCAAATGATTCATAAAACCCTCTCAGTCACCTGCGGTGACAGCTCTCCCGAAGGGGAGAGCTTTTTCTATCAGTCAGTTTACTCTTCTAAAACCTCCCCCCAAGAGGAGGGAGGTGTCAATGCGAAGCATTGACTGAGAGGATTATTTTCCGGTAGAGCCAAAGCCGCCCGCACCGCGCTGGGTGTCGCCCAGCTCCTCGACGGGCACAAAGGCGGCGGTGTATACCGGAGCGATGCACAGCTGCGCCACCCGCTCGCCGGGCTGGATGGTATAAGCCTCGGCACCCAGATTGACCATGGGCACCTTCAACTCGCCGCGATAGTCGCTGTCCACCACGCCCACGCCGTTTGCCATGCACAGGCCGTGCTTGATGGACAGGCCGCTGCGGGCGTACACCAGCGCCACACTATGGGCACCCGGCAACTCGATGGCAAGGCCGGTGGGCACCAGCACCCGCTGCATGGGGGCAACGGTCAGCGGTGCGTCCAGCACAGCGCACAGGTCGGCGGCAGCTGCGCCGGGGGTGGCATAGGCAGGCACCTTTGCCCGGGCATCCAGTACCTTATATTTTACAGTGATGGGTTCCATCGTATAACCTCGTTTCATTTTTTGTTAGTTCGTTCCTTTAAAATACAGACCGCGGGTAAACTCGCCCTCAAAGGGGGCGTGGGTGCGGATGCTGTCCAGAACCTGCGCCGCCTCCTCGCGGGATTCCAGCGTAAAGTAGGCCACACCGTAGTCCACCGCCAGTGCGCCGGGCTTATCGCCCATATAGATGGGCACCGGGTTATAGATGGTGCGCACCCCAAGGCCGCACCGCACCGGGAACTTTTTGGCCTTGCGGTCGGTCAGCACACCAGTCTTATCGCAGTGAGCACAGTCGTGGATATTTTGCAGCGGACAGGCGCGGGTAAGCATCAGCGGCATGTGGCCGTAGATCATCACGCCGGTGGGCACAGGCTTACCGTTCCGGGTGGGCGCAATGGACGCAATATCGCTGTCCTTCACCTCCGGCAGGATGAGCAGACTGGAAAGCCCCTGCTCCGCATAGAACTGCGCCGCCACGTTGTTGGTGATGTTCAGCCCGAAGCCGCCGGTCATAGGCAAGCCACGGCACAGGCGCAGGTGGGCGATGTTGCTGACCTCGTACCCGGCAAAGCCCGCGTCCTGCGTGGCTGCGATGCGGCGGGCGGTGTCCTGCTCCAGCGCACCGAACATGACCCGGGGCAGCTCCAGAAGGGTCTTTGCCCGCCATTCCCGGGGCACACGGTCGGCCTGCGCAATGGGCAGAATGAGGTACTCCACCCCGTCAAGCGCCCGCTCCGGCACCTGCTCCCAGCGCTCGAACCGGGCGCGCAGGGTGCGACGGGGCGGCAGAGTGCGCTGCGGCAGGGCGGCGACGTGCTCCTCGGTGGTAGGCCACGGGCGCAGCACCTCTCGCTTTTTGAGCAAGGCATCCAGTGCTTCCCGGCGCAGCTCGTTCACGGCACTGCCGGGGATGAACCACGGCCCGCCGTCCATTTCCACCGTGATCTTCTCTGCCGCAAAGGGCGTGCCGCCGGTCTTGGCCAAGCTGCGGTTCAGGCTCTCGGTGGGGTCGGTACGGGCAGGCTGCGGCTCGGCATCCCCATAGGCAAAGGCCTTGTTGCCGTCGGCATCGGTAACGGTCAGCTTTTCGCCGCCCTCCTCAATTTCCAGCTTCATCTGCACCGGCACGCGGGAGCGCTCACGGCGGTAAAGTTCGCGCAGCATGGGCAGGGTCTTTTTAGTCAGTTCGGCGTCGGCTTCACTGCGCACACCGAACATAGTGCCGTCGATTTTTCCGTCCAGATAGCCGGAGGTGAAGCCGGAACGGCTGAAGGCGTTCTTCAGCAGGTCGCGGTCGTAGGCGCGGCCCTCGCGGCCTGCCAGACAGGCGCTGACCGCCGCCGCCACATACTCCGGCGTGCGCAGACGGCCCTCGATCTTTGCCGATGCTACGCCAAGCGCCTGCAGCTTGTCCAGCTTGTCGATGGCAGAGTTATCCTTAAGGGAGAGGTGATGCAGCCGCCCGGGCTTGCCCTCCGGCAGAGCATTGGCCTCGAACGGCAGGCGGCAGGGGCCCGCACAGGAGCCACGGTTACCGCTGCGCCCGCCCAGAAAGGCGGACATATAGCACTGGCCGCTCACGCTCATGCACAGCGCACCGTGGATGAAGCACTCGGTCTCGATGCCGCAGTGCTTTGTGATGTGCTCTACCTCGGGCAGGCTCAGCTCACGCGCCAGCACCACCCGGGTAAAGCCCAGCTCCTTCAGCTCCAGTGCACCTTGCAGGGTGTGGACGCTCATCTGGGTGGAGCCGTGGCGGGGCAGGTCGGGGGCGATCCGCCCCATGAGCTGCGCCACCGCCAGATCCTGGCAGATCACGGCATCGGCTCCGCTGGCAGCCACCGACCGGATGGCCTGTTCCAGGGCCGCCACCGTGTTCTCCGGAGCTACTTTTGCCCCCGCCCGATGCGCTACCACGATCACAGGAGCGTCTTTACCTGCGGCCTGTACCTGCGGCAATACACCATATGTCAGAAAATAGAGGCAGAGAAGCATAACAATCGCTGTTTTTCTGATAATTTTCATCACATTGCCCTCCCATGAAAGTTATTTGTCAATTTTATTGTAACTATTGACTATAAACTCCATACAAGGAAAATGTTAACTTTTTGTAAATATTCAGAGCCACGTAAATATAACCGGAGGAACGTCGAATGCTTGCATTCGTAAGATCCTCTGGCTATATTTATGTGGCGAAGTAACCACATGAGCAAAAGGAAAGCATCGGAGATGCGATTTTGCGAATGGGGTTCTGAATATTACGACTATCCAGAGCCATGTAGCTTCAGGCAGGGTATTCGGCAGATGCTTGCATACGCAGGAATATCTGCCTGAAGTTATAGGGCGAATTATCGTTCTGAATCGTCGGTAAGCCCGGATAAGCGTACTCACTTCCGTAACATCACTACCAGCTCATGAGCCAGCAGTGGAAATGCTGCCAATACATTCAATAGCAGCCATTCCTGTCCGGACAGATGGGAGGTTCCGAACGCTCCGATGAGAAACGGTACTTCCGTTACCGCAAACTGCAGCGCAAATCCAATAACACAGGCCAACACCATCAGCGGATTATCCCAGGGTCTCATGGCAAATACGGACTTCTGCATATCCCGCATTCCTACTGCATGATACAGCTGGCACATTCCCAGTACTGTAAAAGCATAGGTCTGGGATCGGGCAAGTATTTTTTCCCGGGACAGTAATTCACGAAGTCCCTCCACCCAGTCAGACAGATTCCAGGACAGTTCTCCCCTGCCTGCCATGATCCC
>ERZ772882.3791-NODE-3791-length-11551-cov-3.790623_pt1 | contig 11551 bp, 10 predicted proteins | sample MGYA00580576_ERZ772882 | MGnify/ENA primary metagenome ERZ772882 (study PRJEB29015, sample SAMEA2737658) | human gut metagenome | biome: human gut; feature: human-associated habitat; material: faeces | place: China | collected 2012 ... | reverse complement strand
GCGGAATGCCGGTGGGCGCCTCCTGTGGCAGCCGGGCGCTGCTGGAGCAGGTGGCCCCCTGCGGCCCGGTGTACCAGGCGGGCACACTCAGCGGCAACCCGGTGGCCATGGCCGCCGGCCTGGCCCAGCTCACCTACCTGCGGGAGCATCCCGAGGTATACGAGCACATCAACGCCAAGGGCGCGGCTCTGGCGGAGGGTCTGCGGCAGCTGGTGAAGCGCACCGGCGCGCCGGTGGTCATCAACCAGCTCGGTTCCCTGCTGGCCCCCTTCTTCACCCCCACGGCGGTGACCACCTTCACCGACGCCAAGGGCAGCGACGTGGCCAAGTACGCCCGCTACTTCCAGGGGATGCTGGAGCGGGGCGTGGCCCTGGCCCCCGCCCAGTTCGAGGCCATGTTCATTTCCGAGGCCCATACCCAGGCGGAGCTGGACGCCACCCTGGCCGCGGCGGAGGCCGTGTTCCAGACGCTCTGAGCCAAAACCAAAGCGGCCCCCGGAACCATTTGGGTTCTGGGGGCCGTTCTGCGTTCAGCCTTCGATTTTGTCCACCCGCCGCTGGTGGCGGCCGCCCTCAAACGGGGTGTTGAGGAAGGCGTCCACGATGCGGTCGGCCATATTGTTCCCGATCAGTCCGCCGCCCATGGCCAGCATGTTGGCGTCGTTGTGCCGCCGGGTCATCTCGGCGGAGAGAGGCTCGCTGCACAGGGCACAGCGGATGCCCTTCACCTTGTTGGCGGCGATGGAGATGCCGATGCCCGTGGTGCAGATAACGATACCCCGGTCGCACGCGCCGGAGGCCACTGCCTCCGCGGCCGCCCGGCCGAAGTCGGGGTAGTCGCAGCTCTCTGCGGTGTAGCAGCCGAAGTCCTGATACTCCAGGCCGCGGGCGTCCAGGTACTCCATGACGTGGCGCTTGAGGGCGAGCCCTCCGTGGTCGGAACCCAATGCGATCATATATATTTCCTCCTTATCCGAGTGTGTGGAACACGGGCTGGTGCTTTTCATAGGTGCAGACGCGGCGGAAGCCGCACTCCCGCAGCAGCGCGCAGGCCGCCCGGACCCCCTTGCCCACGTCCGCCGGGGTGTGGGCGTCGGAGCCAACGGTGACGAGCTCGCCGCCGCAGTCCCGGTAGAGGGCCAGGATGGGCCGCCACTCCTCCAGGGTGCGCCCCCGGCAGGTGTTGACCTCCATGCCCCTGCCCTTTTCCACCGCCGTGCGCAGGATGGCCCGGATGGCGTCCTGGTAGCGGTTTAGGGTGACGGGGGCCTGCATATAGCGCAGGGGGTAGATGAGGTGGGCCAGCACGTCGTAAAAATCCGTGGCGGCCAGCAGAGCCAGGGAGGCAAAGTAGTCGTCCAGGGCATCATAGCAGGCCTGGACGGTGGAGAAATCCAGGAAGAACAGGTCGGTGCCGCCCCTTTCCGGCGAGAGGTTGTGGACCGAGCCCAGGATGAAGTCGGCCTCCGGGCGGGCACAGATGGCCGCAGCGGCGGCCGGATTCAGATGGGGCATGCCCAGCTCCAGGCCCAGCTTGAGGGTGAGACGCTCCCCGGCGGCGGGGAGGGCCTGCTGATGCTGGGCCACGGCGGGGGCCCAGTCGTAGCCCTCCGCCGGAACCCCATTTTCGTCGAGGAAGTCGAAGTGGTCGGTGACGCACAGCTCGTCCAGGCCCGCGTCTGCCGCCGCCTCCGCCAGCTCGGACAGGGGGGCGTGGGCATCAAAGGAGAGCCGGCTGTGGGTGTGATAGTCGGACAGATACATACAAATTACCTCACAAGTGCCGCTGGGCGGGGGATTAGAAGGGCCAGGAGGGGAGCCACCGCAGCAGGCAGGTCCCATACCAGGAGGGGATCTGGATGCCCACCAGCACGGGATAGAACAGGGCGTAGAGGGCCGCGGCCCCCGCCGTGACGGCGTACATGGCGGGCTTCCAGGCGATGAGCTCCTCCTGCTCGGACAGGCTGTAAAACACATAGCACAGGGCCAGAATGAGAAACAGCACCGAGGGGAAGTAGTGATAGGCGAAGGTGATGCGGCCGATGAAGAACCAGGGCACCAGCTGGGCCAGGTAGCCGATGACGATGAACAGGGCCCTGGCGCACCGCCGCCGCACCGCCTGCACGGCGCAGGCGAGGACGGCCAGCAGGCCGCCCCAGCACACCACCGGGTTGACAAAGGCGGCGAAGCGGGTGGTGTACCCCGGCACCGAGTTGTCCATATAGTAGAGGATGGGCCGGATGTCAAAGAGCCACTGATACCAGCGGGAGGAGTAGGGGTGGGTGTCGGTGACGCCGCTGTGGTAGGAGAGCATATACTTCTGGTTTTCCCACATGGCACCGACGAGGCCCGTGAGGCTGCTGTCTCCCTCCGCCCAGGCGTAGGGGAGATAGGACAGGGTATAGATGGCCGCCGGGATCAGGGCGAACACCAGCACCGAGAAGGCGAGAATCTGGAAGGCCCACTTCAGCCGCCCGGGCTGCCGCGCCCCCGTCTCCCCGTCCGCCGGCCAGTCCCGCAGCTTTTGGTACAGGCCGATGAAGTAGAGTACCACCAGCCCGGTGCAGCCGTAGATCACCGTCCACTTGGAGGCCGCGCCGATGCCCCAGAACAGCCCCGACAGGAACAGGGGCAGGGCGCATTTGCGGAAGGGGGCGCCCGCCGGGAGGGTGAGGTAGCGGTACATGAAATAATACATCAGAAGGATGAAGAAGAAGGCGTAGGTGTCGATGGTGGCCAGCCGGGTCTGGGTCAGGTGCATGAAGTCGGCGGCCAGCAGCACCGTGCCGCAGGTGGCGATGGAGGTGCGGCCGAACAGGTTCTTGAGGAACACATACAGCAGGGGGAGCATCCCCACGCCGAACAGGGTGCCCATGAACCGCCAGCCGAAGGGGGTCATGCCGAACAGGCGGATACCGACGCCCATGATCAGCTTGCCCAGGGGCGGGTGGGAGATCTCATAGGGTTCAATGCCCCGGATGTGCTCCCAGGCGGTGCGGGGGTGGTAGATCTCGTCAAAGTAGGCCGAGTCGTAATAGGTGGTCTTTTCGGGTACCGTCTCCTGCTCGTCGAAGAGGGGGCTGGCCGAGGCGGACAGATTCACCCGGTTCCCCTCCAGGTCGAACAGGGCCACCTCTCCCAGCTCCAGCAGGCCCTTATTGGCCTGGCCGGTGATGCGCAGGTATCGGATATACTGGGGGTTTTCGAAGGTGAGTTCATTCCACTTGAAGAGCTGATTGTAGTTCTGGGTCATGGCGTAGCTCTCGCCGTAGCCCTCCGGGTCGGCCCAGTAGTAGACGGTCTCCTCACTGCCCGTTTCATCGGTCTCCGTCCGGCTCCAGAGGGTGAGCCACTGGGTGCCGTCGGCGGAGATCTCCACCTGGTATTTGCCGGTGCCCAGGTTGGGGTAGTACCACAGCCTGGACACCTGGACGCTCTCCGGCAGGGAGAAGGTGGCCGATTCCCCGTCCCCGAAGTCCCAGGCGCTCTGGGGCGCCTGGAGGGAGCCCAAGTGGGCGAAGGCGGTGACGGCGTAAATACAGGTGATGAGCAGGATGGGAATGGCATCCCGGCGCGCCAGGGGATGGCACCGCCCGGCAAAGGTGAAGCGGCGCTTCGGCTGCGGCGCGGGGGCGAGCTGCTGGGCCAGGGGAGAGCGCTGGGTGCGCCAGTACCAGCAGAAGAAGCCCAGCAGCGCCAGCAGGGTGAGGACGGGAAAGAGTATGACAATATAACGAATGGGGCCCACGGGGGCGGTCACCTCCAACGACAGAAATAGACTAGAGGACGGGCAGTTGCCCGTCCTCTAGTTTATTTCTTTTTCTTCTTTTTGTCAAAGAAAGATTTTACGCCCTCCATGGGACCGGGTGAAAGCTCGCCCATGGCTTCGCCATAGGCACGCAGCGCCTCCTTCTGTTCGTGGGTCAGGCCGGTGGGCACCTGTACGTTCACGGTGACGTACTGGTCGCCCCGGCCCCGGCCGTTGACGCTGGGAATGCCCTTGCCCCGCAGGCGGAAGGTGGTGCCGGGCTGGGTGCCCGCCGGCAGGCTCCACTTCACCTTGCCGTCGATGGTGGGAATCTCCAACTCCGCCCCCAGCGTGGCCTGGAGGAAGGTGACGGGGTGCTCCAGATAGACCGACGTGCCGTCCCGCTTGAAGAATTCGTGGGGGCGGACGGTGACGCTGATGAGCAGATCGCCCGCCGGGCCGCCGTTTTTGCCCGCGCCGCCCTGTCCCCGGAGGGAGACCGCCTGGCCGTTGTCGATGCCGGCGGGGATGGAGACGGTGAGCTTGCGCTGACGGCGGACGCTGCCTGCGCCGCCGCAGCTCTTGCAGGGCTGATGGATGATCTTGCCCTTGCCGCCGCACTTGGGGCAGGTGGTGGTGGTGGCGAAGGTAAAGGCCCCGCCGCCCCGCTGGATACGGATCTGGCCGCTGCCGTGGCAGTCGGGGCAGACCTCCGCTGTGGTACCCGGCGCGCAGCCGGTACCGTGGCAGTCGTCGCAGGGTTCGGTTCGGTTGAGGGTGATCTCCTTCTCACAGCCGAAGGCCGCCTCCTCAAAGCTGATGGAGACCGACGCCCGCAGGGTGTCACCCTTCATGGGGCCGCTGCGCGCACGGCTGGAGCCGCCGCCGAAGCCGCCCCCGAAGAAGGAGCCGAAGATATCGCCCAGGTCGATGTCGCCCATGTCAAACCCGCCGAAGCCGCCAAAGCCGCCCCCGGGTCCGCCCGCGCCGAAATTGGGATCCACACCCGCATGGCCGAACTGGTCGTAGCGGGCGCGCTTATCCTTGTCGGACAATACCTCGTAGGCCTCATTGGCCTCCTTGAATTTGGCCTCGGCGGTCTTGTCGCCGGGATTCAGATCCGGGTGGTACTGCTTGGCCTTTTTCCGGTAGGCCTTCTTGATCTCCTCGTCCGTGGCGCCCTTGGACACGCCGAGGACTTCATAATAATCTCGTTTCTGTTCTGGCATAGGGTTCTATCACCTCTTAACGGGAGAAACGGGCGGGTCTGGGGGCCGCCCCCTACTGCGTAGGAGCCAACTCCAGACCGGCCCGTGCTCACCGGACGAATTTACTTCTGGTTGTCGTCGTCTACCACTTCATAATCGGCGTCCACCACGTTGGGATCGGAGCTGGCGGAACCGGCCTGGGCGCCGCCCATGTCGGGGCCAGGCTGCTGACCACCCTGGGGATTGGCCTGCTGATACATCTTCTCCGCGATGGGATAGAAGGCCTTGCTGGCCTCCTCGGTGGCGGCCTTGATGGCGGCCACGTCGGTGCCCTTCAGCGCGTCCTTCAGCTTGTTCAGCGCGGCCTCCACGGTAGCCTTGTCGTCGGCGCTGATCTTGTCCTTGGCGTCCTCTAGGGCCTTCTCGGTCTGGTAGACCACCTGGTCGGCCTGGTTGCGGACGTCGATCTCCTCCTTCTTCTTGGCGTCCTCGGCGGCGAACTGCTCGGCCTCCTTGACGGCCTTGTCAATGTCCTCCTTGGACATGTTGGTGGAGGAGGTGATGGTGATGTGCTGCTCCTTGCCGGTGCCCAGATCCTTGGCGGACACGTTCACGATGCCGTTGGCGTCGATGTCGAAGGTGACCTCGATCTGCGGCACGCCGCGGCGGGCGGGGGCGATGCCGTCCAGGTTGAAGCGGCCCAGGGTCTTGTTGTACTGGGCCATCTCGCGCTCGCCCTGGAGCACGTGGACCTCCACGCTGGTCTGGTTGTCGGCCGCGGTGGTGAACACCTGGCTCTTCTTGGCGGGGATGGTGGTGTTGCGCTCGATGAGCTTGGTCATCACGCCGCCCATGGTCTCGATGCCCAGGGACAGGGGGGTGACATCCAGCAGCAGCAGGCCCTTCACGTCGCCGGTGAACACGCCGCCCTGGAGCGCCGCGCCCATGGCCACGCACTCGTCGGGGTTGATGCCCTTGAAGCCCTCCTTGCCGGTGAGCTTCTTGACCATCTCCTGCACGGCGGGGATACGGCTGGAGCCGCCCACCATCAGCACCTTGGAGATGTCGCTGGAGGACAGGCCGGCGTCACTCATGGCCTGCTTCACGGGGCCGCTGGTGGCCTCCACCAGGTTGGCGGTGAGCTGGTCAAACTTGGCCCGGGTGAGGGTCAGATCCAGGTGCTTGGGGCCGGTGGCGTCGGCGGTGATATAGGGCAGGTTGATGTTGGTGGAGGTGACGCCGGACAGCTCGATCTTGGCCTTTTCGGCGGCCTCCTTCAGGCGCTGCATGGCCACCTTGTCGCCGGTCAGGTCAATGCCGGTGTCCTTCTTGAACTCGGCGGCCATCCAGTCCATGACGCACTTGTCGAAGTCGTCGCCGCCCAGGCGGTTGTTGCCGGCGGTGGCCAGCACCTCGATGACGCCGTCGTCAATGTCCAGGATGGACACGTCGAAGGTGCCGCCGCCCAGGTCGTACACCATGACCTTCTGGGCCTGCTCCTTGTCCACGCCGTAGGCCACGGCAGCGGCGGTGGGCTCGTTGATGATGCGCTTGACGTCCAGGCCCGCGATGCGGCCGGCGTCCTTGGTGGCCTGGCGCTGGGCGTCGGTGAAGTAGGCGGGGACGGTGATGACCGCCTCGGTGACGGTCTGGCCCAGATAGGCCTCGGCGTCCGCCTTCAGCTTCTGCAGGATCATGGCGGAGATCTCCTGGGGGGTGTAGGCCTTGCCGTCGATGTTCACCTTGTAGTTGGTGCCCATCTCGCGCTTGATGGACATGATGGTGCGGTCGGGGTTGGTGATGGCCTGGCGCTTGGCCACCTGGCCCACCATGCGCTCGCCGTCCTTGGAGAAGGCCACGACGGAGGGGGTGGTGCGGTTGCCCTCGGCGTTGGGGATGACGACGGACTCGCCGCCCTCCATGACGGCCACGCAGGAGTTGGTTGTACCAAGGTCGATACCAATAATCTTAGACATAAAGCAGTTCCTCCAATAGATCGAAAATTCTTTTTTACAAACTCAGGTTTGGGCGCGCCCGGCGCACCCGATTCAGTTGGCGACCTTTACCATGGCGAACCGGACGACCTTATCGCCGGATCTGAAGCCGGTCTGGAAGACGTCCACAATGATGTTCTCGCCAGCGCCCTCGTCCTCCACGTGCATCACGGCGTTGTGGAGGTTGGGATCGAAGGGCTCGCCCAGGGCGGGGATCTCCTCGATGCCCAGCTTGGCGAGAACCTCCTTGAGCTGGGTCATGGTCATCTCCACGCCTTTCTTGTAGGCCTCGTCGGCGGTCTCCTGCTTGAGGGCCCGCTCCAGGTTGTCGTACACCGGCAGGAAGGCCGCGGCGGTGTCCGCCTTGGCGTCCGACCAGGCGGATTCCTTCTCCTTCTGGCTGCGGCGGCGGTAGTTGTCGTATTCAGCGGCCAGGCGGAGAAATTTGTCCTCCTGGTCGGAGAGGTTCTTCTTGAGGGCCTCCAGCTCCTCCAACAGGGGGTTGGGAGCCTCGGCCTCCGTCTCCTCGGTGGGGACGGCCTGCTCGGTCTGCTCCTCCGGGGTCACGTCCTCCGGCTTTTTTTCCTTCTTGCTCATGGGATGCATTCATCTCCTATTTCTCGTCGTCCCTGCCCTGGGGCAGTTCACCCTGTCCAAACAGCCGGGAGAGGCCCTCGGCCAGATAGGACAGGCGGGCGGTTATCTTGGCGTAATCCATCCGGGTAGGCCCCACCACGCCGATGACCCCCTGCATGCCGTCGCCGATGTCGTAGCTGGCGACCACCACGCTGGTGTCCTTCAGCGCGTCGGCCACGTTTTCCGGGCCGATGAGGATCTTCATGGGATCGTCCTTGGGAACGGGGAAGCGGGCGGGATCGGCCTCCTCGGAGAGGTAGCTCATCAGCGGCTGCGCCCGCTCCAGGCTGCGGTACTCGGGCAGCTCCAGCAGATGGGCCAGACCCGAGGTGTGGACGGTGCGTTGCTCCAGGCTCTCCAGCACCTCCATAGCGAAAGACACCACTAGGGAGATAAGCCCATAGGCCTCCCCGGCCGCATGCTGGGCCACCCGCATCAGCTCCGGGGTGATTTCCTCCAGCGTCAGGCCGGTAAAGGTGGTGTTCAGCAGGGTGTTGAGCATCTGAAGCTGGGCTTCCGTCAGGTCGGAGGGCAGGCGGATGAGCCGGTTACGCACGATGTCCGTGTCGGTCATCACCACGATGATGAAAGCGTTGCGCTCCACCATCAGCAGATCGAACCGCCGGATGGTCATGCGGCTCAGACCGGAGGAGAGGGCGAAGGAGGGGTAATTAGTGAGCTGAGACACCACCCGGCCCGCCTGGTCCAGCACCCGGTCCAGCTCCCGCATCCGCATGGCCAGGGCCTGGTTAATGCGCTGGGTCTCCTGGAGGGAGAGCTTGTGCTCCTCCATCAGCTCGTTGACATAGAGCCGGTAGCCCTTGGGCGAAGGGATGCGCCCGGCGGAGGTGTGGGGCTTTTCCAACAGGCCCATCGCCTCCAGATCCGCCATTTCGTTGCGGATGGTGGCGGAGGATACCTCCATATCGATGGAGGCGGCGATGGCCTTGGAACCCACCGGCTCCGCCGACTGAATGTAGCTCTCGATGATGGCGCGGAGAATCCGTTTTTTGCGCTCTGTTAAATCCATTCCGGCCACCCTTTCACAATGTTAGCACTCAAACTCTCTGAGTGCTAAAGATAATGTAGCACCGTCCCCCGAAAAAGTCAAGTGTTCTGGATGTAAATTAAATGTGAACGTAGAAAATTCAGCAGGCAAAGGGGTGGACTGCAAGTTTCGGGCGTTGACGGGGCGGCGGAACAATGGTATTCTATGTAAAAAAGGAGGGGTGAATCCGTGGACGAGGGCCGAGGCTTCACGATTATCGACTATGAGGACCGCTACAAGCAGGCGCTGGAGGAGATCTCCCTGCCCTGGCTGCTGGAATACGACCTGCTGGAGCCGGTGGATCTGGAGATGCTGGCGGAGCCCCACCGCTTCCTGTCCGGCGGTGGCCGGGTGCTGCTGGCCCGCTGGGGGGAGGAGATTGTGGGCATGGTCATGCTGGAGCTTCAGGGGAAGGGCCAGTGCGAGCTGCTCAAGTTCGGCGTGAAGGAGGCATACCGGGGCCGGGGCATTGGTACGGCCTTGATGGAGGCGGCGCTCCAGGCCGCCCGGGATACAGGGCAGAAGAAAGCGGTCCTCACCTCCAACCATCAGCTCAGGGAGGCCCTGCGGCTGTATGAGCGGTTTGGGTTCAAATACGTCACCTATTCCGATAAATGGTTCCAGCTCTCCGACATCCGCATGGAGCGGGAGCTGTGAGCCGGCTTACAGAGAAAAATACCCCGGCTCCGCGCCCACAGGCGGAGCCGGGGTATTTTTTACAACGCGGTCACTCCGTACGGGAGAACTGGGTGACGTCGTTGATCCACTCCCGGGAGCGGAGGCGGTACAGGCCAATGCCGAACTTGACGAATTGCTCGGCCATGATGCCCACATAGACCCAGAAGATGCCCCACTGGAACACCAGGCCGAACAGGGCGGCCAGGGGGAGGGAGACGAACCACAGGGGGGTGGTGTCGATGATGGTGGCGGCCCGCACGTCGCCGCCGCCCCGCAGGACGCCCACGGTGTTGACGGAGTCGAAGGCCCGCAGGGCCAGAAAGACGCCGATGAAGGTCAGCATCATGGTGGTGATAGAGCCGGCGGTCTCCGACAGGTGGAAGAAGGGGTAGACCAGCCAGGGGAAGACGAACCAGGCCCCCAGGATCAGGGGAATGCCGATGATCAGGCCGCAGAGGAAGGCCAGGGTGTCCAGGGTAGCCCCCACCTCATAGACATGCTCCCGCCGGCCTGCGCCGATCTCCCGGCCCACGATGATGGCGGTGGTGTTGCCGATGGCGAAGATGGCCACGGTACAGAGATCCTCAATGTTGCCCGCCAGGGCGCGGGCGGCCAGGATCTCGGTGGACCCCTCCATGTGGCCCATGATGACCTTGTAGAGGGAGGTGCCCAGGCCCCAGAGGGTCTCGTTGAGCACCACCGGCCCGGAGTAGTGGAGAAATTTGGCCAGCAGGGCGCGGCCCGGCCGGAAGAGCACGGCGGGCTTGAGCCGGAAGCGCCGGTTGGTCAAGGCATAGGAGAGCATGATGACGAACTCCAACACGCGGGCGGACAGGGTAGCCACCGCCGCGCCCACCACGCCCAGGGCGGGAGCGCCCAGGTTGCCGAAGATGAACACCCAGTTAAGGAAGGCGTTGGTCAGCATGGACGCGCCGAAGATGATCATGCCCAGCTTGGGGTTCTCCATGGAGCGGTGGGCGCCCACGTACACGCCGGTGAGGCTGTTGAAAATATAGGAGAAGCCCACGATGCGGGCGTACTGGGCCGCCAGGGGTACCAGCTCCTGGTTGTCGGTAAGCAGGCCCATCAGCTGCTCCGGCAGGAAGAACATGACGGAGGCAAAGGCCAGGGAGATGGCCCCCGCCACATAGCAGCCCAGGCCGATGACCCGGTTAATGGACTCGGTGTCCCCCTTGCCCCAGAACTGGCTGATGAGGACGGAGGAGCCGCTCTGGAGTCCGAAAATGACCAGCTGGATGACGAAGACGGGGATGTTGGCCACCAGCACGGCGGCCAGGGGGGCTTCCCCCAGGGCGCCCACCATGAAGGTGTCGATCAGCCCCAGCAGGGTGGTGCACAGATTTTGGAGCAGGATGGGCAGGGCCAGCCGGGCCACGTTGCGGTAGAAGGCCGCCCCACGGTTCATATAGTGGAACAAACGCTCACCTCGCTGCAATTCTGGTCTTGGTGATTTCGGTCAGTCCCCCGGCCAGAGCGTCCACGTCGGCGCGGGTGCTCTCCGGGGAGAAGGAGACGCGGAGCACCCCCATCAGGGTGCGCTTGGGCAGGCCCAGGGCCGCAAACACGTGGCTGGGCTTCCCGCGGTGGCAGGCCGAGCCGGAGGAGACGTACACCCCCCGGTCGGACAGCTCCCGCACGAAGTGGGTGGGCACGCCCTGCTCCTCCAGCAGCGTCATCAGGTGGTTGGTCACCCGGTTGTTGATGACGCCTTTTCCGGCGATGGTGCCCCGTTTTTCGCCGTTAAAGGCGGTGGCATCATCCTTGTATTCGACGATCAGCAGTTCGGGGTCGTCGGTGCGAAAGACCATCTTGGCCTTGCCTTCGTACAGCTTCTCAAGCTTCTGCATAGCAATACCTCCATGATAAATTGATTTTTTTGGCAGAATGTTTTTATACTGTGATATTAGACCGAAAGGATCAGAAAAACAATATTTTTTCAAGGTGTTTTTGCGATTTCGGATGGTATCACAATGAGAGCGGGAAAATGCCACCTTGTTTATGTTCGTTTTGCTCCCCCCCACGGTTTGGCACGCCGTGTGCCGGATACCGTCCTCGCCGGAACCGGGACGCTGAGCCGCTGGATGATTGGCTTTATGCGCTGCCGGGAAATCCTTCGTCTCCCAGTCTCGGCACAGGGAAAAGAGGCCGCTGTGCGCCTCCCCTTATCGCTCGGATTTCTTTGTTGACGCGCAATGGTTGGTCGTGTCGTTTTCCCCAA
>ERZ772882.3779-NODE-3779-length-11578-cov-3.350777_pt1 | contig 11578 bp, 6 predicted proteins | sample MGYA00580576_ERZ772882 | MGnify/ENA primary metagenome ERZ772882 (study PRJEB29015, sample SAMEA2737658) | human gut metagenome | biome: human gut; feature: human-associated habitat; material: faeces | place: China | collected 2012 ... | reverse complement strand
CTGTTTGTATAGGTGAAACGGAATGTCTTAGTTGATACGGGCAATTTTACTTGAACATAATGCTTGTCGGCAATTGATACACTCCACGCGCTGTGGAAGTAGGTACCTATATCTCCATCCAATAAATTAGCTAAGGAACCTTCTGACGGTTCTATTGCATTACTGGAAAGCATGTCCGCTGTCAGACTGTATTTTTCAACAGATGCAACCAGTATAAATGGATTCGTGTCGAATTCGAAACCGTCTTTTCCATTAATTTCCAGAATCTTTATACCCACATTTCCGGAGGTCTTCGTAAACTTAGGGATATTAACTTGAACAGAAGATGTGTTTCCAGGCTCAAATGAGATGATATCCGAAACCAACGTTGCTCCTTCTAAGGTAGTAGTAGTTTCATCAATTGCTACTTTACAGGTGAAATTCCATTGGTTTTCGACTTGCAATCCTAAATCAAGAGCAATGGTGCCTCCACTTTGGGGCAGATATTTAGTCACGGTTCCTGAACTGGATTCAGTGACTGAAAGAGAGGGAGTAATAATCTCCGGTTTCAGAACTAATGTGTTTTTATCCGCCAGGATGGAATCGGATGTACTGGTCAGCATGATTGGAAGGACACACGTTTGTCCCTCTTCAAGAGTCTGCTCAAAGATTTCTATCTCGTTGGTATTCAACTGTAAATTGATGATCTTATAGGTTTCAGCAGAAGAATAATCGAGTTCTTCCATGTTGAACGAATAACAATTGGCAGGCATTGCCACATAGTCCAAACCTCTCTCGGAGATATACTTCTCAAAATTGACTGCATCCATTGCACCGATATGGGCAGAAGCTGTCAATGTGGGTTGACTTCCGGATTTAATGACCGTTATTGAATAGTTAGTAGCCTCTCCTGTTTTATAAAGATCTACGGCTTGCTCACCGGTGGTCTGCAGTGATAGTATTTTCTCATATTCCTGCGGATAGGTATCGTCATAATTGTCGCAGGAAGTATTCATCAGAATCATCCCGCACAAACACAATGCTATTGATATATGTTTCATATATATTCTATATTGTTATGAATGAATAAAAAATAATTAATATCCGGGTGCTTGTACCATTTGCGGATTTTTGTATACTTCGTTGTAGAATACCGGATTCAGGTACATGCGGTTTTCCCACACATAAGGTGCATCAACTGTAGTTCGTTTATTAAATTCTTCGAATGTGGGACTTTGAACTTCTGCATTCAATCCTTCCCGTTTGTTTGCTCCAAAGTACTTGGCTCCTTCTGCCCAACGGCGGACATCGAAGAAGCGGTGACCTTCGTTCCATAATTCAACAAAACGTTCATTGTGTACCCAGTCTTTTATTGTCATATTATTTGTGATATCAGCCAATGTTAATTTAGGGATTCCGGCACGTTCACGAACAGGATTTAGTGCATCAATGGCTTCCTGTGTATTTCCTAATGCTGCATGGCATTCTGCTACGTTTAGGTAGAGTTCGGCCAGGCGGAATAAGATAGTAGGTGCGCTTGTTCCGCTTGTAGAACCGCCGGCTGTATAGAATTCAGTTACCGGATCAACAAACTTTTGTGTCAGGAACCCTGTGACACTATGGTCACGATTAAATAGAGACGGATTGTAACCGTGCATTTCCGAATTCCTCATTTCCAGTTTCAGAGGAGAACCGGCCGCAAATTTAGTTCCGTAGTCACCACCGTCAAAAGCCATCCATGCATAGAAACGAGGTTCACGACCCACATTCAATTTGATAATGTCTTCCCGTGAAGAGATACCTGCTGACTCAAACCATTCAGAGGAAGGAGTAAAGTCAAGGTCTTTTTCAGGTAGTTTCCCGTTAGCTGTATAGAAATGTTCGAACGTATATAATGTAGGAGATACACCACTATAACCAGCATGCCATGTTCCATCCGATTTCTTCAGAATACGAAGCGGATAACGGGAATAAAAATCAAACTGGTTGGATAATCCCCAGATAATTTCTTTGTTTCCTTCAGATTCACGTGTACTTACGGCATAGCGCATCTTCATTACGTTTTTCAGGAATTCTTTATTATCTTCCACGTCTGCTACTCCGGGAACAAAAGGTAAGTTCAGGGATTGTCGGGAGTAATATTCGTCGTCATCGTAAAGTTCACGGTCACCGGAAGTTGTAGCTAATGTAAGTGCTTCCTGACATGCGGCCAGTGCTCTTTCCCATTTGCTCTTGTCATAAGTATTGCTTACCAAAGCTTTACCGTAACCCGGAGTCTCGAAATTCTCATTCTGCCAGTTAGGGTAGGGGAAACTTCCGTTCCATAAAGGAGATGCGGCATAAAGTAACAAACGTGCTTTTACAGCTTTAGCTATAGTAGATGTAGCGCGACCCCATTCATTGGTAACGGTGCGGTTGGCAGGAAGTACTTTGGCGGCTTCATCCAGCTGGTTCGCAATCCAGTCTACACAATAGTCAAAGTGAAAACGTCCATTATACTCTGACGTTGGGGTATCCATCGGAATGTACGAGTCTGTAATTGGGATGGGACCATATCTTCTTAAAGTAGCGAAGTGGTAATAAGCTACCAGGAATTGGCATTCGGCTCTCCATTGTTCCTTTTCTGCATCAGATGCAATGTCGCTTCCCGCATTTTCCAACTTTTGTAAAAACAGATAACATTGTCCTATATATTGGTAAGTAGTTCCCCATAGCCAGTCTTGGTTAGTGGATGATGCAGTGTTAAATGCATAGGCGCCCCAATAACCGTCTGTGTTCCATGAATAAGGTAATACATATTCGTCTGTCGTAGAGTTTATTTCCCCCAGATAGGCACTGGGTAAGTCTGTTCTGACACCTCCATAACAGGAATAAAGAAATCCTAAAGCTCGGGTGGGGCTTGACATTGCGTCATCGATATTGGGTTGTTCGGGTGGAACGACGTCTAGATAATCACATGAGGTTAAGCCCAATGCAGTGATAATAACTGCTATACTTATATTTTGAAAGATGCGTGTTAGTTTCATATTTTTTCTCATAATAAATTAGAACTGAAGTTGAATTCCGACATTGACAGTTTTTTGCATAGGATAACTGTTCCAAGAAGACAGTTCAGGATCCCAAAGGTCAAACGGACTAAAGGTGAATAGATTGGCTGCGCTGACGAAAATACGTCCGTAAGGTATCTTATATCCTACTTCTACATTCTTCAATCGGAGGAAAGAACCATTTCTCAACCAGTAACTACTGTTCACTGTATTGTTGGCAACGTCTGTTGCAAGTAGTCCCAAACGAGGATATTTGGCATCCCAATTCTGTTTTTCTTCCGACCAGTAATTATCGGCTATATATTTTAATACATTTCTGTTACCGACGGCTATTCCTTCTTGGAAAGGGTCAATACCGTTTGTCATGATAGAACGCAGAGCAGAGCCACTGAAGAAGACACCAAAATCAAACTTTTTGTAGTTGACAGTTCCGCCAAATCCGTATTGTAAGCGTGGAGTACTTCCATATTTGGAGATCATCGTCTGGTCATCCGAATCAATGATACCATCACCGTTAAGGTCACGATATTTAATATCTCCGACCTTGGGTGTAGAACCCAAATTCTGGGCAGGGCTGTTATCTATTTCTTCTTGTGACTTGAATAAGCCTTCTGCTATGTAGCCGGTAATACGTGAATAAGGTTTTCCGGTTTCTGACTTCCATATTGTCGGATATTCCGGTTCATCCACATAGACCATTTTATTTTTGTTGTAGGTGAAGTTTGCCTGTAGACTGACAGACAAATCTCTGGAGAAGTTATTGGCATAATTAATACTGAATTCTACTCCCTTATTATCCATTTTACCAATATTACTCCAAGGTTTGGCAATATGATAAGCCAGTGATTGCGGCCATGCTTCACGGTTCATGAAGATGTCATAACGCTTGTCGTAGAAATAATCGAAGGTAAATGTCCAGTTGCGGAACAATGTAAAATCAATACCTATATCGAGCTTCTTTACTTTTTCCCATCCCAAACCGGACATGGCGTAGTATGCCATCTGAGGACCTCCTAATTGGTAGTCCATATTTTGTCCGGAAGTCCATTTCAAATAAGACAGGTCGTTGTTTGTAATCTTGTCTATATACAGGTAATAACTTCCGCCGGCTGTTGCCAGGTCGTCGCTACCTACAAGACCGTAGGAACCTCTGACCTTGAGATTGTCCACTACATTTTTCATTGGTTCGAAGAAAGCTTCATTGCTTATTACCCATCCTAAAGAGACGGCAGGGAAGAATCCGAAACGGTCTTCTTTGGCCAGACGTTCGGTCCCGTTGTAACCGAAGTTAAACTCAAATAGATAGCGTTGTCCGTAATCATAAGTAAGACGTCCGGAAAGGCCTTGATTACGGTTGGGTAACACGTCGCTTCTGTATTCGCGTTGTTTGTAGAGTAACATGGCACCTACATTATGCAGACCGAATTGACGGGCATAGTTTAGGTTGAACTGTAATTCAAATGTTTGGTCGGAAGACTTTCCGATAGCCGACTGACTGATATAATCGCTGCCATTCGAATTTAGCAGTTCCAATTCATAATTCGTATTTTCCAGGTCGGTTTCATCGTAGCTTCCGCTTTTTATGCGATAATAATAAGGAGCAATGCTACGATCAAAGTAAGAACTTGACCAGGTTTTGAAATTTACAAAAGCATTAATTTTAAGCCCTTTAGTGATAAAATCCAAATCCTGGTCTATCTTGATAACTGTGTTAAGTGTATTTTCGTTCGTTTCGGCAAAGGATGTCATCATCCTGGCATAGGGGTTCGTGTATAAGGTACTTCCTGAGATGATGTTATTGCCGTACATGATACGCCCGTCCTGACTTGGATAAGTAACCGGAAATTCTATGGGGGTAGTAGTCAGAATCTGTTTGAACAAATCCTCGCTTGATACATTCGGGCTTTTTTTCTGACGGATCTGAGCGTTCATATTCATTTTGATTGTTGTCGTCGGCGTCAGTTTATAAGCAATATTATTCTGGAAGGTATAGTTCATTATATTAATATTGTTGTTCCATGAATATGCTTTCCCTGTGTTCAGCAAGCCTGAATCATGGCTGACATCCAAACTCATGTAATATTTAACTTTAGAACCACCACCGGAAATGTTGACGTTGGCACGTTGGCGCATACTCATGTTTTTGAACAATACGTCTTGCCAGTTTACATCGGGGTATAGGTATGGGTTGACTCCGGATGCCGTGCGTTCCATGTCTGTAGCACTGTATTTGGGTGTAGCGGAAGAGTTTCTGGCTAATGAAGCTTTATTATACATATCCATGTAAGTAGCTCCGTCCACAAATTCCGGGAACTTGTCTAAGTAGTTGAAAGAGTTTTCCGCTGTAACGTTGATGGATGTTTTACTATTGTATTCTCCGCCTTTAGTTGTGACGATCATTACACCGTTAGCTCCGCGTGAACCATAGATAGCGGTGGCAGATGCATCTTTAAGGATAGAGAAGCTTTCAATATTCTCGGCTGGCACATAATTAAGGTCACCGGATGATATTTCTACATCATCCAATAAAATCAGAGGAGTTGCTCGTCCACCAAAAGTACCGATACCGCGAATGTAAAATTCGGCACCGGAGCCAGGCTCTCCGGAGTTTGTTTTTGCGATGACACCCGCCAACTTTCCGGCAAATGAGTTGGACAGGGTAGATGACGGCAGTTTGAGGCTGGCACCTTTTATACTTGTGATAGCTCCTGTTACGCTGACCTTCTTTTGGGTACCGGAACCGACTACGACAACTTCATTCAAGGTATGATCGTCTCCTTCCAGTACAATTTTGATATTCCCTAGATCTTCTACAGGAACTTCACGAGTTTTATATCCGATGTAAGTTACGACAAGGATCGTCTTATTGTCGGGTATGGAAAGACTAAAATTACCATCAATATCCGAGATTGTACCAGTGTTCTTGTCACCTTTAATCGTGATGTTAGCTCCAATGATGGGGCTATCGTCCACTGCGTCTATGATAGTACCGGTTACAGTACGTTTTTTCTTTTGTTGGGTGTTATTCGTTTTTTGTACGTTGAGAATAACCTCTTTGTTTTTTACGATATAGCTAATACCGCTGTCTTTGAAAACTTCATCCAGAATCTCGTCAATAGGACCATTACAATTAATGTCTTTCCGTTGTTTGTCTTCGAGATCTGCTGCGTTGTAGAAAAACGTGTAGTCGCTGTTTTTTTCTATAAGCTGGATAGCTTGCATAATAGTGATTGATTGCCCCTTGATAGATATGTGTCCCTGAGCTCCAAGAGCGGACAAGGGGTAAAAGAGCAAAACGAGTGCGATATGCTTCAGATATCGCCTCCGGTAACAACTGTGATTTTTTTTCATGATTTAACTTGTTGTGAGGTTAAATATTGGGTTAATTATTAGAAATATGGTTAATTATATATTACTATTTTACTATTCTGTTTTTTGTATGTGAGGTTAAGGCTGAAACAAAGCTTCTCTATTACGTCATCCAATGTTTCATCATAACGGATGCTACCTGTGAATGAAGATTGTTTAGTAAACTTTCCTTCTAGAATTATATTTGATTGGTATATTTGATTTACAATTGAAATGAGCTGGGGTAATGGGGTTTCTTTGAAGTTGTATCTTCCGTCCTTCCAATTGATATCCATTACATTCTCAACTAATGTTTGTGCATTGTTTGGATTATACATTACCTTTTGCGATGGAGACATGATAATTTTCTCTCCTGTAGATTCTACATTAAATTCTATTTTACCATGAAACAGCGTGATTTCATTTTTTTCAGCATTAGTTTGCTTGATTTGAAAACAGGTTCCCTTTACTTCTATAAAAGCTTTATTAATATGTACTTGGAAGAAACTGCCTTCATGTTTATATACTTCAAAAAATGAGTTGCCTTCTAGCCATACTTCTCTTTTTTTGTTAAAGGCTTTTGTGTATTTAATGGAACTACCTGATTCCATCCATACTTTTGTACTGTCCGGTAAAACGTGCATTTGGTTTTGTTGTGCTATCACCATTATAAATTCGTCGTTAATATTATCTCTGACTGAATTCATCCAAAATCCTCCTATTGTTAGTAAAAGAGCGAGTGAAGCTACGGCAAAATACCATCTTAGTTCTGTTAGAACTTTGTTTCTTTTCCTATCTACACATCTTGCTTTTACTCTTTCCCATATCTGTTCTTTTATTTTAAAATCTATAGCTTTATTTTCTGATTCATTCCATTGTATTTTAAGTTCTCTATCCACTGATTCCAGGTCAGCATAGCTTCTCCGCTGCTTTTTAGTCAGCCGTCCTGCCAGCAAATCTTTAATCAAACTCATCTTTGTATCTTTATCCATCCTATCTTACTTTGTTATTATTCTATTTATTATTACTCGTATATTATAAATACACTTGAGTTAAGTCTACCCCCACATCCCTTCGATAAAAAAAATAGAAAAACTGTCATTAAAATCACAATGAGCTAATATTCAATAAATTAACCACTAACCAAAAAGAAGTTTTTTTTTCGAAAAGTCATTTTTTTATCTTAGTTCTAACAGAACTTAGTTGAATTTAATAATTAGAATAGATTTTGAAGACATTATTAAAGGAAAAAAGGTAACTTTATTATAAATAAAAATCAAAAAAAATGTTGTGGTTAATGGTTATTTCTTTATTTTTGTAACACAATTGAAAAGAGATGGAGGAGACAATAATTCTGGAAAAGGTAAAAGCGGGAGATGCGGCTGCATTTTCTTTGCTGTATGACCTTTATTGGCTGAAGGTTTATAACTTTGCACGACTTTATGTCACTTCATCTTCCGTGATTTCAGAAGTAGTTCAGGATGTTTTTGTGAAAGTTTGGGAGTCCAAAGAGTTTCTTGATATTACCAAGAATTTTGATGGGTTGCTTTTTATGATTACCCGTAATATTATATTCAATTATTCGCGTAGACATTTTAATGAGCTGAATTTTAAAATGACAGTTCTGAAAGGACTTGAAAATTCTTATGATATAGAAGAGGAATTGGATGCTGCTGATTTGAAGAACTATATTGATAAATTGATTTCGCAACTTCCGGCCAGACGGCAGCAGATCTTTAGAATGAGCCGCGAAGAGCATCTATCTAATCGGGAAATCGCGGAACGTTGTGCAGTCAGTGAAAAAGCAATAGAACGGCAGATTACCTTAGCATTGAAGTTCATCAAAGAGAACCTTCCTTTATTTGTTGTATTTATGGGATAAAGACTCAAACGTATTCATGCTCATGCTTGAGCCTGAATACGTTTAATTGCCTATATGGTGTTTTTTATTTTTTCAGTTTAAAGAAAGGGTTCTTGCTAATCTTGACATCCGAAGGTTTCATATTTTCAATTTTAACAGTACGTCCTAATACATCCCCTTCAATCTTATTGTTTGAAATAACCACAGATTTACATGCTTCCAGCGTAATACCTTCTTTACGATAGTGATAAGGCTGGTAAGTCGTATCACGTATGAGTGTATTGGAGGAGAAGGTGAGTCCGTCTACCGACCGTGCGAAGAGAATCGGATAATCAAATAGGTGGAAGGTATTATCCACAATGCGGATATTGCGATGATAGGGGTACTTCTGTTCCGATGTCGGAATTTCCGGATCAATGCTGATCACGGCTTCACAGAACTGATAAATCGAAGAATTGCAAGGATAACGGAAATCATTGTTACGTATCAGCACGTCTCTGACAGCTCCTGACTCGTACCATGCATTTGCGTCTCCGGCAATCAGAATGGCAGAGCCGCTGGATTCGAATACATTGTTCTCAATAATAACCTTGCCGGGAGTAGATACAAGCAGACCACGTGCCCGGCAACTTCCGAAATGGCAGTTGCGTATTTCTGCATCAGGTGTGCAGGTCAGATTCTCTATTACATATCCGGCTTCCACTCCGGCTGGAAGTGGTGCTGATAATTCGATGATAAATTCAGCTTTATTTAGTGCTTCAAATTTATTCATTTTACCAGTAGCTACGGTACGCATGGTTTTATGCTCTATAAATCCGATTGTTTCGTCCGGACGTCCCCATTCCATCCCTTCACTCATGTCCTGCATGAATTTGCATTTGATACGGGTAGGAGAAAGAACTTCCATAATACGGGAACATGTTCCATGGATGTTAATAGGATCATCCATCAATCCTGCCCAACTGCAGTTCTCAATCTTGAGTAATCCGCTGCATCCCATGAAGTGGAAACCGTCGTCATGTCCGCTCAGCACACGTTTCTTGGAAGTGTTAGGGATGATATGTACATCATTGAAAGATATATTCTTGCTATACTGTGACAGAATTCCCAGTCCGCAGGTATGGAATAGTTTTACGTTTTCTAGTTTTGTGTCCATGCTGTGGTAAATGAAGATACCGGCGTGGTCTCTGGTGCTGTGTCGTAACACAAGGACCGTACCCGGCGCAGGGAAGAATTTATCAGCCTCCTTTTTAGGATCGGATAAGCGTATTAATCCAGGTTTTACTTCTGTTGCATCGTATGAGCGCCAGCCTAAGTTGTCACCTGTATTTGGCAGGACGAGATGGGTGTCGGGATCAAACTGCATGATCGCCCAAAGACTGCTTTTCCATCCTTCACCGACAAAAGTCAGTCGTTTGTTTTCTATGATATAAGGATATTGGTGGGAGTCGATTTCGATCTCAAGGTATCCGGAGGTAGATTGAGTGACAATACCTTGCGCAGTTAATGGGATTTCCCAATCGACGGAGAAGTTCTTTAAGGTAATGTTCCGGCAATGATCCAAAGTGAATGGCTGCATCCGGCCATGCATAATAAACTCAGAACCATTACCGTCAATCGTCAGATCATTGATCTGCTCCAATAGCACGGCGAGAATTTTGGGATTAACATCGTAGGTGTTCGTTTCGTGATAATCTTTTTCGATAGCATGTTGTGCCCAGAAGTCATATCTTCCTTTTGGAAAGACAAGTGTGGAACCTGGATATTGCTTGCAAGCATCGATTGCCTTTTGTATAAATGGCACTGCGTTGATACGGCTGTCGGGTTTCAAACCGAAATCGGATACGGAAATAATCTTGCTTGCCGAAATGCTGTTTGCACAAAGTAAAAGTGCAGATAGTAAGCATGTCTTTAATGATAGGAATGTTCTCATGTGTTTTTATAGTTTAATTGGGGTAAATAGGTAAAATCTAATGTTTGTGTTTTTCCCAGACACCTCTGGTGAAATCCGGTATTTCTACAGGAATACTTCCGTTCAATACCGACTTCTCGCTTAATTCGGTGATACACGACCATTCGGCTGCATCATAAACGTCCATGTCAAGGGGCAGTCCGTTGCGCAGGCAATATATTAACCGATAATCCATTACATAGTTCATTTCGTTCGGTAATCCTTTACGATGTGCTTCCTCGCCGATGGTGGCGCTAAAAGGGTGTTTATAGAGAGTTAATACTTGTTCAAGTGCTTCGCCTTCAAGCGGAGTATCTCCATGAGAATCCAGGGCAATGCATGGTACCGGATATTTTTGTGCAAAGCCGAGTGTGCCGCATACTGTTTGCAGGCGACTGTAAGGGCGGGGAGTCGAAACATTATACTGAAGCATGATCGTTTTCCCTTTGGCGGTATGGATAAGCGTGGTGTTGACATCTCCCAGTTTATACTTTTGACGGGCTTCCGGTGAGTTCTCTCCGAATCTTTTCCGCGCATACTCGCTCATGCCGGCCTGATGGGTGGACATGGATACGAGATATTCCATCCTGTCATTGCGGTGGATGTCGAGGATTTGACAGGCAGGCCCTAGTCCGTGGGTGGGGTAGGGATTGCCTGTATGTTCGATACTGTATCTTTTGCCCCAGTGATTGTGGTAACCGCCTTCGCTCTCTTCGGCAAAATACATGGAACGGAGATCGTGAATATATGCTCCTTCTACATGCATTATTTCTCCGAGTACACCTTGACGTGCCATTTCGAGAGTAGTCAGGGCAAAAGGGTCATAACAGCAATTTTCCAGCATGATACAGTGGCGTCTTGTCTTTTCTGCTGTATCGACCAGTTGCCAGCATTCGGCTATATTCATGGCGGCAGGAACTTCGATAGCTACATGTTTGCCGCATTCCATTGCATAGGTTGCCATTTGGGTGTGAGTGAGCCAGTCTGTACAGATAAAAATTAAATCCAGATCGTTGCATTCACACATCTTTCGCCAGCCGCCTGGTTCGGTATATCCCGTGGCTTCGGGGTGCTTTGCTTCTTTGAGTATGAGTTGGGCTTTGTTCAAGTTACCTTCCCTGATTTCGCTGAGAGCTTTGATTTCGGTTCCTTCTATTTGCAGATAACGTTGCAGGGTGAGTAGCCCTCGATTCCCCAATCCTATGATTCCGATGCGGACAATTGGGATAGGGGGGTGTGCCAATTGCAGTACGTGTGATTGCGTTGGAGAATCTTCCATGTTCTTAGAGGTTTAAAGTTATACAAAAAAAGAGAATCTAATTTCTCAGATTCTCTTTGAAGAGCGGAAGACGGGGCTCAAACCCGCGACCCTCAGCTTGGAAGGCTAATGCT
>ERZ772882.3776-NODE-3776-length-11583-cov-2.381506_pt1 | contig 11583 bp, 9 predicted proteins | sample MGYA00580576_ERZ772882 | MGnify/ENA primary metagenome ERZ772882 (study PRJEB29015, sample SAMEA2737658) | human gut metagenome | biome: human gut; feature: human-associated habitat; material: faeces | place: China | collected 2012 ... | reverse complement strand
CAGTTTGACGATACGGCGGTTATTCCGCACCTGTGGTGTATAGGCAATACCGTCCACGTAGATCGTGGAAGCATCGTAACCCGACGGTACCTGCAATACCACATTGGTTGAGGAAGTCGGCATCGGGCAGGGGCTGGCCGGCATATTTTCATAGACCGGAATCTTGAAGACAAAGGTATTCTCCAGCGCTCCCGCACTTTCATACAGTTTCTTCATGCTCAGTGCCTCACTGGTGGGTGCTGAGATGTTCTGCATATACTGATGGGTATATACCGGATTGCTGGCAGTGGGGGATACATTGAATTTCTGTAAATACAGGGTATCCTGGCCCTTACGTATGTAGCTTGCGGAGATTACTTCCGCTCCTCCAAGGATCGAGTAGTAGGCTCCATGCCAGTCATGATCTTTGGCATAATTCAATCCATTGCGGATCACTTCTTCATTGGTACTGCCGGAAGCTCCAACATTGAAATAATTGTAATAATGTTCATAACCGGGATAGGTGCCGGAGATCAGCGGGGATGTCCCCTCTCCCTGCTCCTGCAGTACTCTGGCTGCCAGATGGAACGGGCTGACCTGCCGGTTCTCCTCCGCACCGATGGACCAGAAAATATGGTAGAATTTCATTGAGGTCTCCGGTGCGTTCTGACTGCTGTTCATGAAGGTTCCCTCGAGGAAATTCTTTACCGCTTCTTCCGTATGATAGCTTGCGTTGTAGGTCAGCTGTTCAAACTGAAAAATGGCATTCTCATGTAATGAATTTCTCGGATCCATATACAATTTCAGGACATCTTCGGAAGCAAAGTACCAGTTGGGGCTGTGCTGTCCTTCCTTGCAATAATCCCCGTAACTCTTATAGACCAGACTTTTTCCACCCTGCAGTTCGTTGTTGACTGCGGTCTGGAAATCCAGTCCGGTATTCTGTCGTACAAAGGTCCAGTTGGGATGTTTCTGTTTCAAAGCCTGCAATGCCGGCCGGTAGCTCTCCGGGAACTGCTCGATGTCCACATAGACACCGGTGGCATTTTCCTCTGCCAGCATAACCGCCGCTCCGGGATTCATGCCGTACAGTTCTTCCCATTCCAGAAAACGTTCATCCGAGCATGCCAGATAATCCCGGGGGATATATCCCTCGTAGACCTTGCCCTTTACCTCGGCGGATACTTTTTCCCAGACCTGATAGTCTTCATCCACCGTCACATCCCGGATCTCCACCATCTGTCCACTGGGCACGGTGACCACTTTTGTGCTGTCTTCCGCCGCTTCCGCGCGGATCGTCAGATCATCGCACAGATAAACCAGTGCCATGACCTCCCGGTCTTCTACGATATTCTGCAAAGCCCCTCGTGCTTCTTCGATCCATGCCTGATCTTCTTCATCCAATGCATGCGTCTGATAGGTATTGCCCTCGTAGGTGAATATAAATGCCGCCAGGAGAATTGCTCCCAGAAATGCCAATTTTCTCTTCATATAACGTGACTCATTCCTTATTTTATGGTTGCTGTGTTGCCCGTTCTATCCTGCCTCTACGTCGTGCATCACTCTATGTGCTTCAGTTTCTTATGCAGTACCCGGATTCCCTTCGGTGCAATGGCAAACAGTGTATGATAACACTTGTTCTTTTTGGTAAGCCAGGGATTTTTCATGGCTCTCCACCAGCCGTGACGCAAGTCACGCACCACCCTGCGGTAGAATGCGTTGTCCCCGGTCATCTGGGCGATAGGGATGTGCAGCAGATAATCCAGCCGCTGGAAGATCCCGAACCGGAATGCGATTTCCGACAGCTCCGGATATTTTTTATCCACCAGTGCAAGCACCATGTCCGCATTGTCGATATTGTCGGCGAATACTCTGGAGAACCGGTTCTTGTCTCTGGTATTGCTGTCCGGACGATAAAATACATGATATGCCTGTCCGGGAATGCATGCAATCCCCGGAACTGCACTTTCCTCCCGGGTCAGCATTTTTACTAATAAATGAAAATCTTCATTCAGTGCCCCCAACGGAAATTGTTCTATGGTAAACAGGTCCTTCCGCAAAAGCTTGGTACAGAAGGAGCAGTCTCCGCGGTGCATCAGAAGTTCCTTCAGAAAATCTTCTGCCGGGATCACCTGTTCCGTTGCCACCGGCTCGCAGATATTCGGTAAAATATTGCCGTCTTTGTCGATTTCATCTCTGCCGACCTGCGCTACGGGCATTCCGGTCTTTTCGATTGCCCCGTACAGCCGCTCATACATATCCGCATCCACGTAGTCATCGCTGTCCACAAAGCCCACATATTCTCCCCCGGCCTGCTGTAATCCGAAATTCCGGGCGGAAGAAGGCCCGCCGTTCTTTTTATGGAAGACGCGGATTCTCTCATCCTCCGTTGCCAGCCGGTCACATAATGCCGGTGTCTCATCCGTGGAACCGTCATCGATCAGCAGGATCTCCAGATTTTCGTAAGTCTGTGTCCGCAGGCTTTCCACGCAGCGGGGCAGATAAGGTATGATATTGTACACCGGCACGATCACGCTGATCAGCGGTTGCTTGGTTACACTACTGTTCACTGTTTATTCTCCTATACATAGACCGCTCCGGGATTACAGGGGCCGGAGAGCAGGGGCCGTCATTCCATAATTGTGGAATCACCGGGGCAGGTGTTGTGATGTCCTGCATCACATCCTGGCCGGCATCCGGCATTTCCTGTTCTTCTGACATTTCTGGCAAGAACTTCATTTTCCGGCACAGTTCGATCAATCTTTCCGCAGCCGTCCGGGCATTCCATTCCCCGACAATGGTCTGCTGTGCGTTTTCTCCCAGTCTGCGGCACTCTCCGGGATCCCTGAGAAGCCGTTCCACGGTCCGAAATAATTCCTGTTCCTCACCGTCCCGGTACATCCTGCCGTTTTCTCCCTGACGGATCAGCCAGGGAGCCGCGCCGATCATATGGTCTGCCACCACTGCGCAGCCACTGTTCATTGCCTCATTTACCACAGCGCCCCAGCCCTCTTTGCGGTCACTGGTGACCAGATAGATTTCTGACTTTTCCATGGCAGCCCGGACTTCTTCCGGACCTTGAAAACCGGGGAAGGTGATCACATCGGTCACTCCGAGTTCCTCTGCCAGGCGATGCGTCTCTTCCTCCAGTTCCCCTCCGCCGATCATGGTAATATGAAACGTATTTTCTTCCAGATGTTCTTTTAAATAAGATGCTGTTTTCACCACCAGCTCCGGATGCTTCCAGTCGATCATCCGGGCCGCCCACAGAATACTGCCCGGTTCTTTGCGCTCGAAGGGTTGTCCGGCCCCGTACTGTCTTGTTTCCGGAAAATAGCCGAACCGCAGCATTTTGCCGGGGTAGGCATGGATCAGGTGATAATCGCAAGGCACATAGGCTCCTGCGCACAGGAAATACACCGGTGCCTTACGGTATCTGGTGTGATCCTTGTATTTTTGCAACAGGCCTCTCGGAGAAACAGCCTTCCATTGCCCTTCCTTATATAAGCGTTCATTATAACGGAAGATCGGTTTTCCAGCAGTCAGTCTCTCCTGAATATAGCTTTCGTCATCGCATCCGCCGAAGATCACCACATCCGCGGTAAACAATAGTTTCTCAAAATCTTCCGCATCTGTGACGGCGTTGCTGTTCGACTCAGAGCCGGGCGTTTTCTCCCCCCCAGACTTATGTGCACACGAATTCTTCGCAGCGTAGCGCACATAGGGACGTTCCTCGGCCTGCCAGCCCATCTTCACCCGCTCTTCTTCCATGGGCTGTGTCTGCAGGAAACAGAAATCTCCCTCCAGCAATTCATACAGAGCATCACAGAAGGGCAACTGATGATGATTAAAATAGTTTGAGACAAATATCAGCTTCATTCCTTCCTCCCTGCTATGTTTGCATAGATTTCCTGCAATTTTGCGAAATTCTGCCCTTTATCATGGGTTTTTCTTGCATGTTCTCTTGCATTTTTTGAGTATTCCAGCATTTTCTCCGGAGAACTCCACATTTCGATAATAGAATTTGCCATGGAATTTACAATATTTTCCAATTCTTCTGTTTTTGTCGTTTTATAATTCCGCATGTTATTTTTACTTTCAGAAGCGTCTGACGCATATTTGTCATTTTCAGCCACTTCCGACAGCCGATGTCCCCGGCACCACAGACCGTCCCTTCCGCCATCAAACAGGCTGGGGATTCCCCCTACCTCCGTGCTGATGCAGGGAACTCCCAGAAGCATGGCCTCTCCCAGGGAATTCGGTGAATTTTCCAGAGAGGAACAACACAGGAACAGATGACTTTTCAGAAATCTTTCCTTCATTTCTTCTCCGGTCAGTTTTCCGAGGAAGTGTACCCTGTCCTCCAGCTGTCCTTCCCGGATCAGTCTGCGCAGGTAACGGCCATATGCCGATATTTTCAGCTTTTCCTTCGGCGTCCGGTATGCCGTCAGATCATTTCCTGCCACATACACCTGTACCCGGGGATATTTCTCCCGGATCTGTGGCAAGGCCTGCAGCAGATAGTGCAGTCCTTTCAGAGGATAATCCGCCTGACTGACGAAAATGGAATAGGGTTCACAGTGCTCCGGCTGCCATTGTCCTTCATAAAAGGAAGCCCGCAGGGTCTCATTCATCGTATAATAATGTGCCTTGGGATTCCACGCGGTAGTCACTGCCCTGTCCCAGGCGGTTCTTCCGGTGATATTGCCGGCAAGTCCTATTGCTTCCCTCTCCATTACACCTCTGCGGGCAAATTTTTCCTGCTGGCTGCGCAGGGTATCCTTCTTCACCAGATCCCGGAAAGTGGTCTTGTGGATCTCCGCTTCCGGCATATCAGCAAAATATGCCTCCGCACACAACGTACAGATTCCCTGAATTCCCACCAGTATCTTCTCCTTGTGGGGAAACACCCGGCATACTGCCAGTGTGTGTGGATATTCCGTGCCGAAACAGTGGATCACATCCGGTGAAAAGTCTTCCGTGATCCGATGCAGTTCTTCTTCCAGCAACGGCTGATATCTGTCGGGGTGTACGGTGTCTTCGTGGAATCCATAACACGTAATATTATATATTTCAGCATCTGTATTTGTCTGTAAATGCTCCCGGTCTTCTTTTTCCCGTGGCATTGCTATCTGCAGTCTCCAGGGCACCTCCGTATCTGCCGGCACCGGGAATGCCACAGTCAGCTCCAGGTCACTGGAATTCTCCGCGGCTACCTGCTCCAACAGACCGGACAGCCAGCCCTCTTTATTCGAAGCTTCTTTATGCAATGCTTCGGCTATGACCGGAAGCATGATATTGCAGACCCACAGCACTTTCATAAATTAAATCCTCTTTTAATTAAAGATCCAGTTTAGATACGGAAGCAGCCGTATCTCCACATCATACATTCCCCGCAACAGCATTACGAAATACAATAGATATGCTACAACAACACCAATAATACACAGGATTCGGAACCATCCCTTTCTGGCATCCTTCAGCACACCCGGAATCAGGAAAATCTGGCTTTGGATCAGGTAATATGCCACTCGGGATACTTCCGGGATAAAGGAGCCGCAGGAATAGAGCACCAGTCCCGCCAGATTCAGGTAGAAGTAATAACGGTTTCTGCGATTTTCCTGAACGCTGTCCTTCCAATAGATCAGGCACAGTATCAGCACTGCCAGGCATTTGGCGATGTTGACATAGGATAACTGTCCGTTGTCGAACATGGAATCCTTGTAATAGGGATAGAACCGGAAGATAATATTCCGGTACACATCCTGTCCGAAGATCAGAGATAAGATCAGTAATACGCCAACCGCATAGTGCCACTTTTTCAGCCGGATCCGGGACAAGAGATCTATCACAATATATGCCGGGATGACCAGCAGTACCGATTTGTGGATCGTACAGCCCAGCAGCACCCAGAGAAGAAACTTCCCATATTCTCCCCGCAGCACATATTTCTGCGCATACATGACCAGCGCCAGTGCGAAATAGTAACGTACCGAATTCATACTATTAAAGTAAAATCCCTGTGTCAATAACAGAAACAGGGAAAATACATACCAGTCCGCCTGATCATGCAGTGCCTTCAGGAAAAAGAAGACCGTAATCAGGGAAAAGAAGCCAAAGATCGGAAGATAAGATCCCTCTCCGAAAATCAGATGGAAAAATTTCACCAGATACACAAAACCGGTTTCGTAGGAGACATGCCTTCCCTGATCGATCAGCTGAAATTTCAGCCAGTAGACCCAGTAATCACCGCCCACAGCAATGCGGCAGGCAGAAACCCCGGCCAGGAGACAGAAGATGGCGAATTCCGCCACAGCATTGCACGCCTGCTGTCTGTCCGGCCCGGCCGCCATCAGATCCCCGGAGGTATTCCCACGAAAGGAGCGTCTGCCGGACAGATATTCTGTCGTATAGTCACGATTTTTTACCAGAAAACCGAATGCTACGGTAACAGCTGTCAATATGATATACACCAGTGCGCTCTTCTCCATGTGGAACCTCCTTTCTTTATGGCCTTTTTTCCAAAAAGCAAGCTATCGTCCTCCTGCCTCCCGGATGCCGTCACGCATCCACTGTCTGGCCTGCTGCAGGCTTACCTCTGTGCACAGCGTACCCTTATGAGCATACAAAAACCGCAGTGCCAGCGGCCATTCCAGCCATCCATACAGATAATGATACAGTACTCCTCTGTCATGGAAAAATTTTTCATTATAGCCATGAAACCAGGTGGATTCCCCGGCTTCCTCTCTGCCGATGGTCACCGGTGCGGTATATACACGGCAGCCTTTTTTAATAAACTCTGTCAAAAACAGGCTGTCTTCTCCATTGCTGTATTTTGCACCGCCGCCAAACAACAGGGAAAACGTGATTCCCGATCGCAGCAGACTCTCTCTGCGTACAGCAAAACTGACTGCGCCATACCGCCCGCAATTATACCAGCGTACCGCTTTCCGTTCCGTAATATGGTAGGTGCGGCGTTCTTCCTCCACCTCAATATTGAAAATGATCATATCGGCCCGGGGATTCCGTTCAAACTCCGCAAGAACAGCCGCCTCATAACCATCTTCATACACAATATCCGCATCCGAAAAAAGGCAGATGTCTCCTTCCGCCCGAAGGATGGCCTCATTGCGGCTTCTGCCGATGCCACGATCGGGAAAACTGCAGAAACGGATTCTTCCGTTCCCCGGAGATATCTGCATTTCCTCCTGCCCCAGCCGGTCGCACTGATTGATGATCACCGCGTCCGATTGCAGGTTCATATGTTGTACGGTCTCCGGAAGAGAAGCATTCATTACCGATGCCAGAACTTCTACCTTCATGCCTGCTCTCCTCCGTGTTCTGTATTCTGTGTCTGTATGGCTCCCGGCAGAAAATAATAGCTGCGGATCAGCTGTTCATCCGCATTCCACAGGAAGGCTCCGTTCACAGAGCAGTCCTGGGTATGCAGATACTCTAATACCGCTTCCAGTCTCTTTCCCACCCGTTCTCCGGCCGGCACCGCCAGCAGAAATGCATCTGCCTTACGAAGTGTCTCTCCACTCTCCGGGCATAACAACGGACTGGGAACCGCTACATATTCCACCGGCACTTCCTTCCGGATCTTATCTGTCTCAGCCAGCTTCTGCAAATCCTCCACGACTTCCTTCGGATCCGCTTCCGGCAGTGCCACGCATACTGCCACGCGGCAGATTTCCGCATTTTCGGACTCCTTTGCCTGCTTTTTATCGTACACTTTCTCCAGCGTATGCATCAGATTTTCCGCAAATCCCACACTGCGCACCGTTCCCAGACTGTTCAGTCCGTAGCGTCTGCGAAGTGTTGCCGGCAGCCAGATGCTGTCCTGCGAGATCTCCACCAGCAAAAAGAGCACTACTGCAAAAAACAGAGACAATACCGCCGCCAGAATGACTGCCCGCACCGGGCGCACATCCGGTACCACGACTTCTGCAAAATCTCCGTGATCCAACACTTTGATCCGGTCGATCTACACGATACTCTCTGCGAATTCGTCACACATGGTATCCTCCACTGCGTGGGCCAGAGCAATACTCATCTCCGGATCCTGAGTTGCCGCCTGCGTCACCGGAACACTGAAATCCGAGGGAAGTGTTGCCGAGAGATCTGCGATCCACTGGTCTCTGCCCAGAGACAGTGCTTCCGAAGCTCCATTGTCTCCCCGTTCCACAGCCTCCTGCAGATGCTTCTCCACACCATCCAGGAATTCTCCCGTATGGATCATGGTGTTCCATGTAGCCTCGTTAATGTAGTACGCACCCGCCGCATTGGGGTTTTCTTTATATTCTACCTTATAAGTGGAAGAAGCCGCATACCCGGGATCGGGCTGCAGCACCACATTTTTTACATAATAACCGCCGCCGAACAGTAATGTTCCCACTACTGTCACAGCCAGTATTTTCCACAGATTGCGGCATAGCCGCAGACACATAAGTCTCAGGTCGAAGGGCTCTTTTCCGTAGCTTACTTCCATGCGTCTACCTCCTGCCTTCTCAGTCGTCATCCTTCTCGGCACGACCATCGTAGGTTGCCTTGAAAGCCGTTACCTGTTCGCTCTCCACACCCTCGGTACTGTCCGGCCAGAACAATACCTTCAGTGTCAGAAGCATCAATTTAAGATCCAGCCACACAGAATAATTCTCGATATATGTTAAATCCAGTTTTAATTTATCATACGGAGAAGTATTGTACTTTCCGTATACCTGTGCGAAACCGGCCAGTCCCGCTTTCACCTTCATACGGAATGCGAACTCCGGCATGACTTCCATGTACTGTGCAATAATCTCCGGGCGCTCCGGTCTGGGGCCGATGAAAGACATATCTCCCCGCAGAATATTGATCAGCTGGGGCAGTTCATCCAGTCGGCATTTGCGGATCACCTTACCCACGGGAGTGATACGCTTATCCCCTTTCTGTGCCAGACGTGCCACGCCGTCCTTCTCGGCATCGGTGCGCATACTGCGGAACTTCATAATATAGAATTCTCTCTGTCCGATGGTACAGCGCACCTGCTTGTACAGCACAGGACCGCCGTCATAAAGCTTGATGGCAAGCGCTGTCAGGAGCATCAGCGGTGAAGTCACTACCAACAGGATCAACGAGCAGATCACATCGATAGATCGCTTGATGAACCGCTGCTCCATGCTCAGGGAGTACTCTCTGGTCAGCAGGATCGGAGTGTCAAATACATGCAGTTCCTCGGAGCCAACTAAAATAACATCTGATATTTTAGGCATGACGTAGACACGGATGGAATGGGCATAGCAGAATTTCAGGATAATATTGCGATCCTTTTCATTAATATCCCAGATCACTACCGCATTGATCTCACCATTCTGATAATTAACCAGAATCTCCCGACACAGCTCTGTTGTACCCTTTTTGATGTGCTCGCATTTTGTGATCTTATATTTGTCCTTACGGCTTTCAAATTTGTTGACAATGTCTTCGATGGGACGATCACCGTGGATCAGCAGAAGCTCTCTGGGCGGGAATGCTGTACGATAGATCTTGTTGGCAATATTGGCATAGATGATCACCGCTATGATCTGTAAAAATACCATCAACAGGAACATATCCGCCGGAAAAATGCTGCGGGCCATCATACACAGTTCCGCATAGATCAGCACATCCGCCATCAGGGTTGCAAACACCTGGGAGAAAATGATCTCCGTGTTTTTCATGTATCCCAGACGCATGCCGCCGTAGGTCACGGAAAAAAATATCAGGATTGCACTGTAGATACCGTTTTCCAGCAGAAAGCCACGATACCAGATCTTCTGCAGGGGATCTACCAGCTGGAACTGGAAATGGAACTGCCACATGTAGGCAAACAGGCTGATCTCCAGCAACAGACAGATCATCGACAACCCTATATTGATCAGACGCTTAAAGGATTCCCTTTTCCGCAGTCGGTTTTCATAATAATTACCGTTTGTATTCAAAACAAACTCCTCCTATACTCTGCGTTTTACGGCGCGTACCGCCCAGAAGCAGAAATGCCAGGCACTGTTCGGCACTGACATGCCTTCCGCCTTACGGTACAGATTCCAGATCCTCCGCAAAGCTTCCAGCTTATTCGATGACAGGGATTTCCCTGCTCTCCGATATTTTACCAAATTTTGATCCAAACCACAAGCTACATAACCCTCCCGCAGTATTCTCCACCACAGGGCAGTGTCCTCACTCTTGATCTGGGGCATCTGCAGTTGTTCTTTCGACAGCTGTTCCATATCGAACATCACGGTACTGGTAAAGATTGTGGTATTTTTTAAAGCTTCTTTATAAGTAATCGTGGCCGGCACACGGACAATCTTTCCGGTGCCCTTGCCATTCTCATCGGCGAATTCATAGCCGGTAAACACAAAGGCTGCCTGTTTCTCTTTCAGAAAAGCCAGCTCTTTTTCCAGCTTGTCCGGTGTCCACAGGTCATCTGCATCCAGATAGGCCAGATACCGGCCTTTTGCTTCGTTGACTCCCAGATTACGTGCTCTCGCCGCCCCCAGATTCGTAGAATAAGTCAGCATGCGGATTCTCGTATCTCCGGTTCTCTGAATATATTGTTCTATGATCTCCCTGCTGCGGTCCGGGCCGCAATCCTCCACCAGCAGCAGTTCCCAGTGTGGATACGTCTGTGCCCGGACGCAGTCCATCGTTTCTTCTATATAACGTTCTGCCCGGTACACCGGCACCACAATACTGATCAGTTCCTGTTCCATTTTGCTTTCCTGTTCCTAATTCTTACAAATCGTTATAGTTTTCCCTATCTTTCCGCAAGATGCCTACTTACATCACGATCAGGAAATATCCGCCAAAGGACCGCAGTCTGCCGTCCGCAGCCTCTTGCAATTCCTTCTGTACATCCTCCGGCAGGTCCTCCGGCAATAAAATGTAGTCTATACCGGCCTTCCCGGCGCTGTCAAGGCACGCAGCAAAATCTATTTTCCTGCCACCGGCTTCTGTCGTGGTATTTTCATCTGTCCGCAGATATTCCGTCTCCCCGGTAGTCTCCAGGTGGCTCATCCACAGATACATATCTTCCTGCCAGGTCTCATAGGTATCATAGGAGTAGCTGCCCAGCGATGCATCCCAGATGCTTCTGCCGTATACCGGGTGGATCTCAGCGCTGTAGGCTCTGGCAGCCTCCATGACCTCCTTCGGCGCCCACAGACCGTATTCCCGTGAGTTTCCCTTTTCCGCATTGTATACAGAAAGCTGCTCCAGAATTTCCCTGGCGGGAGTTCCCTGTTGCTGTCCGGGCATTCCCGTCAGTGCCGGTATCTGCGTTGTCTGTGCCACGGTCCATTCCGACACCGGATTTCCACCCAGGAACAGGATGCCCAGCAGGATCAGCGCAGCCATCCCGTTTCGCAGGCTTTTCTCTTTTAATAAGTTACACAGAAAGTCCGTTGCTGCCCATGCGATCAATGCTGTCTGGGGCACCGCCGCCCAGATCCATACATAAGAGTAAAAGGCGGTCTGGTATTTTAACAGGATCAGTGCCGTTACGGGACAGATACAGCCAAATGTCACCAGTGCCCCGTAAAGATACAGCCGTTTCCGTGCTTTTTCCGCCCCGGATGCATT
>ERZ772882.3772-NODE-3772-length-11592-cov-7.641588_pt1 | contig 11592 bp, 11 predicted proteins | sample MGYA00580576_ERZ772882 | MGnify/ENA primary metagenome ERZ772882 (study PRJEB29015, sample SAMEA2737658) | human gut metagenome | biome: human gut; feature: human-associated habitat; material: faeces | place: China | collected 2012 ... | reverse complement strand
AGTATGACGGCCACGAGCAGGCCGACCAGCAGGATCAGCACGGGTTCGAGCAAGTTCCCCAGCGAGCGGAGGCGGTGCTCGAGCTCTCCGGTCAGTACGTCGCCTTCTCGGGCGAGTATTTCAGGCAGCCGGCCGGTCTGCTCTCCCACCCTCAGCAGCGTGACGAGCCGCCGGTCGTAGAGCTCCTCGAAGCGCTCCAGCGCCTCCGACAGGCAAGCTCCCCGCTCCAGCTCGCGGGCGACCCGGGCAAAGGAGACGCGGTAAGGATAAAACACGATGATCCCCTCGAGCATCCCGATGCCCTGCAACAGCGGGACTCCGGAAGAAGCAAGCAGGCCGAGCAGGCGGCAGAAACGGGCCTGCACGCTCTTTTTCAACGTGTCGCCCGCCAGAGGAATCTTCAGCAGCCATCCGCAGGCGAACCGCTGTACGCAAGGGCGGTCGCCATAGGCCTTCCACCACAACAGGCTTCCCGCACCCGCGAGCGCCGCGACGGTCAGATAGGTCGGGAAAGCTCTCGACAGCGAGATGATCCATCGGGTCATCGCCGGCAGTTCGCCTCCCATGCGCGAGTAGACCTGCTCGAACATCGGCACGATCACCAGCACCATGAAAATCACGACGACGATTGCAGTAAAGAGGATAATCAGCGGATAGCTCACCGCGCCGCTGACCATACGCCGTTGCGCAATGCGCTTGCGGTAGTAATCGGCCAGAAAAGCCAGCGCCTCGTCGAGCCGCCCGGTCTGCTCGCCGATGCGCAGCACTCCGCAGTCGAGCGGAGCGAAGCGTCCGCTCCGCTCGAAGGCGCGGGCCAATGCCTCGCCACGCACGACCGAGCGGTAGAGACCGGTGAGCAGCGCTTTCGTCTGTGCGTCCCGCTCTCCCTCGATCAGCAACGAGAACGAGCGGCTGAAATCGAGTCCGGAGCCGAGCAGCGAGTGCAGCTCGGCGAATATGGCCTCCTTGCGGGCGTCTTTGAGCGGATGACCTCCGTGCTTGGGTAAAGCGAAAGAATCGTTCGGGTTCATGGCAGTTCGATCGTTCGGTTTAGGATATTCTCGTCTTTGTTACAGTACGGGATCCCGTATTCGCTTGCGTTCCGGTGCAGAACCGGGTATCGGAACGTGCACGATGCCGCAGTCGACACGGAACGCTCTCGGCGGCAATCCGGATACCGATAGGCGATTCGGCCGTTTTCCGGCAGGGGCCGATAATGTCTCGTGCGGTGTTGTGGATCGAAGGTCGTTGGCGGCATAAGATTTTCGGATTCTTCATTTTCGGGGACGTGTTCATTTTATTTCGATTCCTCGTTCGATTCGTTTTCGTTTTCTTCGTATTTGTACCTCGCTTCCTGCTCGCTCAGCTTCTCGAGCAGCGGATCGGGCGGACGGCGGGACACGAATCCGATGTTCAGTACGGAATCCTGCTCGGTCCGCAGCTCGACGATCATCGTATCGATCCGCGCTCCGGGGGCGGGTTCGGGAACGGTCCGCAGTCGGACGACATACCGCAACAGCGTATCGGAGCGTTCGTCTTGCCGGACGATCAGCGCCGAGTCGGCCAGTGAGAGCCAGGCATGGATACCTCCTTTGCGATAAATCGCCAATGTTCTTTCGCTTTCCGAGATCAGGCTGTCCGAATCTCCCGCCAGATCGACCGTGCGGAAGTAGCCGGCATACTGCTCCGTACGCTCTGCTATCCGTTGCGAAGTGCGATCGAGAAAGCGACTCAGCAGTCCCAGTCCGTCCATGACCGACAGGAAGACGACTCCGCTGAGGATCATCAGGATCAGTACCTCGACCAGCGTCGAGGCAGGCAGTCGGTTGCGTATGTTTTCTTTTATTCTCACGGTCGTTTCTCCCGTATCGGCACCCGGTTGAAAGACTCCGGATCGACCAGATACCGGTATTCCATTCTTTTGCGTCCGCCCGCGATTTTCACCGTCAGCGTCGCCTGCCACAGGGTCGGACAGGGCGCGTAGGGCTCGATGCGGACCGCGAGCGTTCCCCAGCCGTAGGTCAGTTCGGTCGTGCCCTCGGAGAAAGCCCCCTGCCGGATTTCACTCGCTATGCAGGCGGCCCGGTAATCGGCGTCCACGCAGGCCACGTCCTCGGACGGGGTTGCCGTCAGTCGAACGACCGTCTCCAGACTCGCGGCGAAGACGATCAGCAGCACGACCGAAGCGACGACCGCCTCCAGCAGCGAGGCGGCGGAAAGACGGATCGTCCGCCGTTTTGCCGGAATGCCGCATGAGCGGAACGGCTGCTGCCGCCGTCTCTCATCCCGGCTTCGTGCGTGGCGGGAACGCTCGGGGAACGGGAGGCGGCAGGCGCTCCCGCCGTCGGGCAGGCGAGCAATATTCGGCCATGCCCCTGTACACAGACATGGACCGGACGGGCAGGCATTCCGTCGCCGAGCTCCGAGGCAGACCGGTCGCCGGCCCCGCACCGTCCTTTCGTTTCTTAGCGCACCCATCCCGCCTCCTTTCTCCGGTAGGCCGCCGCCGCCCACAGCGGGTAGGCCGCCGCCGGGTTTTCGAGCAGCGTCAGATCGTAGAGCATGTCCTCGTAGTACCCTTCGGGAGAGTAGTAGACCAGGCGGTTCGCCGCCATGCAGCCCGACACGATACCTTGCACCTGCGCCGCGCCGTCCACCCACAGCAGTCCCCGCAGTACGGCCGTGCGGTCTTGTCGGTAGTTCGCGCGTTTTACATCGGGTCGACCTTCCCCGTCGACGATCGCATAGCCCTCGACGCGGCTGTCAGGGCCGATTTCGATGTAACGGTCGGGGTTCTCCCGTGCGACGAATACCCCCGACGGGTAACCGAGCGTCACCCGCCTCCCGATAAGCACCGTATCCGATGCAAACAGTTGGACCGTTCCGCAAAAGCCGTCCTCCACGCGGATCGTGCGTCCCACGACCAGCACATCGCGCAGATGGCAGGTGCTGTCGATGGACACCTCCTCTCCCAGCAGCACGGCCATGCCTTCGACCCGAGTTCCCGGTCCGAGGCTCCCGGCATCCAGCATCCGGGGCTCTGCCTCGCCGAATCCGACGCTCAGACTGTCCGGCGTAGGCATCCATGCCCCGGGAGCTTCGAGCAGGCGCAACAGACTGTCGGTCATTCGGCGGGCATCGGTTCGGACCGGCGGAAGCTTCTTGCCGACATAAGCGGTACGGGCTCCTTCGATCCGTTCGCCGCAGAAAAAGACCGAACGGATTTGTCCGTACTGCACGCCGTGGCGGGGAAGCCTCAAGCATCCGTGCAGCGAGGTGCGTCCCGCAAGCGACAGCGAAGCGGCATCAGTCGCATACCAGAGACCGCTTTCTTCGCCCGGCGAACATGCGAAGGGGGCGGCCGACCCGAACAGCCGGGTCGGAGCGATTCGGGAATCGGCCGCCTCGACGCGCACGGCCTCGTACAGTCCCCACGGCCGGACGGCGATCCGCACCCGACTGTCGGGCAGGCCGTCGTAAAGCCGCAGGCCGCCCTGCTCGTCGAGCCTTGCTGTCAGCGTGCTGTCGGCGGCGTACAGAACGAAGGCCGACTCGACGTTCGCCCGTTGCCGCGAGAGGTAGCCCGCGCGGGAGAAGAACAGAAAATCGGACTCCCACAGCGCGAGCACGCCCAGCACCGAGAGTAGCATCAGCGCCGAGACGACCAGCACCGTAGCCAGTACGCCGGCAGGAAGACGGTTCGGAGGATTCATTGACTTATGACGGGTTACGGTTAGCGATCGGATGTATCGGTTATGGAATCTTGACGAGATAGCACTCTGTGTCACGGACCATGACGAGCGAATCGTTCCGGATCTGTCGGAGCGTAAAGCCTCCGGCCGACTCGCCCTGCCGCAGCAGATGGTTCCGACCATCGATCGAGATCAGATAACGGTCGGTTCCTTCCTTACGGATACGGCCCGTACAGGCGAGCTTGGCGGCAGGACGTTCGTTCTTCGCTTTCGACCGTACGGGCGCTCTTGCCGAAACGGACCCCGGGACGGAAGGTTTCGTCGCAACCGCACGCAGGAACGGATCGGGATAGTCGAGTCGCAGCGTATCGATGTCCGCACGGGGATTGTTCCGGGCAACGGGCACGGCAGCCGGATCGGAAGCCGCAGGTTTCGGCCCGGAGAAAAAGAGCTTCCACGCCACGACGCCCCAGATACCGAGCGCTACGACGAGTAACAGGTATGTCAGCGGTCGCGATTTCATAGCTCGGAAGTATTACCGTCGGCGGATTCGTTCGTATCGTCCGATGCCGCGTTATGATCATCGTCGGGCGAGTTGTTTCCTTCCTGCTCATCGGACGGAGGCGTCGGATTTCCCTCATCGTCTCCGCCTTCTTCCCCGCCGAAAGGCGATTGCGACTCGTCCGCCGCAGCGGGATCGACCCTCAGCGAATAGACGCTCTCCTCGCTTCGGTAAACGCCGTTGAAAGCCTGCAGGCTCCATTGATAGTCCCCTTCGTCGAGCGTCAGCGAGAAGCGGTCGGCCGCATGGAGGGAATCGGCGCACAGTGTCGTGTCGGCCCATACGCGCGAAGCGCGGGCGAAGCTCGGCGAGACGACCGTGAGCCGATAGCTGCGGGCTCCCGAGAGGGGCCGCCAGAGAAAAGTCACCTCGCCGGCTTCGATATGCGCGTCGTGCTTCGGTGCGACCACTTCGATCCGGGCCCGGTCGATATCCTGCTCGAAGATGTCGTCGCAGCCCGAAAGCAACGACAGCAGAAACAAAAGCGCGCAGGCCGTCCGGAACAGGTCGGCGGAGCCCGTTCGACGGATCGGGATCGTCCCGGACGTCGGCCGGGATTCGGACTCGCACGTATCGGCCCCGCCTGCCGGAAAGCCTGCGGAGAGCCTTTCTGTCCGGATCGGCATTTTGCGGTCGGATCGACGGACGTCGGGCCGAAACGGCCGGAGGGAACGGTTTGTCGGATCGGATTTCATATCACAAGGGTTTACGGTTTATCGGTCAGTTGCTGGACAACGAGGGTCAACAGCAGCGAGGTCTGCCGTCCCCGCCGGAGCGTCTTGAACCCCGAAGAAAGCAAACGGCAGCCGGAGAGTTCCCGCTCCGTCGCGTCGAGGATCCGCAGCAGCGGAACGAAGCCTCCCGAAAGCACGATCTCGGCCGTGCGCAGCGTGAAGTCGTCGCCCTTGCGGGTCAGATAAGGCGTGTAGCTGACGATTCGGACGGAGCTATCCGGATCAAGGCGCTCCAGCAGATCGAGCAGACCGCCGCCGGCGATCAGTTCCACCGTATCGAGCATGACGACAGACGCATCCGGTTGTACAGGAGCGGCCTCTGCCTCCGCGAGCGTCCGTTCCGTCCTGCGCACTTCACCCCACAGCGCGACCGTATGCCCCAGCGATAACCGGTACACGACCGCAGGCAGCACGACCAGCAGCAGGACCAGACGCACGACTCCTTCGTATTTGCCGATCCGGTTCATAAGGCGACGGTAATCTTGAACTCGGTCGCACCGCTTTCGCGGTTTTGCTTCAAGCCTTCGAGCCGAGCTTCGCGCAGCGGCGGTTCGGAGCGTAATCCGGTCATCAGTTCCGATACGGCCGACGCATCGTTCGTTACGCCCCGGATCGAAAGGGTTTCTGAAGCGAATACGGGGTCTTTGCCCTCTTCCAACGTTTTGGAAAGAGGCTGCACGGCCAGCGAGGTCAGCGTGACCGACAAAGGCACATGGGAGGCCGCCCGATCCAGCAGCGGGGCGTGGCGGTACGGCAGCCGATGCGAAAACGCCGCTACGGCCGCCCGCCGCTGCTCGGAGCGGACCTGCGATGCGTCCTGCCTCTTTTCCCGGGCGGAAAGCACGCTCCGCTGCTGTGCGCGACGCTCTCGAAGCGAACCGGAAGCAAACGTATTGACTACGAGCAGAAGCAGCATCAGGCCCAGCACGGGCAGCCGCAGGCGGCGTTCCGCCGCTTTAGCGACCATGCGGCCTTCGGGTGTAGGGCGCAGCAGCGTGCGCCATTTCAACGTATCGCGATAAAAACGTTCCGCCTGCCGTAGGGCCTCTTGCTCGGGATCTGCCGCCGCTGGCCCGTAGCGAATATCCATGAAAGGAATGCCGTTCTCCGCGAGCCGTTGCCCGAGCGGTTCGACTTGCTCGCGGCGAACGAAGCTTATACTCCCTGAATCCTCCTTTTCGTCCGAAAAGCTCCATGCGAACGTTTCGGGATCCGAGGTCACCTTTTCGACGATCGCCGTATCTTCGGTCGGCTTCGTGACGATTCCGTACCCGGAGACCGAAATCAGGACGGGACGGCCCGAGCACTCCTTTTTCAGCGCATCGGCATCGGGATCGGCGCACTCCCGCAGGATTCGGAGACCGCTTCGATCGAGACCGAGTACGAACAGGCGCATCGCGTAGTTTTCCGCATCTCCGAAGCGGATGCAGAGCACGGTCGAAGGACCGACGAGTCGTTGCAAGAGTTTTCTTTTCATGATTCAGTATGCTTTCCCAAGGCGCTCGTTCCGGTCGGGGTTTCCGGGACAGAGACCTGCGGTCGGGCGATTTGACGAGGGGTTGTTTTTCATTTTTATTCGACCACGGTCGGTTTGATGAATACGTTCAGCCGGCGTTCCTGTTTGTTGTTCTTGTGCGTGCCGAAGATCCATTTGAGCACCGGCACGCGGGCGATGAAAGGCAGCCCCTGCGAGCTCTTCTCGCGCGACTGCCGGTCGATGCCGCCCAGCAGCACCGTCTCCTCGTTTTTCACGCGCACCATCGAGCGGAAGCTGCGCGTGGTGGTTCCCGGCGGAGCCTCCTTTTCGGTACGGTCGGTGAACTCGCTTTGCGACAGGTCGATCGTCATCGTGATATGGCCGTCCTCGCTCACATAGGGCGTGATCGAAAGGGTCATGTTCGCCTCGACGCTTTTCCAGACGTAAGAGGTCGACTGCACCGGGTTCTGCGTACCCATGTAGGTATTGTTCGTCTCCTTGTAATACTGCATCTGACCGCTGGTGAGCACCGCCTCGCGGCCGTTGAGCGTCGAGAGCCGGGGCGTCGAGCGTAGCTCGATCGTGCCGTCCTGCTCCATCGCCTTCAGGCTGGCATAAAAGTTCGGCGTCACCTTTCCGAGCTTTACGAGACCTATCTTATTTGCCAGACTGTTGACAGCTTCCGCCCCGAGCGTCATGTCGAGACCCGGGGAGAGCGTACCTGCGGTCTGCGTTGGCTCCGTACCTAAGCCGAGGCCGAGACCCGCTTCCAGCAGCACGTCCTTCGAGGCGTCGACGATCATCACCTCGATCGTGATGAGCGGCACGGTCCGGTCGATCGAGCGCAGGAACTGCTCGATGCGGGCTACCTGTCGCTGGTCGCCGCTCAGGATCATGCTGTTCAGATCGCCGAAAGCGGCCGTTTGCACCCCCTTTTTCAGGTTGTCGGGGATCGCTTCCGCGAGCTTGTCCACCGTGCGGTAGCGCATCGGGACGATGCGCGTCGAGAACAGGCCCTCGCGTTTCGCCTCGCCGAACATATAGACGCCTCCCTCCTCGTAGTAGGTGTAAGCCGTGCCCGTGAGCAGCAGGTCGAACAGCGTTTTCGCGTCGGTGTTTTTCAGGTAGATGCTCGTCTGCGCATTGACGGGCGTGATAAAGAAATAGTCGAGTTTCAACTGCTCGCAGACATCGAGTATGATGTCGTATATGTTGCCCCGGTCGATCATCGCCGTGATTCGCCCCGTGCTGTCCACCGAAAGCTGAGAGGCTGCGAACTGCCGGCGGCGGACATAGTTCGAGGCGGGAGCGGGCGAGCCTCCGGTCTCGGAGGGCGACTCGGAAAACGCCCAAGCCCCGCTGCCCTTGACGGGGGTAACCTCCAGTTTGTTGATCTCGGCCAGCGAGCCGAGCGCCTCGGCGAAAGGCATCGCCGCGATGTAGCCCGATACGGGCCGTTCGTACAGCGTCTGCGGGACGATCAGGTTCACGCCCGTGCTGTCGGTGATGCGCCGGGCCACCTCGCGCAACGGCACGGCGATCAGATCGTAGCTGAGCGTCGAGTCGGAGCGGTCGAACCGCACCGACGGTTCGGGCGGCGGAGCGACAGGCGCTTCGTACGGAAAGACGGAGACGATATTCCCGATGACCTGCACGTCCAGTCCGTACTGCTCGCACAGAAACAGCAGCAGCTCGTCGATGCGGGCCCGCGTGAAGTTGCAGCTCACCGTCAGGTTCGCCCCGTCGCGCACGCTCAGGTTCACACCGCCCACTTGGGCCACCGAGCGCAGCAGCTCGGAGAGCGGAGCCTCGCCCACCGACAGATCCACCTCGCCGAGGTAGGCTTCGTCGCGCCGGGTCAGCGTGTCGAGCCGGGCGCGGATCGCGGCGATACGGTTCGCACCGTCGGACTGCGCCGACACGGCGGCAGGAAGACACAGCGTCCAGACCAGCAGAATCGAAAAGAGGTATAGGTTCTTCATAAGTTGCGGGTTATCGGGCAGGTCGTATCGAATAAAATAGGTAGTGTCGGGTCGTTCGTTTAGGCGATTCGGATTATGAGCGGCGTATGGGTCATCGACCGTGACCCGTATTCACTCTCTGAGCAGCGGCAGCACCTCTTCGAGCGATGTCTGCCCGGAAAGGAACAGATCGAGGGCCGAATCTTTCAGCGTGGTGATGCCACGTTTCTCGAGCAGCGGAGCGATGTCGGGACGGCTCTCGCGAACGGCCTCGGCGAGCTCGTCGTCGATCGGGATCACCTCGTAGATCGCCCGGCGGCCCCGGTAGCCCGTGTAGTAGCATCGCTCGCAGCCGACGGGACGGTAATGCTTGTGCGAATGCGCCTCCGGGTCCTGTTTACCGGGGAGCACGGAGGTTTCTTGTTCCGTCTTCTGCATGAGATGGCCGTGTGTCCGGTCCTGTCGCGGCATGCGCTCGTAAGACTCTCCCCGCATCGTTTCGCAACAGGCGACGCTGGAGACCGGTGTTTTGTTCCCGGCCAAGCCGGCTGCGGCTTCTTCCGTCTTCCCGGCCGGCTGCGGCCCGGTTTTCTCCGAAGCGGAGATACCTGTGCTGTTGCGCGGGTCGGCCGGCGGGAAAGGCTCCGTCCGGTTCGCGTCCGCATTGTTGACCGGGATTGCTGCTTCCGATATCCGTTCTCCCGCGCCGTCCTCCGCCTCCTTTCTATCGGAAGGAACCGGCCGAGGTCCGTACACCTGTTCCCGCTCCGACTCGGTCAGTTCCGCCTCCTTTTTACAGTCGGGACACAGCAGGCGGACGAGCCGCTGTGCGGCGCACAGAATCAGCGTGCCGGAGAGCAGGTACGGATGCACGCCCATGTCCCGCAGCCGCGAGACGCTGCCCCATGCGCTGTTCGTATGGATCGTCGAGAACACGAGATGGCCCGTCAGCGAGCTGCGGATCGCCATCGCCGCCGTATCGGCGTCGCGGATCTCGCCGAGCATGATGATGTCCGGGTCCTGACGCAGAAAGGTGCGCAGCGCAGCGCCGAAGGTCAGGCCGATCTCCTCTTTGAGCTGTACCTGGTTCACTCCCTCGAGCGTGTATTCGACCGGGTCCTCGATCGTGAGGATGTTGCCCGATTCGCGGTTCAGCCGCCGGAGCGTCGCGTAGAGCGTCGTGCTCTTGCCCGAGCCGGTAGGTCCGGTGATCAGCGCCATGCCGTGCGGGCGCGCGATGGCCGACTCGTAGTCGGCGAGCTGCCGCTCCGAGAAACCGAGGTTCGAGAGCTCCAGCAGTTCGGCATGGCGCGTCAGCAGGCGCAGCACGACTTTCTCTCCGTAAATCGTCGGAAGCGACGAGACGCGCAGGTCGAACTTGCGATCGCCCCGGTGGTAGAGGATGCGCCCGTCCTGCGGCAGGCGGCGCTCCGAAATATCCAAATTCGCCATGATCTTGATCTGGTTGACGATCGAGGCGTAGCCGCTCCGGTCGAGCACGTACTTCTCGATGAGCTTGCCGTCGATGCGCAGGCGGATGCGGCAACGCTCCTCGTAGGGCTCGAAATGGATGTCGCTCGCATATTCGTCGAATGCTTCGCCGATCAGGTCCGTAAGAAAGCCCTGTCCGCTGCCGATGCGGCTCAAGTCGGCCGTCCGCCCCGATATCGGGCGAGTCTCCTCCCGGCGGTAGTAGCGGTTCAGCAGCAGGGAGAGCTCGTCCGGCCCGACCGGTTCGATCTGCACCCGGAATCCGGACAGCACCTCGATCTCCTGAGACGCGGAAGCGTAGTCGCGCCCCTGCTCTCCGGCACACAGCACGATCCCGTCCCTGCGGTCGTAAGGCACGAGCCGGTAGTTCCACGCTTCGGCGGAAGCGAACAGTTGCACGATCTCGGTCGGTATGCGCTCGGGAAGGGTCATGGCAGCGAAAGGTAAAAGCGGTACGACAAATAAGCGGTCAGAGGCAGGCTCAGAAACGTAACCAGCGGAATCGTAGTCTCTCTCTGTACGACGACACGCACGGCGAGCCAGTAGAACAGTCCGGCCAAGCATCCCCCCAGCAGCAGCAACAGATATTGCGGCAATGGAGCGAGCGGTGTCAGCAGCAAGGCGAAAATCAGATCGCCGGAACCGACATACTGCCGAAAGAGGCTCGACGGTCGCCGGTAGCGCAGCTTCAGATAGATGCACGCTCCGCCGAAGACCCAGATCAGCAGCAGCATGTTCGTCAGCATATTGTACAGTATCGTTCCTACGGATGACAAAAACACGGACGGCGACAGTACGCACAAGCCGAATGCGGTGAGCCAGCTTACCGGGACGGTCCGGCGACGAAGATCGGAGACGGCCAATATGGTCGCCGGAACGACCGGAAGCAGGTATGCGAACGATTGCCAAGGCATAAATGAAGAGGGTATCAAACGAATTCGAGATGGAAGCGTGCCGGAAAGCGGGACCTGAGTCCCGCCTGTTCCGGTCCGCCGATCAGAAAAGGTTGTTATCAGTCCTTGACGGTCTCTTTCAGGTTTTTGTCCTGATCGATCTCCCAGACGTTGTACTCGCCGTCGCCGTCGAAATCCACCACGGCCGTCGCCGTCGCGCGGAATCCCCGCTCCGAAGCCTCGACGATCTCGATGCGGTAGTTGGCATGGCCTCCGTCCGTGACCAGAGGCTGCTGCTCGAAGCCGAGCTCCTCGAGCGAGGCGGAATACTTCGAGTAGGTGTAGAAGTTGTTCTTCTCGAGCGTGTGCAAAAAGACGAGCTGTTGCTGGGCTTCGGTGCTCTTGGCACGAGAAATCAGCGGCATCAGGTTCGGCAGCGCGATCAGTACCAGAATCCCGATAATGACCAAAACAACGAGTAACTCCGGCAGAGAAAAAGCGGGAAGACGTCGGGAAACGATTCGTGTCATAATCCTAAGTTTGAATCAGTAGAATAATAGTTGTCGGGCGATTGCTGTACGAAGGTCGGAAACGAAAACGAATCGATTTGATAAGTATATGGTAACTACCCTGTTTTTTATGACGAAATATTCGATAAAAATCTAATCGTGAATACAATAAAAATTGCAAAGCCCATAGAGGAACTCCATATTTTATCTCACCGCACACGGTTGTAAGGTTTTTTAAGCGGTTTGCATTCGTTTTGCGGAAAAATCGGACCG
>ERZ772882.3768-NODE-3768-length-11597-cov-3.307226_pt1 | contig 11597 bp, 6 predicted proteins | sample MGYA00580576_ERZ772882 | MGnify/ENA primary metagenome ERZ772882 (study PRJEB29015, sample SAMEA2737658) | human gut metagenome | biome: human gut; feature: human-associated habitat; material: faeces | place: China | collected 2012 ... | reverse complement strand
GGAATGATCTCACCGGCAACCACCATGACGATATCGCCCTTTTTCAGCTCGCTGGAGGGAACGATGGTCTCCTCGCCGTTCTCATCCAGGCGGTGGGCTTCCGTGTCCTTTTGGGTCTTTTTAAGGCTCGCGGCCTGGGCCTTGCCCCGGCCCTCCGCCACGGACTCGGCAAAGTTGGCAAACAGCACCGTAATCAGCAGAATGATGGATACCACCAAATTATAAGTACGAAGGCCGCTGTCTGCCTCACCAAAGAGGCCCGGAAAAATTGCCAGAATCAAAGTGATAACAAAGCCCACCTCGACTACAAACATGACCGGGTTTTTGATCATGTAGCGGGGGTCTAGCTTTTTAAAAGAACCAAGGAATGCCTGGTTTAAAATTTCAGGCGTCAGCAGTTTTTGCTTTTTGCTCATAACTTCAATCCTCCTCAGCCCCAAAGAGTCAGATGTTCTGCAATGGGGCCCAGTGCCAGCGCGGGGAAGAAGGTCAGCGCTGCAAAGATATAGACCACGAATACCAGGATGACCGCAAACGAGAACGTGCTCGTGCGCAGCGTGCCGGCGGATTCATTGACAAACCGCTTCTTCATCAAGGACCCGGCAATGGCCAGCTGAATCACAATGGAGAGATAGCGGCCAAAGAACATGGCAAGACCTGCCGTAATGTTCCAGAAATAGGAGTTATCCGCCAATCCCTCAAAGCCGGAGCCGTTGTTGGCCGCGGAAGAGGCGTACTCATACAGCACCTGGCTCAGGCCGTGAAAGCCCGGATTGGTGATGCCCTCCCGCCCGGCTGCGGTGCCCACTGCCAGCGCGGAAAACGCAAGGATGAGCAGCGGGTGGATGATGATGCACAGCGCGGTGAGCTTCATTTCCCGGCCTTCGATCTTTTTGCCCAGGTATTCCGGCGTGCGCCCGATCATCAGGCCGCAGATGAACACTGCCAGAATGGCGTACAGGATCATATTCATCAGACCGACGCCCTTGCCGCCGAATACTACGTTCAGCATCATGTGCAGCAGAGGGATCATGCCGCCCAGCGGCGTCAGGGTGTCGTGCATATTGTTCACCGTACCGGTCGTAAAAGAGGTCGTGACGGTGGTGAACATCGCCGACTGCGCAATACCGAAGCGGACCTCCTTGCCCTCCATACTGCCCATGGCCTGGTCCAGGCCGATATCCGCCAACGCCGGGTTGCCCTGGCTCTCGGCCCAGAAGCATACGCTCAGGCCGATGACGAACAGGATGCCCATGGCGGCAAAAATGCTGCGTCCCTCGCGGCCGTAGATGGCCGCGGAAAGGCCGCCGCGCGCACGCAGGCCGCCTGCCCTTTGCATGCCGTCCGCCGCTTCCTGCCTGCGGGCGTGCACCATTTTACCGAAGGTGATGACGCATGCGCCGGGCAGGAGCATCATGGAATACAGCTCGATCAGGTTTGAGAGCATCGTGGGGTTTTCCAGCGGCGTAGACGAGTTTGCGCCCAGGAAGCCGCCGCCGTTCGTGCCCAGATGCTTGATGATCTCCAGCGCGGCGATGGGGCCCATGGCAATGACCTGAAATGTGCCCTCCAGTGTCTCCACCACAACATTGCCTTCAAAATTCTGCGGCACGCCCTGCCATACCAGCAGCAGGCCGCCCACAATGGAAAACGGCAGCAGGATACGGGTGGTGATGCGCACCAGGTCCGCAAAAAAATTGCCCACGTCGTTTTTTGTCCTGCCTGCAAGGCCGCGGATGAACGCAACGCAGGCAGCATATCCGCTTGCGGCGGACACGAACATCATAAAAATGATGACCAGCATCTGAGACAGGTAGGAAAGCCCGGACTCACCGGAATAGTGCTGGAGATTCGTGTTCGTCATGAAGCTGATAATGGTATTGAATGCCAGCGTGGGCTCCATATTCTCAATATTGTTCGGGTTGAAAAGCCCTGCGCTCTGCACGCGCAGGATCAGATACCCGATGAACACCATCACGGCGTTCGTCCCCAGCAGAGCCAGGGCATACTGTTTCCAGTTCATCCCCTTCCCGGGGTCCACTCCGCTGATTTTATAGATCGCTCCGTCCACACGGTCAAAGACGGGGTCTGCAAAAGTGTGTTTCCCCGCCGCGATGTGATACAGATACACACCCGCGGGAATGACAATGAGCAAATAAATGCTCACTGTCAGTGCAAGCTGTAGCATGACAAGCTCCTCCTGTTTATCTCAGTTTCGCTCACAGCGAATCAAAATTTTTCCGGATGTACCAATGCATAGATCAGATAGCAGCCCAGCAGCAGCACGATCCCACCCAGTACCAGCATTTATGTATCCTCCTTGCGGCCTTTTTCCCCGCGCTCACTCCGCGGCGTCCACCTGCTTCTGGCACCATTTTGCCAAAAGCCATACAAGCCCGAAGCAGGCCAGCAATGTTCCGACCATCAGAACATCCATCATAATCCATTCCCTTCCTTCCCTTATCGCGGTATGCCTCATTATAGGGCATAAGCTGTAAGTGTGCGCTTAACGTTCGCCGCCGGATGTTAAGGTTGCGTTAGCGCCCGCAAAGGCGCAAAAAAGAAGCCTTCCGGAAAACCGGAAGGCTTTTTCCCACGGGCGCGGCCCGCTGTTTTTTCATTTTTCAGAAAGGGAGCGGAGCATAAAATACCGGAAGCTCCCGCTTTACGGCTGCCAGGGAGCGCGCTCCATCCACTTGCCGTTGGTAAAGTCCGGAATGGCCACGGGAGCGCCGCCCATGGCCACGCTCTGCTCGCTCAGGCAGGAAATACTCATCCATGCCGCCGCATCATATACGTCGATGGGCGCAGGCGCGCCCGCCTTTGCGGCGTCGAAGAACGAGCGGAACACCAGCCAGTCCATGCCGTCATGGCCGCCGCGCACGCCTTCGGCCAGATATTTTTTCCACACCGGATGGTCGTACTGCTCGCGGTACTCCTCGGCGCTGTTCCAGCGCTCGTTCCACTTAAAATCATACTCGTTGTCTTTGCCGTCTAAAAAGACGCTCTTGTTGTCCTCCATGTACATGCCCTTTGTCCCCTGCACATGGAATCCGCGGGAATAGGCCCGCGGCAAAGTGGTGTCCAGCGTCAGGCAGATCGTCTCGCCCCGGGCGCATTTGATGATGGTCGTCACCACGTCGCCCTGGGCAAAATTCATGTTTGCAGCGTCGTAGTCCGGGCCTTTTTCCCGCAGCAGATATTCGTGCAGCCCCGCGGCCTTGGACGCCACTGAAACAAGCGTCAGCATGCGGTTGCCGCGGTTGATGTCCAGCACGTTTGCAATGGGGCCCAGCTCATGGGTGGGGTAGTTTTCGCAGTTCCGGTACAGGTAGTTGCGGAAGCGGTAGTGCCGCATCTCGCGCCCGGTGGAGACCTCCTCCCGCAGGTCGTGGCGGTAACCTCCCTGGCAGTGCACCACCTCGCCGAACAGGCCCCGGCGCACCATATTCAGCACCATCAGCTCGTCGCGGCCAAAACAGCAGTTTTCCAGCATCATGCAGGGTACGCCCGTTTCCTCGTGGGTGCGCACCAGCTTCCAGCAGTCCTCCACAGAATATGCGCCCGCCACCTCCACGGCCGTATACTTGCCTGCGCGCATGGCGTCGCAGGCAAGGTTCAGATGGGATTCCCACGACGCCATAATGACCACAGCATCGATCTCCGGCATGGCCAGTACCTCGCGGTAATCCGCCGCAGCGCGGGGCGCGGGCTGGCCCGCTGCCGTCACAAGCTGCACGCCCTTCTCCCGGCGGTCCTCATAATTGTCGCACACGGCCAGCACACGAACGCCCGGCTGGGGCAGGATACAGTTTTCCAACAGGTTGGAGCCGCGGTTGCCCAGGCCGATAACACCTACATTCAATACTTCTTTCATAAATGGATACTCCCTTTCCGTTTCAAAAGCGGCCCGCACAGGCTCTGGGCCGTTATTTCCTTCGTCTGCGCAGGTATTCGGACACGGAAACACCATAAAAGCGCGAAAATGCACGCTTGAACGAATAATCGTTTTCGTAGCCCACGGCGCGCGCCGCCGCCGCCAATGTGATTTTTTTATTTTCCAGCATCTCGCAGGCCAGTTCCATCCGGCCGCTGAGCAGGAAATCGTAAAAATTAATGCCGCACACACGCTTGAACAGCTTCGAAACCGCGGAGACTGAAAGGTTGAACCGGTCTCCAAGGTCCTTAAGAGAAAGATCCGGGTCCGTCAGATGCTCCTTAACGTATTCCACGACCTGCTGCTCCGTATCCCCAGCCTGCTGAGACGCTGTTTTCTCCGCACAGAACAGCGCATTCACCCGGTACAGCGCCCCCCACATGCCGTCATCCGTCTGTGCGCTGCTGACAGCGTCAAACTCAGCGGCATAGCGTGCGGGCTGCGGGTCGAACTCATGGATGATGCGCGAATACGTCTGCGCCAGCATCAGCACCAAACGCCGCATGTTCTGCTGAGACACGCCCCTGCGCTCGTTTTCAGCGCGTATCTCGCCCAGGATCGTCTCCGCCATCGCCTGCTGGCCCGCTTTCGCACGGTTGATGAGCTGAAGCTCCCACTCGACGGGATAATAGATCCCCCGGTCGGGAGATGTAAGGCACGCGCCGTCGGACAGACGTGCAGAAAGCTGCTCCGCCGCTGCATAATAAGATTTACTAATGCCCAAAACGCCCTCCTCCAAGCTGCCGCAGGCGATAAAAGGCATCGTTTCCGTGTGCTCCTGATACGAGAGCGCGACCCGCTGCGCCAGCGTCTGCGGGCACACCTCATCCGGCCCTCCCGGTGCGACAATGGCCGCCAGACGCGTCCTGGAAAGTTCCGTGATCTCATACAAAAGGTCAAAGGATGAAAGAGCCTCTTCCAGCGGCATCACACCGTGGCTTCCTTCTCTTTCTTCCACCAGCAGCACAAGATGGGACATCGAATCTGAAAAGCCGATGTCGAACTCCCGCATTTTTTCCGCAGCCTCCGCCGCATCGAAATACCCCTGCAGCAGCCGGCGCAGAAAATTGCTCCGCGCGGTGGCGCGGTAACGCTCTGCCATATGCAGCACATTTTCCCGTTCCGCAGCCAGCTGGCACAGCGATTCCTCAATGATCGCATATTCATCCCCCGCATGCACCGGCGCGGGAAGGCGGTGTGCCGCGCTGTCTGCCAGCCGCTTGAGCGGGGTGTAGGTCAGCTTTGTAAGCAGCCACGCCAGATTCACCGTCAGCAGCACTGAAATAAGCACCAGCACGGCGATAAACCAGACGCTTCGTGTCCGTACCAGCGGCACGGCGGAAAAGCCGGACGTGATATCCACCGGGAAACATACGGAGCGGTAAGTATAATCAGCCTCTGCGGCCCTGGCCGTGAAGGATATCCCCGCCAGCTCTCTGTCCGCGCCGCGGATAGAAAGGGAGAGCATATCGTCCGTGCGCAGCAATGCGATCTGGTTGCGGATGGCGGAGCGGTCCAGCTCCACCAGCAGAAAGCTCCGCATGGGACGATTGTACTCCATCGCCTCTGCAAAGAACAGCCGGGACGCCGCGCCGCCCGTCATGCCGAGCTGCGCGCCGCACACCAGGCCGCTGTTTTCCGGCAGGCTCAAACGCTCGTACACCACAGCGCTCTCCAGCGGCGTCTGCCCTTTTTCCAGCGAAAATGTGCGGAAGAAGTCTGCCGTATCATAAAAGCCGGCGGAGGAATACACCTCCTCCTTTTCGGGAAAGACCACAGACAATTGCCGGATCACGCCGCTGGCCGCGGTATAGCCGCGCAGGTCTCCGCAGATGGCCAGTTTCTCGCGCAGGCCGAACTCTTCGTCATACAGCCCCGCGGCCGCACCGCGCCGCTTTACCCACTGCGTCTCGGACATCTGCTGCCCAAGGCCCTGAACGCGCTTGAACTCCGCATCCAGTGTGCGGGCCGCAAGCTCGGCGGTATGGGCCTGGCGGGCGGCGTCCTCGCGCTGCTGTGCGCGGAAGGTGGAGACGGCCAGCACCCCCGCCAGGATGACCACCGGCACAAGGCATATGAACACATAGGAAAAGAAGATGCGCTGCACCGTGGAAAGCCTGTGCCGCACGGCCGGCTTTTTCTTCATCGTGTGCGCCCCCCCTCCCCGGCGGGCGCGTGCGGCCCGCCACAGACAAATCACTTCAAAACGGCAGCTCCAGTATATCAAAACACGCGCCGTTTGAAAAGCGTGCCGCCTGTGCTCCCTGTGGGGAAAAAGCAAGCTGCCAAGCCGTTTTCCAGTGCTTGCGCATCTTTTTTTGACAAAATCGCAAAATTGGAAATCGCTGCGCCGGCCCGGCAAAACATGCCGCAAAAGCCCCGCTTTTTCAAAAAAGCGCACGGCTTCAAATTTGGTTCGTTGCAAACGCGGCCCGGCGCGGTTATGCTGAAAGCACAGCCCCGGACGGCTTTTCCGCCGGACACAGGACAAAACGGCAACATGTGATCGAGAGGATGTGGCACATTGACAACCATTTGCAAAAAACGCGGCGCGCCGCGGCAGAGCCTCGCGAACCGGATCGGCCGCAGGCGGCTGCGGGAGAGCGGTGAGCTCTATCTCATCATGCTGCCGGTGCTGGTGATGATCTTTATCTTTTTTTATATGCCCATGTTCGGCGTTGTCATCGCTTTTCAGGATTACGTCCCCGGCGACCCCTTCTTCGCGTTTGACGGCTCTACAAAATGGGTGGGCCTGCAGCATTTTAAAACGTTCTTTTCTTCCATCTATTTTCCGCGCCTGTTAAAAAACACGCTCACGCTCAGCCTGATGAACCTCGCGTTCGGCTTCTGGGTCCCCATAGCGTTCGCGCTGCTGCTCAACGAGGTAACGCACCTACGCTACAAAAAGCTGGTGCAGACAGCCAGCTATATGCCCTATTTCATCTCCATGGTAGTGGCCGCGGGCATGGTGGTCTCCTTTATTGAAAAGGACGGCCTTGTGAACCAGATCATCACGCTGCTGGGCGGCGACCCCGTCTCCTTCCGCACCGACCCGAAATGGTTCCCTGTTGTATACACGGTCACGAACATCTGGAAGAGCTTCGGGTGGAACAGCATCCTCTATCTCTCCGCCATGGCCTCCATCGACCCGGCGCTTTACGAATCGGCGCGGCTGGACGGCGCGAACCGCTGGCAGCAGGCACTGCACATCACGCTGCCGATGATCGCCCCCACAATCGCCATCATGCTCATCTTCGCGGTGGGCGACATCATGAGCTCCAACACCGACCTGATCCTGCTTTTGTACAACAACGCCACCATGAAGACCGCCGACGTGTTCGGCACCTACGTTTACCGCGAGGGTCTGCTCACGGGCAAGACCAGCCTTGGCACCGCCATCGGCCTGTTCGCCTCCACGGTGAATCTGATCCTTGTTTTCATCGCCAACAAATGCAGCAATAAAATCTCCGGCGATGGACTGTTCTGAAAACGAAAAGGAGGCTTACCGCCATGCTCCGACAAAAACACGGCATCCGCGAAGGCTCCCGCCTGGCGAGCATGCTCATTTACCTCGCCACCGGGCTGTGCTGCATCGTCACCGTGTACCCCATGTACTATGTGCTCATCCGCTCTGTCAGCGCGCCCGAGCACGCGCTTGCGGGCGACATGCTGCTGTTCCCCAAAGGGTTTGACCTTAACTCCTACCGCGTCATCCTTTCCGACACGACTCTGTGGCGCGCCTACGGCAATACGCTTTTGTATGTTGTCGTCACCACGCTGCTGATGCTCCTGTTCTGCACATTGTGCGCGTATCCCCTGTGCATGCCCGGGCTTTTGGGCAAAAAGGCCGTTGTCACCTACCTGCTCGTTCCTATGTATTTTTCGGGCGGGCTGATCCCCACGTTCCTTGTAATGAACCGCCTTGGCCTGTACAACAACATCTGGGCCGTCATCCTGCCTGGGTCTCTGAGCATCTGGAACATCATTCTTGCACGCACGTATTTCGCCTCTATCCCGGACACCATCCGGGAATCCGCAGCCATCGACGGCGCCAGTCACTTCACCATTCTGCTGCGCATCTATACGCCGCTGGCAAAGCCCATCCTGGCCGTCATTTCCATCTACACCATCGTCATCACCTGGAACAGCTGGTTCAACGCGCTGGTCTATCTGCCCGACACCGCGCTGCAGCCCCTGCAGCTCTACCTGCGCCGGGTGCTGCTGGAAAACACCGTGGATCTGACAAAGCTGCCCATGAACGAAGTGGCCGAGGCCGTGCGCCGTTCACTTTCCAACGTGCAGCTCAAATATGCGATGATTATTTTCACCACATTGCCCGTACTGTTTGCCTACCCCTTCTTCCAAAAGCATTTTGTAAAGGGCATCATGGTCGGCTCATTGAAGGGCTGACTCTCTTCAAGGCAGATTTCGCCCCGACGCCTCGGGTCGAAGTATGATAAAATGTCATCAAACAGGAGGAACGACATGAAACATCTGAAAAAACTTACCGCACTATTCCTTGCGGCGGCGCTTGCGCTTTCCATGTCCGCCTGCGGCGGCGCATCGTCCGCCCCGGCTTCCGGCTCCGCATCCGCCGGGGACGGCGCCCGGCGTCTGACGATGCTTGTGCCCAACAACACGAACCAGTACATCAAATTCGACGAGCGCGAGGACTACCCTGTCTGGCAGGAGCTGAAAGCCCTGTTTGCACAAAAGGGCCTGGAGCTGGAATTTGAGGTCGTCCCAGCGGACCAGTACCCCACAACACTTCAAACGCGCATCGCCTCCGGCACCGATCTGCCGGACATCGTATGTCTGACGCCGTTTGACGACGCCGCCGCGATGGACCTTGCCAACAAGGGCACCATCCAGCCCATCATGGACGAGTACGGCGACGGCACCTTCAACCGCTTCATTCACGAAAAATATCCGTTCATGGCACAGCTCACCACCGCGCCGGACGGCAATATCTACTGGTACACCAGCGTTCAGGCACAGACCTACGAAGACAAGCCCGCCCCCACCTGCCGCGTCATCAACATCCGCAAGGACTGGCTGGAGAAGCTCGGCCTGGAAGCGCCTGAAACCGCCGAGGAGTTCATCTCTGTGATGAAAGCGTTTCAGGAAAATGACATGAACGGCAACGGCGCAGCGGACGAGATCGTCACCGTGGATACCTCCGGAGATTTCTTCATGACGGGCATCGCCCAGTGGTTCGGCGTAGGCAATTACCTCACTTCTGTGGACGTAAAAAACAACAAGATCGTCTCGCCCTGGTACCAGGACGGCATCAAAGACTACTTGAAGTACATGAACCGCCTTGTGGAGGAGGGCCTGATGGACCCGGACCTCATCGGCGCCACCTACGAACAGACGAGCCAGCGCATGGCCGAAAACAAAGTGGGCGCCACGTTCGATTACTGCATGCAGATGTGGCTGGAGCCTTCCGTCAACGCTGAAAACGTTGAATTTTTGCCCATTGCGAACCTGGAGACCGGGTACGAGCCGTACATTGTCATTGAGCCGTCGTTCTTCTCCTGGCAGAAATGGGCCGTTACGAAAGACTGCAAGGACCCCGAGGCCGTAGCCGCGCTGCTGGACGTGCTGTATTCCGACCGGTATGAAGAGCTGTCCGCCTGGGGCATCGAGGGCGAAACGTACGAGGTCGTGGACGGCCGGCGCCAGCTCATGGAGGGCATCGGCGGCGCGTACTGGGAGCAGAACGCGAAGGACCGCAAAACCCCCGGCGGCTCGCTGTGGAGCGGCTGCGTATTCCCCACCGTTTCCCTGTACACAATGGAATCCCAGTTCACCTCCCGCCCCGAGCACAAAAACGAATTTCAAAAGAGCGTGGTCTTCCAGGACGCGGTTTATCCGGATGCCAAATACTGCTACATGGCCATTGCCACCGATGAGCAGAACGCGCGCAAGGCTGCTCTGACGACCGATCTTTCCACCTATTCCAGCGAGCTTGTGACCGATTTCATCCTGGGACGCGCCAGCTTTGACGATTGGGACCAGTATATTGCCCAGATGCAGGAGTTGGGGCTGGACGAACTGATTGAGATCGAACAGTCTCAGTATGACAAATTCCTGGAGCTTTCCAAATAGACCGCTTCGCACGCTGACGCGGCATGCTGTGGAGGCCGATGCGCGCATCGGTCTCCCTATTTTTTTACAAATCCCGCATCAAACAGAAAAGGTGATACTCTTATGGAATATATTCTGCGCGTTGCCGTGCACGAGGATGCGTGGCGGCGCCAGCTCGGCGAGCTGCTGGAGCTTTGCGCCCGCACGCCCATCCGCGAGGTGATGCTGATGGAGGAATCGCATCAGCTCCTCACCTCCCCGTTCCCACGGGAAAAGCACGAGCGCATGGCTGCTGTCTACGCCTGTATGGCCGAAGCATTTGCCGCGGCGGGCGTGCGGCACAGTGTAAACCTCGTCACCTGCGCTGGGCACGGCGACAACCGTGTGCCCGCCCGCCTTGCGCTTCCCTTCCAGCGCTTTGTGGGGGAGGACCTTGCGCCCGCGCACGCAGTATACTGCATCGCCGATGAGGCGTGGGTGGAATATACGGCGCAGATCAGCGCCCTGTACGCATCCACCCGGCCCGCGCGGCTGATGCTGGACGACGATTTCCGCTCGCTGAACCACACGGCTCCATACGGCTGCTTTTGCGAAACCCACGCCCGCCTTGTTTCCCGGGAGCTTGGGTACGACGTCACGCCCCTCCGTCTGCGGGACGCGGCCTGCGGCCTCGGCCCCGATGCCGGAGAGGTAAAAGCCGCGTGGATGCGGGTGAACTTTGCCGCCCAGCTGCGGGCCGCAAAAGCGGTGGAGCGGGCTGTGCACGCCGTCTCGCCCAAGACGCAGGTGGGGCTGATGAACTCCGGCGAGCCGGCGCATTCGGTGCAGGGGCGCGACATGGACGCGCTGCTCCGCGCCTTTTCCGGGGGCGGGCAATGCCTTTCCCGCCCGCTGGGCGGAGCATACAGCGACGCGCTGCACACCGACGCCGTGGAAATGCTTACGGGCATGTCTCTGAGCATGGCCGCTGTACACAGCAGTACTTTTTGGGCCAGCGAGGTGGAAAACTACCCCAATACGCCTTACACAAAAAGCGCTGCCGTCACGCAGCTGCAGATGCAGCTCCACGCGCTTGCGGGCGCGGACGGCCTGACGCTGAACCTGCACGATTACCTTGCCACACCGCTGCCGCTGCAGCGCGAATACGCGGAGATGGTGTGCAAAGCAGCGCCTGCGGTGGAGGCCGTTCAGCAGCTGCGCAGGGGCAAGACGATGCGCGGCGTGGGCCTGCCCTGGCGCGGGGACGCGGCGCTGCACCGCCAAAACCGTGCGCACACCCCCGACGGCATGCTGCCCGCCCGGCCGCTGGACGCGGTGCTTCCGCTGCTGGGCGTTCCCGTACAGTTCACGCCCGCCGCCACCAACGTTCTGCTGGGCGACGACGTGCTGTGCTATAAGAAAGCGGAGCTGGAAGCCTTCCTGCGCGGAGGACTGATGGTGGACAACATCGCCGCCGAACACCTGTGCGCCATGGGCTTCGCACCGCTGCTGGGCTGCGCGCCGGACGGCCGCATCGAGGGGCCCTGCGTGGAACAGATCTCCTCCGCAGAATATGCCCGCCAGTGGGCGG
>ERZ772882.3763-NODE-3763-length-11618-cov-2.944305_pt1 | contig 11618 bp, 11 predicted proteins | sample MGYA00580576_ERZ772882 | MGnify/ENA primary metagenome ERZ772882 (study PRJEB29015, sample SAMEA2737658) | human gut metagenome | biome: human gut; feature: human-associated habitat; material: faeces | place: China | collected 2012 ... | reverse complement strand
TGGGCACGAGGGGGATGATCGCCATCGATGCCTCCAACCACAACCTGATACAGAAATATACGGATGAAAAAGTAGAGGTGCCCGATGTTATTGTGCAGAATCATATCTTCGGCCAGCCCAAGGGCTTTGCCTTTGAAAGCATTCGAGGCTTTGTGGATGGATTGTACACCGGAAAAGATTTCCCGCTCACCTTGTACGACGCGGCCAACACCTCGCTGACCATTTTGGCTATTATGGAATCTGCCCGAGCACGCGTCCCTGTGGAAGTATCGGGCCTGTACGAGGTGTAGGATGGAGTATCTGAGATGTGCAGTGGTGGGCTTGGGCACTTTCGGCTCTTTTCACGCACGGGTGTGGAGTGAACTGCCGTACACCCGGCTGGCTGCCGTGTGCGACCGGGACGCAGCGCGGGCTGCCGCCTTGGGCGCACAATACGGCGTACCCTGGTACACCGATCACCGCGCGCTTCTGGCGCAGTGCTCCTGCGAAGCAGTGTCAGTGGCGACGCCGGATCATCTGCACAGACAGGTGGCGGTGGATGCTGCCCGTGCGGGAAAGCATGTTTTGGTAGAAAAGCCGCTTGCGACCAGCCGTGAGGACGTGAACGCCATTGTACAGGCGGCGAAGCAGAACGGCGTGCGTGTGATGTGTGATCTGCACAACCGGGTAAATCCGCCTTTTGCCCTGGCACGCCAGCGAATCGCCGGCGGAGAACTGGGGGAGGTGCGCAGCCTGTATATGCGCATGAACGATGCCTGCAGCGTAGCCACGGAGATGCTCTCGTGGGCCAAAGAATCCTCTATCCTGTGGTTTGTGGGCGTGCATTCGCTGGACCTGCTTTGTTTTTTAAGCGGTTCCCGCCCGCGAAAAGTCTACGCAATGAGCACCCGGGGCGTGCTGGATTCGATGGGCATTCCCGCAGTGGATTTGTACCAGACTTCCATCGAGATGGAAAACGGAACGATCGCTCAAATGGAGAACGGCTGGATCGTGCCCGACGGTAGCCCGGCACTGATCGATATGAAGTGCACGGTGCTGTGTAGGCGGGGAATGGTGAAGATCAACGGTTCTGACAGTGATTTGCTGCGCGTATACTCGCCGCAGCGCATGGAGACACCCAGCTGCATTGCCCGCCCGGAGATCAACGACCGCGTAGCCGGTTTCGCCGTGGACAATCTGTGCTGTTTCGCACAGGGTCTTCTTGAATCCCGCCCCTTCAACAGTACGCTGCAGGAGGCGGCGGATGTTTGTTTTGCCATTGGAGCGATACACGAATCGGCGCGTCTGCATCGTCCGGTGGAGGTGCAATATTCTTAAGTGAAAAAACAGATCCTTTCGGGACATTTCCGAAACGCGGCTGCTTTTTATAGGTAATTAGAAGAAACGATCACTTCCGGAGGAGAGAAGCCTTTCCTCCAACGCGCGGGCATATTTCATATTGTACAGCATGAGTGCCTCTTACCGACAAGCCCAATCGCAGTGCCGCGCCGTATGCGGCTCTGAGCGCGAAAAAAGCGGGCGCGCTCATATCAGCTACGCTCAAAACTACTGCCCGCTGCTTTGGGATACCCGCAGCACGCTAAAAAGGAGATGCTGGAGGCCCTGCGGTTGGCAGACATGAACGTTTCTGAAGAAGAGATGGAACTGCTCACCGGCTGTAAAAGGCTGGAGGACGGTATCGCTGCACTGACGCGTCACGCCACGACACCGGTGCTGGTGACGCCCAAAGACGCATACTACTGCTGAGCGGGTGTCAACAGCGGCCTGATGGGTACCTATGGCGTGCGCGTGCATGCCGTAGACACCACGGGCGGCGCGGGCGTCGATTTTTGGGTGCCCTACTCTGGCGGCTGAGGGGCCGGGACACAGCCTTGTTACGCGCTGTACCCGAGGAAGAGAGGGGGAACATCACTGCTTTTTCCAATGCGGCAGGCAGGCTCACAACCCAAATGGGGCGCTTCCAACAATGCTGAATCGCGCTGCCGCTAAGAAGTAGTGTATGGAAGAGCCCAGCGTCCGGCTCTTAAGAGCGTCCGGCCACCGTCGTGGGGCACAGGGCGAGGCTGCACCAACCAAACTTTTGTTGCGCGGCCTCTCCGTATCGAGCAATAAGAAAATCCGTCTGCTGCCCTGACATTGCGGCGGGCCTGCGCGGGACGCGCAGAATTCCCTGTGGGCTCGCTGTAGCATCTTTATAACCGAAGCGTGTTTTCGCCAAAGAAGGAACAGTTGTTTCGGCGAATTTGAACTCAATACAGAGAAAGACGGTGTCTAAATGAAAAAAGTTCAGACAAAAACCTGTGATGTGGCGGTGATCGGCGGCGGGCCGGGCGGCCTTCCGGCTGCGATACGCGCTGCGCGAATGGGGAAAAAAACGATTTTGGTGGAGCGAAACAGCTTTCTGGGTGGAACGGCGGCGTCCGGGCTGGGGATTCTGGCGGTATGCACCAGCTATCAGGCGGCGGCGGGGATTTTCCCCATGCTGGTGGTCGCACTGGCACTGCGGATGTGGAACCGTGGGGAATCCATCCGGGAGGTCGGGCTTTTCTGCCTGAAATCCGCGGCGGGGTATGCACTGGGATTGATCTTCTTCAAGCTGGTTATCATGATTCCCGCCGACACCAGTTATGTGGGCAACGCTCTGCCCCCGGCGGGGGAGCTGATTGCCCACTTTTTGGAAAATCTGCGGAGTTACTATTCTCTGGTTCTGTCGGATTTCAAGCCCTTCTGGCTGATTGCGGCGGTGCTGACGGCGGCAGCCTTCTGCGTTCGCACGGTTCTGGATTCCCGGCGGAAAACGCTTCCCGCCATCGCCATGACCGCAGCGGTGCTGATCCTGATGGGGCTGATGTGCTTTGGACTGTATCCCGCACTGGCCGCCACGGTGTTCGCACCCCGGGCAATGTATGGCTTCGGCGTGCTGCTTACCGTGTTCGGCATGACGGCGGCGGAAGGGAAGAAGCGCTTCTCCCTTAAGATACCGGCGGTGGTTCTCAGCTGGATTTTCTTCGTGTTCGCCTTCACCTACGGAAACGCCCTGAGCGTTCAGAAGGATTACACGGATTTCCGCACCCAGCTGGTGATTTCGGATTTGCAGGAAATGGAAGCGTTCCAATCCGATACGCCGGTGACGGTGCAGCTGTCCGGCTCCATCGGAAACGCGCCGGTTCTGCGGAACATGCCGCAAAACTACCAGATGCTGAACCGTCTCATCCCCGGCACCTTCAGCGGGGGAGACGACCTGACCCAATATGGGTTCTACTGCTACTATGGCATGCGGAACGTTGTGTGGAATCCGGATGTGGATTTGCGGGAAATGGACTTGCCCGTTGTGGAGGACAACATGTACCACACGATCCGCGGCGAGGGAAGCTGCGTTCTGGTGGAGCTGAAATAGTGAAAGAAAAAATCCCGGAAAGCAACAGCTTTCCGGGATTTTTGCGTACAAAATGGAATCACTCGGCGAAGTCAGCCTCTTCGGCAACGGGCTCGTTCGCGGCAACCTCGGCGGCAGGGGCTTCCTCAACAGGGACCTCCTCTGCGGGAGCTTCGGCGGGAACTTCCTCTGCGGGCTCTTCGGCAGGCGCTTCCTCAGCGGCAGTCTCTTCGACGGCCTTCGGCTCTTCTTTGCAGCAGGGGCACTTGGGCAGGGAAGCGAAAATCTTCTTCGCCCATGCGACAATCTGATCGCCGTAGGTAGCAACAACGTAGACGGCACCGGCAACGGCAGCCAGAGCGGCCAGGACTTTTACGATTACATTGAATGCTTTCATGGAAATGACCTCCAGAATTTTTTGGACAGCGGCGCAGACCTGCGGCACTGTGATTTTTACACTCCAAGTATAACCAATGTCGTTAAAAAAAGCAATACGTAAATTGGGAATAAATTGAAAACAATGGCAGCGTTTTGTCAGATATACCCATACATTCCCCGGATACTGACCTCCCCGGCGTTGACGGCTTCCACATGGGAATCGGGAAATTCCACCACCAGCGCGCCTTCGTCGTCAACGTCCAGCGCCCGCCCGTGGCGGACTTCTCCCGCGCCCACCACGGAAATTTCTTTGCCGATGGTGACGCAGTTTTCCCGGTAGAACCGGAGCATGTCCTTCTTGCCGGTGAACAGGGAGGCGTCCATTTCCCACAGTGCCTCCATCATGGCGGCGGCGACCCGGCAGCGGTCAATTTCCCGACCTGCCGCCATGGCGAGGGAGCAGGCTCTGTCCCGAATCTCCGGGGGAAAATCCTCCGCTTTCTGGCAGCAGTTGACGCCGATGCCTACGATCGCCCAATCAACGCCTCCGGCGGCGTTCAGCCCCATTTCCGTGAGGATTCCGGCGAATTTCTGCCTTTCCCAGACCAGGTCGTTCGTCCACTTGATGCCGGGGCGAAGCCCGGCGGCGCATTCCACCGCCCGGCACATGGCGGCTGCGACGGCGCAGGTCAGGTGCATCAGCTCCTGAGGCGCACACTCTGGACGCAGAAGGATGCTCATATAAATTCCCACCCCCGGCGGGGACAGAAACGACCGTCCCATCCGTCCCCGGCCGCCGGTCTGGCGGTCGGCGATCAGGACGGTGCCGTGGGGAGCGCCCTGAGAAGCAAGCACTTTCAGTCGATTATTGGTGGAATCCAGCTCGGAAAATACGAAAAGCCGATCTTTCCACGGATATTCCGGGGGAAGGAACGAGAGAATCTGCTCTTTCATGTCAGTCAATGTCGCTCAGCACTTCCTCGGGCGGGTTGTCCAGAATTTCGGGGTGGGCGAGAATGCGGCGGTAATGCTTGAAGAAGGCGGCATAGTAGAAGCCGTCCACGATCCGCTCGTCCATGGTGAACTTGATGTCTACATACTTTTTCTCCACCACGGAGCCGTCCTCCTGCACCTCTACCGCCCGACGCTTCATGCCGAAGGCACCGAACACCGGCAGGTTGCCGAAGTCATACAGGTGGTGGTAAATGGGCGGGATGCCCAGACTTCCCATGGAGGTGAAGAACAGGCTGCCGTGGAAGGGGCTGACCTCCAGCAGGAATTTGGGCAGCATCCCGAAATAGTCCAGCGTTTTCAGCAGCCACACCGTGAATTTCAGGAACACGCCGGGAATCAGCGTGAGCGCACCCGCCGTGTTGTCAAAGCTGGAATCCAGAGGCGTGTTTTTGACGTTCTCCACGGCGGATTGCAGCTTGCGGTAAACATCGTCGGCGGTGTCATGGGGATTCAAGTGCACCTTGACGATGGTGTCCGGGGAGTCGGCGGTCATTTCCTTTTTGATGGTCATGCAATACTGAATGTCGTCGCCATGCGTATAGACCTTCTGCCCCGCGAGGAACCGGTTCAGGCCGGGATAGCGGCACACGCCCCGGCAGTAGGCCGCTAGCAGGACATGGGTGATGCCGAAGCTGGTCAGACCCTCCCGGCGTTTGCGGCGGATGTAGCGGTCAATGTGAGTGATCTCCAGAGAATCTTCAAAGAGATTGGACGAGGTGTTCCGGGTGACCATGATGTAGGGGGAAACCTGCGCCATGGGGGGCAGGGTGCGCAGACGGCGTCCGTCGGTGCGGTCGCCCCATGTGGGGTGGTACTCGTCCACCGGATGCACCCGGATGCCGAAAAGAAGGATCAGCATTCCCAGAACCATGAGAAAGTCCGGCAGACACTTGCCGCCCGCGTAATAATCGTGTTGAAGCAGGAACGCCCGGTAGCAATACATTAGGAACAGCAGCGGGCAGCACAGAATGGGAAACAACAGCAGCACGGCGTGCTTGCGGCGTCCGGCGGTGATATCCGTGTAGAGGAAGGCGAAAAAGATCACCGCGACCCAGAACAGGAACGCCATCAATCGACTGGAAACGCCGACGGAGAAGGTCAGGCCCGCGTACAGAGCCATGAGCCAGACGGGAATGGCGGTCTTATAGAGCTGTTCTTTTCCGGACAGGAGGGCGATGAGCGCGTACAGCAAGGCCGCCGCGATTGGCAGAACGATTTGGCTCCACACGAAATGCGCGTCTCCGGACCCTTTCAAACCGGAGAGCGCAATGCGGGCCACTGCCGAGCAGACCATGCACAGCGCCATCAGCCAGGTCAGCGCGTTTTTGCGGCTGACATAGAGATGAATTCTGTTTTTCATAACAATGTAATTATAACAAACCTCATCGGGCTTGGCAATAAGAAAAGCGGGCGAAACGCCCGCTTTTTGGAAAATCTTAAGAGTTCCCGGCGAAGGGAAACGAAAATGGAGGGGAAAACGCACCAAATCTACAGCGATTTCGTAAGAGCCGCGATGAACGCCGGGGTCGTGCCGCAGCAGCCGCCCAGCAATGCGGCACCGTTGTCCCGGCACTGACGCATGATTCCGGCGAATTCTTCCGGTGTCTGGGCGTATACGGCGGTACCCTGATCGTTGATGGTGGGAATGCCTGCATTGGGCTTGCAGATCAGGGGGATCTTCACACTGCGGCGAAGCTTTGACACCAGATGGGGTGTCAGCACGTCCGCCGCCACGCAGTTGAAGCCAACGGCGGCCGCACCAGCCGCTTCCAGATCGCGCAGCACCTTTCCGCCGTCCGCCCCGGAGAACAGCGCCCCGTCCGACTGCATGGTGAAGGTGTACATGGCGGCTCCCGCGCCTTCCAGCTCGGCGGCGGTGAGAATGGCCTCTGCCTCCTGCGCGTAAAGCAGGGTCTCGCCGATGAGCAGATCGGCCCCGCCGTCGATCAGACCGCGGATCTGGCGGCGGTAATTCTCCACCAGCAGGTCGAAGCAGTCCGGATTCCAGCTCTCGCAGTAAACGGCCAGCGTGGTCAGGTCGCCCGCAATGAGGCATCCGGGGGCGGCGGAGCGGGACAGAGCGACCAGCGCTTCGTTGATTTTCTCCGTTTGGGCGTCCATGCCAACGGTTTTCAGGGCGATGGGCTGCGCCTGAAAGGTGGGGGCGTAAATGATCTGGCTGCCCGCGGCGGCGTAGGCGCGCTGGAGCGCGACCAGAGGTTCCGGGTTTTCCAGCACCCACTGCTCGGTGCAGCAGTCCTTGGGCATTCCGGCGGCGCGGAGGTTGGAGCCGGTAGCGCCGTCCAGAATGCGGACGCCCTCCTGAATCTTCTGCTGAAATTCTTCTTTTGTAAGCATAAGGATACCTCTCTTGATGACCAGCCCGGGAATGTGCATAATGCGGCGCGTCCCGGCAAAAACTGGAGAATGGATTTGACGTGATTATAAACGATTTTTGAATGGATTGCAACAGGCATTGACCTTTTGAGGAAAATCTGCTACTATAGCGAAAGCCTGGGAAAATTTTGGGAAGCCGTCAAGTTTGGCTTTCCCGGAATTTTAAGGAAAAGGAGACACATTTTATGAAGAAAACCGTTTTAAGAGAATATGCCCGCCTGATCGTCCGCAGCGGCGTCAATGTCCAGAAGGGGCAGGAGGTGCTGATTTACGCCGATCTCGACCAGCCGGAATTCGTCCAGATGGTCGTGGAGGAAGCCTATAAGGCCAAGGCGAAGAAGGTCACCGTGGAGTGGAATTACCAGCCCCTGCAGAAGCTCCATGTGCGCCACCAGTCCGTCAAGACGCTGGGCGAGGTGCCCGAGTGGCAGAAAGCCAGACTGCAGCACTATGTGGACGTGATCCCCTGCCGCATCCACCTGATGTCCGAAGACCCCGACGGCCTGAAGGGCATCAACATGGGCAAGCTTGCCAAGTCCCGTCAGCTGCGCTATCCCATCGTGAAGCCCTACAGCGACCAGCTGGAAAACAAGGATCAGTGGTGCATTGCCGCCGTCCCCGGCGCGGCTTGGGCGAAGAAGGTCTTCCCCGGAATGCGCACCAGCGCCGCCATGGAGAAGCTGTGGGAGGCCATTCTGTTCACTTCCCGTGTGACCGACGACCCTGTGAAGGCGTGGGAGGAGCACAACGCCGACCTGCATGACCGCTGCGCTTATCTCAACAGCCTGCACATCCGCAGCCTGCACTACACCGCCGAAAACGGCACCGACCTGACCGTGGGTATGATCCCCGAAGGCGAGTGGAAGGGCGGCGGAGACACCAGCCTGCAGGGCATCTTCTTCAACCCCAACATCCCCACGGAGGAGTGCTTCATCTCTCCCAAGCGGGGCGAAGCCGAGGGCATCGTCTATGCCAGCAAGCCCCTGAGCTATCAGGGTCAGCTCATCGAGAATTTCTCCGTCCGCTTTGAAAAGGGCAAGGCCGTGGAGGTCAAGGCGGAGAAGGGCGAGGAGCTGCTCAAGACCATGATCGCCATGGACGATGGCGCGTCCTATCTGGGCGAGTGCGCGCTGGTGCCCCAGCACAGCCCCATTGCGGAGAGCGGCATCCTGTTCTATAACACCCTGTTCGACGAGAACGCCGCCTGCCATCTGGCGCTGGGTATGGGCTTTGCCGACACCATCAAGGATTTCCAGAATAAGACGCTGGACGAGTGCCGGACGCTGGGCATCAATGATTCCATGATCCACGAGGACTTCATGATCGGCTGCGACAGCATGAACATCGACGGCATCTGCGAGGACGGCAAGGTCGTACCCATTTTCCGCAGCGGCAACTGGGCATTCTGATCGGAAAAACCGCTGATGCACCACGATTTTTCGATTTTTCGAAAAAATCGAAAAAAATGCTTGCATTCTCCGACACTTTATGATATGATATCCGGGCGATTAAAGATTGCCCGGGGCTACTATGCCCTTTAACTGATAAGAAAGAGGTGAACGAAATGAAGGAAGGTATCCATCCCAAGTACGAACAGACCACCATCCGCTGCGCGTGCGGCAATGTCTTTACCACTGGTTCTACCAAGAAGGACATTCGTGTTGAGATCTGCTCCAAGTGCCACCCTTTCTATACCGGCAAGCAGAAGCTGGTTGACACCGGTGGACGTGTTGATCGGTTCAACAAGCGGTTTGGCCTGAAGTAAGACCCGCAAATCCCGCACTGCGTGATGCAGTGCGGGATTTTTGTATTTTTGTGGTTGTTCGCGGCGCGGATGTGTGGTATAATAAGAGAAACGGTAAGAGGGGAAGTGCCGCCGGAGGAGAAACCGGGGTTTCCCATGAGAAAAACGGAGGTAACATGGAAGAAAGATTTGATAAACAGACGCAGGAACGGGCGGTTCTGGTGGGACTGAACGCGGACTGCTTTGCTGAGGAAGATACCGCCACCGAAAGCACCCTGGACGAGCTGGAAGACCTTCTGGAGACCGCGGGAGGCTTCTGTACGGGCAAGGTGCTGCAAAACCGCCATACCCCCGATTCCCACAGCTTCATCGGCGAGGGAAAAGCCCAGGAGGTGCGGATGCTGGCGGAAGCGACCCAGTCTACCATGGTCATTTTCGACAACGAGCTTTCTCCCGGCAACATCCGGGCGTTGGAGGAAATTATCGGGCTTCCCGTTCTGGACAGAAGCGCTCTGATTCTGGACATTTTCGCCCAGCGGGCGAAGACGAAGGAAGGCCGGCTTCAGGTGGAGCTGGCGCAATACAAATATCTGCTGCCCCGACTGTCCGGCATGGGTACGAGCCTTTCCCGGCAGGGCGGCGGCATCGGCACCCGTGGCCCCGGCGAGACGAAGCTGGAATCCGACCGGCGGCATATCCGGGAGCGCATCAACCGTCTGGAAGAAGAGCTGGAGCAGGTGCGCAAGGTGCGCTCCGTCCAGCGGGAGCGGAGAATGAAAAATTCCGTTCCGGTGGTGGCCATTGTGGGCTACACCAACGCGGGAAAATCCACCCTGCTCAATCAGCTCACCGGCGCGGGAATCCCCGCCAACAACCGGCTGTTTGACACGCTGGATACCACCTCCCGGCTTCTGACGGTTTCCGACAATCTGGACGTGATCCTTTCCGACACCGTAGGATTTATCGCAAAACTGCCCCACCATCTGGTGGACGCTTTCCGGGCGACGTTGGAGGAACTGGAATTTGCCGATTTGCTTCTGCACGTCATCGACGCTTCCGACCCCCATCTGGAAGAGCATATCGCCGTGGTAGACAGGCTGATCTCCCAGTTGGCCAAGCCGGAAACCCCGGTGCTGAAATGCTACAACAAGGCCGATCTGGTGTATTCCGACGACATTCCCGTGGGGAAGAATATTGTTGCCATCTCCGCCAAGCGGGGCATCAATATGGACGGGCTGCTGAAAGCCATCGAGAGCGCCCTGAACCATGCCCGGCACCATATCGTGGTGCGTCTGCCCTATGCCATGGGCGGCATGGTGGAGACGCTGCATGACGGTGCACAGGTCAAAAAAGTGGACTACACCCCGGAGGGCATCGAGATCGAGGCCGTGGTGGACGGAATCCTCTACGGCAGACTCCGGGAATATATCATCGGGGAGTGCTGAGGATTGGACGAGTATCTGATACCCACCCAATTTGGCGAAGCGGAATTCGTGGAAAAGAAGTCCCGCTTCATCGGCCGCGTCTGGCCTGTGGACACCGAGGAAGAAGCTCTGGCGAAAATCCAGGAGATGAAAAAGAAGCACTACGACGCCACCCACAACTGCTGGGCGTACATCATCAGAGACGGCGCGGTGCGCTTCTCCGATGACGGCGAACCCGGCGGCACTGCGGGAATGCCCATGCTGCAGGTTTTGCAGCGGGAATGTCTTTTTAACGTGGTGTGCGTGGTGACCCGGTACTTTGGCGGCATTCTTCTGGGCGCCGGGGGACTGGTGCGGGCGTATACCAAGGGTGCGAAAATCGCCGTGGACGCCGCCGGCAAATCCATGAAGCGGGTCTGGACGGCGGTGTACGTGCCGTGCCCCTATCCCTTCTACGAGCGGGTCAAACTGGAAGCCGCCGCCTTTGGGGGCATTCTCCGCAAGACGGATTTCGGCGCGGAGGTGGAGCTGGAGCTGCTGTTCCCGGAGGGACAGGTCAGCGCCTTTCTGGAAAAACTCACCGACCTGTCCAGCGGAACCGTGGAGGGCATGGAGACCGGGCAGGAATACCGGGCGTTTCCGGCGGAGACTACATAAACAAAGTGGAATAAGGAATGAGGGAATTACCATGACTGTGCGGGAAGAACTGGAATGGCAGGAGCATAAGCGACTGAATCCTCTGGCGGCCTTCGCCGACCAGAGCAGGGGACGTCTGAGGTTTGAAGAACCCCGGGCGGAGGACGTGCGTACCTGTTACCAGAGGGACATTGACCGCATTGTCCATTCCAAGTCCTTCCGCCGCCTGATGCACAAGACGCAGGTGTTTTTGCAGCCTGAGGGCGACCACTACCGCACCCGGATGACCCACACATTGGAGGTCAGCCGCATTGCTGGAACCATCACACGGGCGCTGGGGCTGAACGAAGATCTGGCGGAAGCCATTGCCATGGGGCATGACCTGGGACACACTCCCTTCGGCCACGCCGGGGAGGACGTTCTGAGCCAGTGCCTTGGCAAGCCTTTCCGCCACAATGAGCAGAGCCTGCGAGTGGTGGACATTCTGGAAAAGGACGGTCAGGGGCTGAACCTGACCTATGAAGTCCGCATGGGCATTCTGGGTCACACCGGGGATTACTGGCCGGAGACGCTGGAGGGGCAGGCCGTGCGCCGCTCTGACCAGATCGCCTACGTCAACCACGACATTGACGACGCCATCCGGGCGGGC
>ERZ772882.3762-NODE-3762-length-11620-cov-3.388673_pt1 | contig 11620 bp, 7 predicted proteins | sample MGYA00580576_ERZ772882 | MGnify/ENA primary metagenome ERZ772882 (study PRJEB29015, sample SAMEA2737658) | human gut metagenome | biome: human gut; feature: human-associated habitat; material: faeces | place: China | collected 2012 ... | reverse complement strand
AACGTCATTTTTCTTCCTCCGCTCTTTTCAGCGCCGCAAATCTATGGTATAATCTTTCCAAATTCCGTCCATGGGAACACAGCGGGCGGCTCTTGGGAGAACTCCGCCCACTCCCCCGTTTCCGGATGATGAAAGCCGATTCTCGCCGACCACAGGGCAATTTCACAGGGGTCGTCCAGAACGGCGTACTTCCGCTCCCCCACCAGCGGCATTCCCCGGCTGGAAAACTGCACCCGTATCTGATGAGTGCGCCCGGTGTGAAGCCGCACACGCACAAGAGACATGCCATCCGCATATTCCAGAACACGGTAGGAAAGCGCCGCCTCCTGCACGCCCTTCCCCGGCGCGTCCGCCACGAAGGTCATCCGTCTTGCCTTGTCCCGCGCCAGCAGGTCACGAAGCGTCCCCTCCGGACTTTCCGGTCTGCCATGGACGACGGCCAGATATTCTTTGCTGAACTGGTCTTCCCGAATCTGTCGGGACAGCTCCGACGCCGCGCGGGCGTTTCTCGCCAGCACCATCACACCGCTGACCACCCGGTCAAGCCGGTGCACCGTGCGCACGTCGGCCTTGGGGTCGCCCAGAGCTTCCCGCACCAGTCCCGGCAGTCCCCCCGGCTCGTCGGTGGAAAGTACCCGGGCAGGCTTGATGCAGACCAGAATATCCGAATCCTGATACAGTATTTCCATTGCGCACCCCACACAAAGCGTTTTCCCTATCCTATCAAAAATACGCCTGTTTTGCAAGGAGGAATTGCCATGAAGATCGTCATTCTCGACGGTTACGCCTTAAATCCCGGCGATCTGAGCTACGAGCCTCTTCGCCAGTTCGGCGAACTGACCATTTACGACCGCACGGACACCGAGGACGAAGCCATCGCCCGCATTGCGGATAATGAGATCGTGCTGGTGAACAAGCTTCCCGTCACCGAGCGGCTGCTGGATGCCTGTCCCAGCATCCGTCTGATCTGCGTTCAGGCGACGGGCTACAATACCGTGGACTGTGCCGCCTGCGCCCGCCGGGGCATTCCCGTGACCAACGTCCCCACCTACGGTACCGCCGCCGTGGCGCAGTTTACGTTCGCGCTGATGCTGGAGCTGTGTCACCGGGTCGGACACCACGACGTGCTGGTACATGCGGGTCGGTGGGAAAGCTGCGGCTCCTTCTGCTTCTGGGACACCCCGCAGATGGAGCTGGCTGGGAAGACGCTGGGCATTGTCGGCTTCGGGCGCATCGGTCAGGCCGTGGCGAACATCGCCCGCGCCTTTGGCATGAATGTTCTTTCCTACAGCCGCACCCGCCGTCCCGAAGGGGAAGCACTGGCGCGGTACGTCGATTTGGACACCCTGCTCGCCCAGTCGGATTTTGTCTCCCTCCACTGTCCCCTCACCCCGGCGACAGCGAAGCTGATAAACGCCGACACCCTCGCCAAAATGAAGGATGGCGCCATCCTCATCAACACCTCCCGGGGCGGTCTCGTGGACGAAGCGGCGGTAAAAGCCGCGCTGGAAAGCGGCCGTCTCCGCGCCGCCGCTGTGGACGTAGTATCCGAAGAACCCATCACGACGGACAATCCCCTTCTGACCGCACCCAACTGCATCATCACGCCCCACATGGCATGGGCGCCGCTGGAAAGCCGCCAGCGGCTTCTGGACTGCGTTGTGGAAAACATCCGCTGTTTTCTGGAAGGAAAGCCCCAGAACGTGGTAAATATGTAAGCGCGCAAGCTCCATCACGGAAAACCTCCGTATGACTTTGGTCATACGGAGGTTTTGTCGTCCCAACACAGGGTGTACATTTTCTGGTTCACCGAACCGTCCACGCAGACGGCAAAGTCCGCGACGCGGCGGAAGCCGCATTTTTCGTGGACTTTCAGGGAGGACAGGTTCCGCTTATCCACGTGGGAGTAAAGCTTCGTTTTTCCCTCAAGGAAGCACTGTACCGCCCGTATCAGCGCGGCGGCAAACCCCTTTCGCCGCTGCTCCGGGGCAGTCTCCAGCGCTTCCAGTAAAAGCCCGTCCCGGTACGGTTCCAAGCGCAGGGCGCTGACATACCGCCCGTTTTCCTCCCAGACGGCGTAAACCGCCCCCGGTGACCTAAAAAACACCTGACTCAGATAACGGCAAAAATCTTCTTCCGCCAACTGGATTTGACGCATTTCCGGCTCCTCCGGCCAGAATTCCCGGCCGTTTTCCCGGTTGGATTCTGCATAGACTGCCATCAGGCTGCTAAAATGCAGCCGGGAAAGGCTCCGCGCAAGATACAGCATTTCTTCTCCTTATACCGCGTACTGGCTGGTGTAGAGGTCGTAATAGAAGCCCTTTTTCGCCAGCAGCTGAGCGTGAGTCCCCTGCTCCACAATGTGGCCGTGATTCAGCACCAGAATGAGGTCGGCGTCCACGATGGTGCTTAAGCGGTGGGCGATGACGAAGCAGGTTCTCCCCTTCATCAGCTTGTCCATGGCCTTCTGCACCAGTATTTCCGTCCGGGTGTCCACGTTGGAGGTGGCCTCGTCCAGAATCAGCAGCGGACGACTTGCCAGCAGCGCACGGGCGATGGTCAGCAGCTGCTTCTGCCCGCCGGAAAGGTTGGTGGTGTCTTCGCTGATCAGGGTATCGTAGCCGTCGGGCATGGTGCGGATAAAGTGGTCGCAGTATGCTTCCCGGCAGGCAAGCTCAATTTCCTCCCGAGTGGCGTCCGGCTTGCCGTAGGACACGTTCTCGGCAATGGTACCCCGGAACAGCCATGTATCCTGCAAAACCATGCCGAAATTCCGGCGCACCTCGTCCCGGGATAGGGACTTGATGTCCTGCCCGTCCAGCAGAATTTTCCCGCCGTCCACGTCGTAGAACCGCATCAGCAGATTGACGATGGTGGTTTTTCCCGCACCGGTGGGACCGACGATGGCCACCCGCTGGCCGGGATGGACGCTGAGGTTCAGATTTTCGATCAGCGGCTCGTCCTTGGTGTAGGAGAAAGCAGCCTTGTCAAAGACGACCTCGCCCCGGCAGGGTTCCGGAAGCGTTCCCTCCGGCTGCTCCTCTTCCTCCATGTCCATTATCCGGAACACCCGCTTGGCGGAGGCTTTGACATGGGTCAGGTTCGCAAACCCCGAGGCGATCTGTTCCAAAGGAGACGCAAACTGCCGGGCAAACAGCACAATGGTCACCACAGTCCCCACGCCCACGCCCCGGCGCACGATCAGCCATCCGCCAATGAGGTTGATGCAGATATAGGCCATGGCGTTGGCAAATTTGATCAGCGGCTGCACGATAGAGCCGGTAAAGTTGGCCTTGGACACGGCCTTGCGCAGCTGCTCGTTGACGACGGCGTGCTTCTGCGCCGTGTATTCTTCCAGATTGTAGGCTTTGGCTGTTGCGAAGTTGGTGAAGCTCTCCTCCACGATCTCCGTCAGCTCTCCGGATTTTTTGAACCACTCGTCGTAGTATTTCCCGCTGGCGCCCGCGATTTTCGAGGAGATCCACAGGGAGATCGGGGTCAGTACGATGACAAGGCAGGCCAGCACCCAATTTTTCAGAAACATAGCGACGGCGATCATGGTGATCTGGAAAACGCCCTCCACCATCACGTCAAACACCTGATGGATATAGTTGCCCATGGCGCTCACATCGTCGATCATGCGGTTCAGTACGTCGCCCACCGGGGTCTGATCGACGTATTTCACCGGAAGCCGCTGAATTTTATCGGAAATGGCAATTCGCAGGTCGCAGGTAAAATGACGGCTCACCGTCCGGTTCATCAGCTGCATATTCAGATAGCGGAACACGCCCTGCGCCGCGTACACCGCTGTCAGCAGAAGAAGCCCGCCGACAAGGCTGTCCCGGATGGGCGTCTGCCGGTCGCTCAGGCCAAAATCATAGAGCTTTTGTATCAGGTTTCCCAGAATTTCCGGCGCGGCAATGGAGCACAGCACCGCGAGAATTCCCAGCACCGCGCTGACCGCGACCCATCCGGCAATGCCCTTCGCCTCCCGGATGATCCGCCATGTGGTCTCGTCCAGCAGTTCATTCTTTTCACGCATTCAGGTTCCCTCCCGTCTGGGACGCATAGATTTCCCGGTACACCCCGCACCGTTCCAACAGCTGGGCGTGGGTGCCGCTGTCCACCAGCGCGCCGCCGTCCATGACGAAAATCACATCGCAGTGCATGGCGGAGGTCACCCGCTGGGTGATGATCAGCTGGGTCTTCCCTGCAAGATTCCGGTTCAGGGTGGCGCGGAGCTTCGCTTCCGTCAGGAAGTCCAGCGCGGAAAAGCTGTCGTCAAAAATGTAGATGGGCGCATTTTTAAGCAGCGCACGGGCAATGCTCAGCCGCTGTTTCTGTCCGCCGGACAGGTTCTTGCCCGACTGGCGGATCATGTGGTCGATACCATCCGAGAAGCCGTTCACGAATTCTCCGGCCTGCGCGATCTCCAGCGCTTCCCGGATCTCCACGTCCCCCGCCTCCAGCCTGCCCATGCGCACATTGTCCCGGATGGTGCCGGAATAGATGGTCGCGTTTTGCAGCACGCAGCTGATATTGTCCCGCATGGTGCGGCGGCTGAGGGTCTGAGTCGGCATTCCGTCCATGCGAACCTCCCCGGAGGTGGGCATACGAAAGCCCAGCAGGAGCTGCACCAGCGTGCTTTTTCCCGAACCGGTGCCGCCGATGATCGCCGCCCGCTGTCCCTTTTTCACGGAAAGGGTGATGTCTTTCAGGGCGGCCTCCGCCGCGCCCTCGTAGCGGAAGGTCACATGGTCAAAGTCGATATCCCCGGACAGGGTGATGTCCTGCCGCTCAATGGGGTCGGCCATGCCCTTGGCATGAAGCACCTGCCCGATGCGCTTTGCCGCCACTTCGGCCTGGGGAAAGCTGATAATGGCAAACGCACCGGTGACAACGCCCGCAGAGACCAGAGACACATACTGGACGATGGCAAAAATGTCGCCGCCGGTCAGACCGGTGGATGTCTCCATCCGCCAGCCGCCCAGATACACGATCAGCACCGCCGCCACGTTCAGCAGGAAGGTCGCCAGCGGGGAAATGGCGCCCATGGCCACATTGCCCCGGATGAAGCTGTCCACCATAATTCGGGTAGCCCCGGACACCCGCTCATGCTCCCGCTTTTCGGAGTTGAACGCCCGGATGACCCGGATGCCCCGCAGACGCTCCCGCATGATCTCATTCTGCCGGTCTACAAACTTGTCGGATACTTCCCAGATGCCGTCGATCTTCTTTCCGATGAAGATAACGATTGTCAGAATCACGGGAACAAAGGCCAGCATGGTCAGCGACAGCGCCACGTCCTTCCGCAGGGACAGCACCACACCGCCAAAAAACAGCACCGGGATCATGATGACAGTGCCGGACAGCTCCGCCGCGATCCAGCTCACCGTCTCCACATCGTGGGAACAGCGGGTCACAAGCGCCGCCGTCCCCAGCTCGCCGAATTCCTCAAAGCTCATCTGGTTGACCTTGCGGAACACGGCGGCGCGGAGGTCGGCGCAGAAGGACGCCACCACGTCGTTGGAAATTTTCGATCCCAAGAGCACCGTTCCCAGCCCCACCAGCGCAACCGCCGCCATGATGGCGCAGCATCTGACGATGTAGGCAAAATCCGCCCGATAAACGCCCTTGTTGAGAATTTCGCTCATGATGGCGGGCAGCAGCAGGTCGCAGACCGTGGATATCGCCACGGCAATGGTCGCGGCGAGCAGCCCCCTCCAGTAGGGCTTCAGATAATGCAGCATTTCTTTCATTTTTCTACCTCAAGCAATAAAACTTCATGCATGTGCGCTGCACCGTGAAAATGCGCAAATGCTGATGCATGAAGTTTTTGTGCATCATTTCCGGTTGCCCCGTAGGGGCGAGGAAATGGCACATTTCTTATTTTTCTATGCATTTGCATAGAAAAACGGCCCAGGCCGAAGCCTGCGCCGCACAAACAGCCCATGCCGGTATTCCTACCGCACGGTTCCCTCCGGAGCAAGTCTTCTGCCATAAACGTTCCAGCCGTTCTTCAACATATTCACTTCCTCCTTTCTCATAATTGTGAGCATATCATAACACGCCGGTTTTCCTTTGTCAACCAACATTCTCCGTTCCGGCGGTGGATAAGCCGGGTTTATTCACACCGTTATACACAGTTTCCACAATTTTATCCACAGGCGATATACATAACACCCGCCAAAATCCGTTATGATCCGAAAAATGTAATGTATTTGTAACCTTTAGTTACAACTTGGTTTGCATCCACCGTATATTCGTCGATATTCATGCAAAAGGGGGAGACTTCCCGTCTCCCCCACATTCTATAGTGCTTCCCCCAGAATGGACTTGGTGGCGTAGGCATTCAGGCTCATGTCGGCCACATGCCCCGCTTTGTACTCGTAATACGCCTGAGCGCCGATCATGGCGCCGTTGTCCCCGCACAGGTGAAGCGGCGGCAGGTAAACCTCCGCACCCAGCTTCTCCGCCGCCGCGAGGATGTCCGCGCGGATGCGGGAATTTGCGGCAACGCCCCCGGCCACGGCAATTTTCCGATAGCCGGTCTGTTCCAGCGCCATTACCGCCCGGGGCACCAGCGTGTCGGACACCGCCGCGGAAAAGGCGGCGCAGAGGCTGGGAATGTCCAGCTCTTTCCCCACCTGTTCGGCATGGTGGATCAGGTTCAAAGCTGCGGTTTTCAGCCCGGAAAAGCTCATATTGTAGGGATTTTCCCCGGGTTTGCTGCGGGGAAGGACGTATTTTGTCTCGTCCCCCTGCCTTGCGGCCCTGTCCAGCGCCGCGCCGCCGGGATAGGGCATCCCCAGCACCCGCGCGACCTTGTCGAAGGATTCCCCCGCCGCGTCATCCAGCGTCGTGCCGAGTATGTTCATGTCCGTGTAGTCTTTGACCTCCACGATCATCGTGTGGCCGCCGGACACCACCAGACACAGGAACGGCGGCTCCAGCTCAGGATAGGCGATGTAAATGGCGGCGATATGTCCCCGGATGTGGTGAACCGGGATCAGGGGTTTCCCCAGCGCCAGCGCCGCCGCCTTGGCGAAGTTCACGCCCACCAGCACCGCGCCGATCAGCCCGGGGGCATAGGTCACGGCCACGGCATCGATGTCGCTTCTTAATAGACCCGTCCGCGCCAGCGCCTGATCTGCCAGACCGTAGATGGCTTCAATGTGCTTCCGGGACGCGATCTCCGGCACCACGCCGCCATAAATGCGGTGCAGATCGACCTGAGACGCGATGCAGTCCGTCAGGACCTCCCGTCCATCCCGGACAATGGCCACGGCGGTCTCGTCACAGGAGGACTCCACAGCTAAAATGTTCAAATTTCCCACTCCTTTCTCAGAATGAGAGCGTCTTCTTTGGGATTTTGGTAGTAATTCCGGCGGGTTCCCACATGGGCAAAGCCCAGCGATTCATAAAGGGCGCGGGCAGGGTCATTGGATGCGCGAACCTCCAAGGTCAGGCAGCGGCTTCCCCGTTTCTTCAGTTCCCCGATCAGCGCCAGAATCAGCGCCCGGGCGACGCCCTGCCGCCGGAAGTCCGGGTGGACAGCGACATTCATCATATCCGTCTCGTCCATCACCGTCTGGGAGCCGACGTAGCCCGCCACCGTCTCGCCGTCCAGCGCCACAAGCCAGCAGGAAAGTGGATTTTCCAGCTCGGAAGCGACGCTTTTTTCGCTCCACGGGTCGGAAAAGCAAACTTTTTCCAGTGCCGCGACCTGAGGGACATGCTCCGCCGTCATGTGCGCAATTCTCATTTTGCCTCGTACCAGCTCTTTCCGAATTTTGCTTCCGCCGTCAGCGGCACACTGAGAGACGCCACGTTTTCCATCTCCCGGCTGACCAGCGCCGCGACCTCTTGGGCAATGCCCTCCGGGCATTCCACGATCAGCTCGTCGTGTACCTGCAAAAGGAGCTTTGCGTCTGGGTATTTTTCGTTCAGGGCGTTTTCTACCCGAATCATGGCCAGCTTGATCAAATCCGCCGCCGTTCCCTGAATGGGCGTGTTCAGCGCAATGCGCTCCGCCCCGCTGCGGACGTTGAAATTGCTGCTTTTCAGCTCCGGAATATACCGGCGGCGGCCGTACAGCGTCTCGGTGTAGCCGATTTCCCGTGCATCCGCCACCACCTTGTGCATGTATTCCTTCACGCCCCGGTAGTTGTTCAGATAATTGTCGATATACGCCCGGGCTTCATAGCGGGAAACCCCGATGTCCTCCGCCAGAGAGAACTCGGAAATGCCGTAGACAATGCCGAAATTGACAGCCTTGGCATGGCGGCGCTGCAAGGGCGTGACCTCCTCCACCGGCACGCCGAACACCTGGGCGGCCGTAGCCGTGTGGATGTCCACGTGGTCACAAAAAGCCTTGCGCATGGCGTCGTCACCGGCAATATGCGCAAGCACCCGCAGCTCGATCTGGCTGTAGTCCGCGTCCACCAGCACGCAGCCGGGCTTGGGAATGAACATTTTCCGTATCTCCGCGCCCAGATCCGTGCGGACTGGGATATTCTGGAGATTGGGTTCCGTAGAGGACAGCCGCCCCGTCGCCGTTACCAGATTCTGGAAGGTGGTGTGAATCCGCCCGTCCTCCCGGATCTCCTTCATCAGGCCGTCGGCGTAGGTGGATTTCAGCTTGGTCAGCATCCGGTAGTCCATGATGGCCGGGATAATGGGGTGCTTGTTTTTCAGCTTTTCCAGAACTTCCGCATTGGTGGAATAGCCGGTTTTCGTCTTTTTCACCGGGGGAAGTCCCAGTTTTTCAAACAGGAGCTCTCCCAGCTGACGGGTGGAATTGATATTGAATTCCCCGCCGGAATAGGAGAAGATCAGCGTTTCGCAGTCGGAAATCCGCCGGGAAAGCATATCGCCGAACTGCCGCAGCTGCTCCCGGTCGATGCAGATGCCCCGGTTTTCCATGCGGTAAAGCACCCGGCACAAGGGAAACTCAATCTCCCGGTAAAGCCTTTCCATGCCGTTCTTTTCCAGCTCCCCGGAAAGCACCGGGCGCAGGTGCCACAGAGCTTCGGCACAGGCCGCCGCGTCGGCGTCCTCCACGCTCAGCCCCAGATAGTTGGTCGCAAGCTTGGAGACGGTATAGTCGGAAGACGAGGGGTTCAGGTCATAGGCCGCCAGCGCCGTGTCAAAGACGCATTCCCCCGCCTGTATCCCCAGCTCGTCCAGCCGGTGCATGGTGGTTTTGCTGTCGTGGAAAATCAGATTTTTCCCGGCAAGGGACAGTTGCCCCATCTGGGCTTCCATGGGGGTCAGGGCGCAGACGCCCTCCGCCCATGCAAGGCCCACACTGCCATCCTCCGCAAGATACACGGCGCAGGTATCCACATCGGCGGGCATTTCCTCCCGCCGGGGGATGGGCTGCACCTTCTGCTCCGGTTTGGGGGCGTCCGCCGCCGCGCCCCGCAGGCCGTATTTGTCGATCAGCCGCACAAATTCCAGTTTCTGGAACAGCTGATACAGCTCCAGCCGGTTATAGGGCTGAACAATGGCATCCTTCGGCGCAAAATCGATGGGCGCTTCCGGGCGGATGGTGGCAAGGTCGAAGGAAAGATAGGCGTTCTCCTTCCCCGCTTCCAGCTTTTCCCGCAGCTTGGGGCGGATGGAGGGGTCGTCCAGATGGGCGTACACCCCGTCCAGACTGCCGAATTTCGCCAGCAGCTCCTTTGCGGTCTTGGGGCCGACGCCGGCCACGCCCGGAATATTGTCGGAGGAATCGCCCATGAGGGCTTTCAGGTCGATGAGCTTTTTCGGCTCGAAACCGTATTCCTCCCGGAATTTTTCTTCGTCGAACAGCGTCGTCGTGGTCTGCCCCGGCTTGGAGATCACCAGCTTGACGTGGACATTTCCGTCGATCAGCTGCAAGGAATCCCGGTCGCCGGTGACGATGACGCACTCCCAGTCCTGCTGAGAGCAGATCTTGCCCACGGTGCCGATGACGTCATCGGCTTCCCAACCCTGACATTCGTAGATGGGAATATTCATCGCCCGCAGAACGTCCTTCATAATGGGCATCTGCTGCACCAGCTCCTCGGGCATGGCATGACGAGTGGCCTTGTAGCCGTCGTATTTCAGGTGCCGGAAGGTGGGGCCGTGGAGGTCGAAGGCCACGCACACCGCCTCGGGCTGCTCCTCCTTCTCCATCCGCTCCAGAATGTTGAGGAATCCGTAAATGGCGTGGGTGTACAGTCCGTCCCGGGTGGTCAGGGGCTTGACGCCGAAATAGGCGCGGTTAATGACACTGTTGCCGTCCAGAATCAGCAGCTTCATACTTTTCTCCACTTCGCGCCCTGAGGCGTGTCGATGATCTCAATGCCCCGGGCTTTCAGCTCGTCCCGGATGCGGTCCGCCTCAGCGAAGTTCTTCGCTTTCTTCGCTTCGGTTCTGGCGGCGACCAGCGCGTCGATCTCCGGGTCGGCGGATGCCTGCTCCTCCTGCGTCTGCTTCTCCCGCAGCGTCTTGGCGGCGGACAGCAGATTCAGGGACAGCACCTGATCGAAGTCGGCAATGGCCGCCAGCTTGGTGGCGTCATTGCATTTGGCCTTCAGCACATCGTACAGGGCGGTGACGGCTACGGAGGTGTTGAGGTCGCCGTTCAGCGCGCCCACAAAGCGTTCCTTCAGCTTGTTGAACACGTCGGCATCCACCTCGCCGTCATCCTTGAGGGCGGCGATCTTGGCGATCAGCTTGTCGTAGGCCGCGACGGCGTTATCCAGATTTTCCCAGCTGAATACCAGATTCCGGCGATAGTGGCTCTGCAGGCAGAACAGCCGGTAGGCCATGGGGTCGTAGCCCTTCTGCTCCAGCAGGCTCACAGTGAGGAATTCGCCTTTTGATTTGCTCATTTTGCCGTTGTTCGTATTCAGATGGTGGACATGGAACCAGTAATTGCACCACTTGTGACCCAGATAGCTTTCAGACTGGGCGATCTCGTTGGTGTGGTGAGGGAAGGCGTTGTCGATGCCGCCGGCATGGATGTCCAGATACTCCCCCAGATGCTTGATGGAAATGCAGGAGCATTCGATATGCCAGCCGGGATAGCCCACGCCCCACGGAGAGTCCCATTTCAGCGCCTGATCCTCGAACTTGCTCTTGGTGAACCAGAGAACGAAGTCGTTCTTGTTTTTCTTATTGGTGTCCTCTTCCACGCCCTCCCGGACGCCTACCGCGAGATCTTCCTCGTCATGGTCGTTGAAGACGTAATACTGCTTCAAAGTGGAGGTGTCAAAGTACACGTTGCCCCCGGCGAGATAGGCACAGCCTTTGTCCAGCAAGGTCTGCACCATGTGGATATACTCGCTGATGCAGTTGGTCGCAGGCTCCACCACGTCGGGACGCTTGATGTTCAGCTTGTCGCAGTCGGCAAAAAAGGCGTCGGTGTAGTATTTTGCGATTTCCATGACGGTCTTGTGCTCCCGCCGGGCGCCCTTGAGCATCTTGTCCTCGCCGGTGTCGGCGTCGGAGGCCAGATGGCCGACGTCGGTGATGTTCATGACCCGCTTGACGTTGTAGCCAAGATACCGCAGGGACTTTTCCAGCACATCCTCCATGATATAGGTGCGCAGATTGCCGATGTGGGCATAGTGGTACACCGTGGGGC
>ERZ772882.3754-NODE-3754-length-11646-cov-16.756708_pt1 | contig 11646 bp, 10 predicted proteins | sample MGYA00580576_ERZ772882 | MGnify/ENA primary metagenome ERZ772882 (study PRJEB29015, sample SAMEA2737658) | human gut metagenome | biome: human gut; feature: human-associated habitat; material: faeces | place: China | collected 2012 ... | reverse complement strand
AGAGGAAAATCCATGTTCTAAATCCAAAGCAGGTGCGGAAATTCAAGGAAGCCTACTGCTGTTTTTTGTACTCAAAGAGGGCAGGCGTAAGAACATTTCCATAAGTGCCCCATACGTAGCCCCAGTTGTTCGCCCATGCCTGTATGGCGTAGGACGCAAGATCCAGATTGTTCTTTGTACTGGGATCAACAAAGCCGGATATATCGATTTTATTATCGTAGCCGCTGCCATACTCTACATCACCGGAATAAGAGCCGTCGCCGCCGTAGCCTGGCTGGTAAGCCTCATAATCCATGCTCATGATGTCAAGCAGCGATGATGAAAAATATTCCCAGCATTCCAGCGCAAGCCCATAAGCCCACTCCATAAATCCCTGGAAAATCAGCTCAAGCAATGTGGACACCTCCTTTTGCCGGAGCTATCTCTACTTTTACGGGGTCAGTGTCGCAAGGCCGTTGAACAGCGGCGCAACATATGCAATGAATGCGCCGATGCCGTTGATGATTGCCCAGGCGATCCAGATGCGTTTGAGCCAGTCCCACGCCTGATCGACTTTGTGCTGGTTATTGGAAAGCTTTGCGCCGATCACCGCAACAGCGGACATCAGCCCTGCCAGAACCGTGCTGACACCGACAATTTTCCCGTAAACATCTACGATAATGTTATTGGCTACTGTCCACATATCATCCACGGCAAAGGCGCTGACGATCATCATGGGCATAGTCAACGTGAGGGTCATACAAGTTAAATAGAAATGGTAAATTCTTTTCATAAGGTTCTCCTTGGAACTAAGGCGATAAACTGGGTTTCCAGTCATTTTCCTCGAGCATCTTGAAATAATGATAGGTCTCAGGCGCAGCGTTTTGCAGCATTGCCATCTTTTTGCCATCACCGCGATTTTTGATCCAGTACACAAAGCAATCCGCAAAATATTCCTGCGCGTCGGTAAGTGCATATGTACGGAGGAGTGATGCTGCCGATGCAGACTCCCTTTGATAAAAGCCCTTCGTCCGGGAAGGAAAGCCCATCATTCCATCGAGGAAGTGTCCAAATTCGTGAATAGTGGATTTCGCTGAGGATACGATGATTTTACGGCCTTCATAGATGGTCGCCCCGGTGCAGCCAAGATCATATTTTTTGCTCAGCTTTGCAAGGTAATCGAAATCGATAACATACCGCCAGTCCTTTTCGGCAAATGACTGCATCATTGATTCGGGAATTTTTGAATCTCCAACAAGTAGTTGTTCAAAGCGACGCCTGCTTTGTTGTCCAGAGGTATGTTATCTAACATAGGCGGCGGCACAACAGCAAACGTCTTGGTCAGCAGCGCATAAAGAAGCTCCGCAGCCTCTCCTCGTGTGATGATTTCTGTTCCATCGCAGGTATCTTCGCACAGGCCAAAATCCGCAGCAGCGCGAAGGACTTCGCTCTGTTGGGACAGTTTGCCCTCATTCGGGTAGAGCTGCAAACTGTAAAGGTCAACACCAAAGGCGGCAAAGCCGCTTTTGTAGATGGCATAGCGGCAAAGGTCAGAATCCGGTGCCGTAATAGCTGTCATCTCCAGCCATCCATCTGAGTAGCCCTGCCGAATACAGTCATCATCATAATTGAGCGGATTATCGTTGCCCAATGCGCGGCAGAGCATCATTGCCCACTGGCGCACGGTAACAGGTGCATCCGGTACGTATCGACCATTTCCTTCACCACGAACGATGCCGCGTTCGGCGAGATAGAATATGCTTTCATGGAACGGTGAATCATTCGGGACATCAGAAAAGGTGTCGAAAGCGGCACGCGAGAAAGTGGACAGTGATATACTGATAAGCACCATCATGAACACAGTAATAAATCCTTTGTTTGGTTTCATTGGTCATCTCCTCATGCTCTAAGAAAGAGTAATGTCTCTCTGCCATTTTTGCCGCCTACATCTTTCCTTGAAATTACGACCGCTGTCTGCTATAATCGACACCATGTGAGGTGAGAATTTTGGTTTTTACGAGCGAAGAGATCGCAATGATTGACGGCATAATCGAGACTCTTTTCTCCGGAGCAAATGTCTCCGCAGACGTTCGCGACGCATATCTGCTGGTACATCGTCACCTTACAGAAGATGCCTTAGAGGTAAAAGACTTCAAGCGCATCGCGAATGCCATGGAATTTGCAATGAAGAATCAGTTCTGTGATTCCTGCAGCAGAGAGAGTCAGCGTGTTTTGACAAGCGTCCTTATCAAGGCAACCACCGCCTCTTGAACCGCTTGTATCATTGATTAGTTAGGGCAGCGATAGAAAAACTATCGCTGCCCTTTATCGTTTTTAGTAGCCGGTTTTAGGAAGAAGAGGCTTTCTGACGGGAGTGAGATTGCGTACAATGGTAATCCAACTTGCATTAGCGGATTGCCAGGTCTCTCCAAATTTTCCACCGGCATCAGCTCGGTTTGTCACATAGTATTTATTTGCTGTTCTCGGGTTAACAGATACCATGAGAGTCGGCTTTGTCACACTCTGAAAACCAGAGGGGACAGTTCCAAAGTCGAAGTAAATATCTGTCACGACTTCGCCGGCCATAAGCTGCAAACCGCTTAGGCCAAAGGAGTAATTATTGGTGCTGAGAAGATTGCTGGCCAACACGCGATAATCGTTGTAGTTGGTCTTATAAAGGATTCGGTAAGTGAGCCGTGCATTATAGGTTCCGGTAGTCAAAGCAGACACGGTCGTTACATCATAAGGAATCTTGTCATGGAAGTAGAAATTCTGCAAATCCACATTAGAGGTGTTAGCGATTGTAAAGCGGTAGGACATTTTACTACCCGCCAGTACTTCTTTGATTCCGGTCTTCGTCAGTGTAACTCCCAGCTCAGCAGGCTTATTATAAGCCGCCAGCTTAATGATCTGTCCCGCGTATTCGAGCGTTACATCAAAGGTTTCGGCAGACACCTGATAGTACGCTGGCGCAGATACCTCTCGGATGAGATAACGGCCTAATGGCAGCGGTTTGGAAGCCGCAACGCCTCTCGCATCGGTGGTAATATAATCTACTACCTTACCGCTGCGCTCGCGGACAATTTCAAAGGTTGCCCCTTTAAGTGTAACGCCACCAGCCTGACCGGTAATAGCATTGGACTCAGCAGCATACTTGGTAATCTGAATTTGACCAGTAACAGCAGTATTCTCCCACTCGATGGTGCTGGTTTTGCCAGCTTCCACATAAACGGTTTTATACTGCTTGTCAAGGATATAACCGTCCGCCGCTTCCAGTTCACGGATATAGTATTTTCCTGCGGCCAGTTCTTTATCAACATAGGCATATCCGTCCTGATCCGTTGTGACCTCCATGATGGGGTTCCTGCCGGAATCGTAGATAACGAAGGTAACGCCATAGATGCCATCGCCGGTGTTGGCGTCGACCTTGTGGATGAGGATGGAACAGGCCTTGCGATTGGCAATCTCCAGCGTGGCCGTCCGACCGTCCTTGACCTCAATACGGTGGGGCGTGGTATCCAGCAGGTATCCGGACGCAGCCTCCAATTCCGTCACGGTGTACCAGCCGCTTTCAGCTTCGGGGAGATAGATGACACCAGTGCTGTCCGTTGTGAAGGTGCCGATGATCTCACCGTTCATCTTGCGGATCTCAAATTTGACCCCGGCGATACGCTTTCCACTGTCTTTGTCGCTCTTGATGATCTGCAACCCGCCCGCAGGCGTGTTGTAAAAATAAAGCGTCTGCGTATCGTTGGGGTTGACAACCACGGTCTGCGTGCGGCTGTTCTCATCGATGGTGTAACCGGGGATCGATTTCACCTCCGTCGCTACTATGGTGCCGGAGATGCCGGAAATGGAGATTTTACCTGCCTTATCCGTCCAGTACAGGCCGGTGGAGGACAGCGTGCCGCCCTCGGCATCTACATACGAGCCATCTGCGTAGGTGATCTTAAACTCGACACCTTCCAGCGGCTCCTTTGTCACGGAGTCCTGCTTTACGATGATCAGATTGCCCTTGGGCTGGTTACGGAACTCCACCGTGACAACCTCGTTGGATTTGACCTTGACGGTCTGCGGGGTATCATCGAGAATGTACCCCGCCTTCGCGCGGGTTTCCTTGACCACGAGTGTTGTGCCGGGGGCGATGTCGGTAAGTGTGAATGTGCCTGCGCTGTCCGTCACGAACTTGCCGTTGGCATTGCCGATGAGATTGCCGTCGGAATCCGTGACAAGGAACTCCACGTCAGAGATGGGAGCGTTCGTCACAGCGTCCACCTTTTTCACGAGCACGCCGCCCTTGGGCTGATTACGGAATTCCAGCGTCATGACAGAGTTGCGCTTGATCTTGATGCTCTGCGGGGTATCGTCGAGGATGTAGCCATCCTTGGCGCGCACCTCTTTTGCGATGACCGTCATGCCGGGTGTCAGGCCGTCAATACGGATAGTGCCTGCGCTGTCAGTCACATACTTACCGTTGGCGTTGCCGACCACGCTGCCATCCGAATCGGTGATGAAGAACTCCACATCGGAAATGGGGGCACCGGTCACGGCGTCCTTTTTTACGATCAGGAGGGACCCCATCTTATCGTTGCCAAAGGTCACGGTAATCACGTCCTGATCCTTACCGGAGAGATAGACCGTTTCCGCGGCGTCGGTGATCACATACCCGTCCGGCGCGGAGATCTCCTCGCAGACATAGGTGCCTGCCTTGAGGCCGGTCACGACGATGGTTCCATTGCTCGAAGTGCGGTACTCGCCAATAACCGTGCCACCCGTACCGGAGGTGGCGCCGAGGTAGCGGATACGGAACCATGCGCCCTCCAACGGCTGACCGCTCTCACTATCCACCTTGCGGATAACGATGGCGGAAAGGGGCGTGTTCTCAAAGGTCAGCACCTTGCTCTCGCCACCGGAGATGAAGCACTCCTGCGTGGCAGGCTCCTTGATGGCGTACCCGGACGCCGGTTCCAATTCCGTTACTTTATACCAGCCATCCTTGATCTCAGGAAGAATGATTTTTCCGCTTGCGTCAGAAAAGTAAGTGCCGAGGTCGTTCAGCTCGCCGGTATCGGTGTGGTTGCTGCCGTACCAAATCTGGAACTTCGCACCCTTGACAGGATCGCCTGTGACGCTGTCCACCTTTCGGATCTCCAGGCTCGGCTTGAGCGCATTGAAAAAGGTGACGGTAGAGGTTTCACCAGCCTTCAACGCCACTTCCTGCGGGATGGGGCAGAGAATGACATGACTGGGAACATTGATCTCTGTTACCTTAAATGTGCCAACCGGGACAGAGTCGAGGAAAATGCGACCGTGGTTATCGGTCGTGGCGCTGGTAGAAAAGCTGCCGTCGATCTGCTCGATGCGGTAGGTCACGCCCTCGATAGGCTCTCCGTTGGCGATGTTCTTCTTGATAATTTCAAGACCGGGCTTTTCATAGTCAACGAAAGTGACCTCGGAGGTTTTGCCGGGGCGCAGCGCCACGGTCTGCTCGGTATTGGTTACGATGTACGGCTCGGGAACGGATTCCTCACGCACAACATAGACACCGGCAGGAATGGCCGGGAGCGTTGCGGAGCCGTCCGTCCCGGTCGTGACGGAGGTGGAATAGCTGCCGGTAACGGACTTAATGGAAAAGACCGTGCCAGCGATGGGCTTGCCGCTCATGGCGTCGCGCTTGGTGATCTTCATATCGGGCAGTGCGTAATTTTCGGCAGTGACCGTGTACTGCTTGTCGCCATCGGTGGTATCGACATAAACGCTGATGGGCGTAGAGTCGGCGCAGAAGCCCTCCGGAGCCTCGGTTTCCACGAAGGACCACAGGCCCTTGGTGACATCCTTGACCTCAATGATTCCGCCATTTTGGGTCACATCGCTGCCGACGATCTGACCGTCGCGGTAAATATTAAATTTTGCGCCATCCAAACCACGGGTCGTTCCTGCGGCAACCTTCCGCAGCGTAATATCAGCGTCCCCAGCCGGCGGCTTTCCCGGCTCGGATGTATTGGTGACGAGTTTTCTCGGCGCATAATAGTTAAAGAAAGCCTGACGCCCCTTAACGCTGGATTTCGCGTAGACCGCCCATTTTGCAGCTTCATCTTCTACCACAGTGGCGATGATGCCCTGTTCTGCGTATTCTTCAATTTGGCGCTGAAATTCTGCGTCTTCCTTGGCCTTTTCTTTCAACATCCAATCGATATAGCCCAGGTACATTTCATAGGTATCGGCGTTGGCGTAACCACCGCCATCGATGTCACCATCGCCCTCACCCTTGAAGGTCTGGTGATCCCACACATACGTCTGCGCAGCCATAAAAAGGCTGCCGGGGATGTCACCCTTATAGTCCGAAATGAACGTCATCATCCATTTGAAGTTTTCAAGCTGCTGGGCATCCAGCTCACCCATGCCGCTCTGCGCCAGCGCCGTTTTCAGCACGGTATCCGCGTCCGCTCCGGTGGCGGAGGTATAGGTGTAGCTGTTCAGAAAGCTGGCAGTGCCCCAGCGGTAGCCGTAGCCGCGGTCAAGGCAGTACAGCAGCTTGCCTGCCGCCATCGGGGGCTTGTAGCTGTAAGGCGTACCGTCATGGAGCAGTCGTGTTGTCCAGTAATTGGTATTGTCGGTGGGCTTGATGCCCGTTCCGCTGCCGGACGCGGCCAGCGCGGAAGTCGGGAGCAGCGTCAACAGCGTCATGATAACGAGAAACGCCGAGACGAGCCTGGTTCTTAGTTTTTTCAATGAGCTACCTCCTTGCAAAATTGCACAAGAAAAATCAGACCGAGGCTCCCCGGTCTGATTCGTGATATAGGATAACAGGATTTACTTCGTTGCCGGCTTGTCCACCGCTGAAATGCTGTATCCGCTGCGAAGAAATAGTTGGACACAGTACCAGCACTCCAAGCCGTTGGCGTCAGTCCCTCGTGCAAGGCCGACGCCGATAGCCGCATAGCTTTCATCTGTCATGTTTTCCATGTGCCCTGCGGATTTTGACCATGAATATACGAGCGTTTCCGCAAGCGCGGTTTTTTGCTGCGCAAGATAGAGCAGCGGGATCTGGTGGATATTTTCCCCAACCTGCCTGCAGTCCGTAACGGTGTAATACTTCCTGCCGTCTGGTCTGGTATGAGAATAGGCACCTGTGGCAGCCATTTCATCGGCCCGCACCTGCGCGGCCCGCATCAGTTGATCGTCGGCCGTCAAAGCTGCGATGCCATGCTCCGCACGGAGGGCGTTGGTGCGAGCTACAATATCCTGCTTTGCAGCATCCACATCAGAAGGCGCAGCAGCAGACGGAACAGCTTCAGCGGAAGGAGCCTCGCCGGTGTAAGGCGCACCGGTTTCTATTTGCACACATCCGCTGTCCGCATCCCAGAACACATTGAAGCCGACCGCTTTGCCAATGTCGCGGAGTTTCACATAGTTGTGTCCAGCAATACCATACGCTTCCATTTGCACCTCCTGCCCATCGACAAAAATACGATGGCTGCTGCGTTCAGCGAGGATTCCCGCAGCATAGGCGGAAGCTCCGCCTGTGATAATAGCGCCGATAAAAAGGCCCGTAAACATCGTGAGGATCTGCTTCTTCATGGAAAAGCCTCCTTATTTTTGATCTACTATTCCTTTACGATCATAGAGCGGCTTTTTCAACAAAAGATTTTAAGATGCCTGAACAGCCTGCACACACCAGCGCTGACTGGAATCTCCGGCAACGCAGGTGAAGAGCGTGATCCGGTTATCCGTGGTAGAGGACAAATAGCTCCAATCGCTGCTGCTGATTTTGGTCACAGTCTCCACCAGATAGGTACGGGTACCCATGGATGTGGTATAGGTGATCTTATCGCCTGCATCCAGATCCTTGATGCTTCCGATCACATATTTGGCGCCGCGATTATGCCCGCAGACAGCCACATTGCCGTTCCAGACGCTGGTACTGGTGAAATGCCCCAGCCCCTTTTTCATGCTGGCAGTCGTTTCACCTTCCCAGAGATAGTAGTTCTTGACCCCGATGGCAGGAATGGAGATCTTTCCGACGGCACCGTTGGAAAGCAGAAAATCCTGTGTCAGCTCTGTGAAAGCGGGCGTCGCAGGAGTAGCTGTGGAGCCGCCCTGCAGAAAACCGGGAATCTCAACAGTTCCGCCGCCGGGAGAAATTCCGTAAATGCCGCTGCCGGATGCAGAGATGCTCTGAAGACCAGGCAGCATGATTTTCTCCATCACCCCGGTTTGGGTGGTGCTGAGCTGCCCGTACTCCAGCTCGGGGATCTGGTAGTCCACCACATTTCTTCCACCGTAATTGTAGCGGGAGCCGTAGACATCCTCGTAGGAAGAGGAGGGATAGTATTCCGGGGTGCCATCGGTTTCAAAGGAATAATCGGCAGCCTGTGCGCTGACCGCCATCGCAGAAAGCATGGCAGCCAGAGTCAAAGTCAATGAGAAAAACTTCTTCATACGGGAGCCTCCTGTTCTTCTTCAGCGGGAACGGTAAATTCATGCCAGTCATTGTGCTTGCTGGCTTGGATCGTGTAAGTATGGTCACTCTGCGGGAAAGAAACGGTGAACTCGCGCCCAGCCAGATGCCTGGCAAGAGATTTTTTCACCTCAACCGCGACGGTATCTCCCGGATTCAGTGTGAGAGCGCCTGCATCGATAGCGGGAACCTCGCTGTCAGGCTCCACACGGAACTTTGCAATCAGCCGGTACTCTCGGGGCTTGCTGTCCGGAACATACACATAGACATTTTTGCGGCGGCGCAGCAGGATGAGTGCAGCGGCGGCGATGCCCGCGCAGAGCAGCACGGCAGCGATAATCAGCAGCGGAGCGGCAAGGCTGCCGTTATCCCAGATATGTGTTTTTACGGGGACGATCTCACTTCCGGTGTAAACCACGGTATAAGTGATGCTGTCCACGCCTTCCGAAGTAACGGTTCCGTGATATTCCGCCGTGGTGACATAGCCTGTGGCAGCCTGATAGCTGCTGGAGGCGGAATAGGTGGCGACCGCCTGATACTGGGCAGGAACCAGCGCCTCGCCGACGAGCGCCGTGCCGGTGACCTGCCATTCCACATTGGCAAGGGTGAGCGTTTTCCCATTTTTGACGGTCGTGGCCGGCACATAGGACATATCGTTGCGATCCAGATTGCCGATTACCTTCGTCTCGGTGGTTTTGCTGTATTTGGTGGTGTAGCCGGACGCCTCTGTGGAAAGAGTGGTATGATCCAGCGCCAACTCGCCGGAGAATCCGTCTTTTTCATAGGGCATACTGGGCGAAAGTTCTGCGAGGATCTGCGCAAGGTCATTTTTGGCGGTATTGACTGTGACGGTTTCCGTTACAGTTTTGCTTTCCAGATACGGGTGTTCCACCTTTGTGGTATAGGCCCAGGTATAAAGATAACCGTCGTAGGAAAAGTCCTCTTCCTTCAGCTCATCTGGGTCAACCTCCGGGGAAAGCGTGTAGGTTTTTACAAGCCGCTGCTGGCCGTTCAGGTTTTCCGCTACCAATGAATCGGGAACCTGAGCGGCAAAGGCGCTGACCGTCAGCGACATGGCAAGCAGCAGGCAAAGGGCCAGCTTTGATAAGCTCTTCATGGTGGCCTCTCCTTTTTTACAAATTCTGTTTGATGATTCTGGTGATGATGCCGACGGCGATGCCGCGTTCCTCATCCAGACGGGTAACGGCAAAGCTGACGTCGTCTTTTTTTCCGGGCATTCGCCGGTCATAGCAGGTGTGGGCAACCGCGTTGACACCGTTGTTGAGCCGGATGAACACAACGCCGTGCCGCACATCGGTCACTCTGCCGGCATATTTGCCCTGCAGGACGCATTTATCCAGATTGCTCTGGTTGGCGGCGGACGAAACGCTGCGGATATCTGCTGTGATGGAAATATGGTTGATGTCGCTGCGGTCAATGGTGAGCACACGGACAAGAACACGGTCGCCGACGCTGTAATACTCGCGGGCGTCACCGAACCATGCGGCAGACAGATCGCGGGCGAAAATCGTACACTCCACGCCGAACACTTCTACTCGCAGGACTTTTTCCGCAACGCCAATGACGCGCGCCTGTACGACGCGCCCCTCATAAATCATGGGGATGCCATCTTCATTGGCGTCCAGATAGAAGGTCTGACGCTTACGGAGCATGGCGACCTTGCGGCTTGCCACAACGCTGCGGGCGGTGTTATCCAGACCCCGGACGATGAAATCGATCTCCGCGGTGAGCATGGTCGCAAGGATACTGTTCATCCGCTCCATAAACGGCTTGTATTTCGCCCCATACGGAACGGGTCCGGAATAGAGCATCATTTCTTTCAGCGGGATCGCAACGCGATAGCCCTTGTAGTCAATGACAACGATAGTGCGGCCGGAAGGGGTCTGCTCCACGCCGTCCAACGTTCCGGTCAAGATGCGCCCGGTGATATGCGAGGTTTTGATCTCATGCCAGATGACCTCACGGCGTTCTTCTTCCGTTTCGATACGGTCTTTTGCATCAACGGTCAGAATGTAGGAGTCACGGCGTCCGGCAGGTGCGGGAGGCGCAGTAGGCTGCGGAGCAGCTTCACCATCTGCGGATTCCGTTTCATCTTCAGCGGGCGGAGCATTTTCCGCATTTCCTTCCAGCAAAAGCGCATCCAGAGCATTTTCGCCGCCGCTGTCAAGGGGTGCCGGAGTGCTGCTGTTCAGCTCCTGCAAAATGCTGTCGTACTCCGGATCCTCAGCCTTTTCATCGGAAACAGGGACAGTATCTGCGGCATCGGCGGTGTTTTCGGCATCCGGCTCTTTTTCTCCGACATCTGCTGTGCCGCTCACATCGCCGGAGCCGAGATCAACTTCCGGGGGTTCTGCCAGCGGAGTTTCCGTGTTGTCGCTGTCGGCGGCCTCCGCCTGCTGCTCAGAAAGTTCTTTGACGAATTCGGTTTCCATGAACTCTGAGGAGAAATCATCAGGGGGCGGGATCGTTTTTTTCTTGGGCATTAAGTATCCTCCTTTTTCTTCATAATGGATTCTTTGGTTAGGTTCGCAGGGTAAAGCCTGCATCGTAGTGCCCCAGCATACTGCTGACGGTTTTGACGTCCACCCCATTTTGCAGTGCCAGCGTTGCGAAGGTGTGTCTGAGGTCGTGAAATCTGATGTGCGGCAGCCCGGCGTCCTTCAGGATTTTCTTGTGCAGATTTACGACGGAGTCTGGGTAGTACATCTCACCGGTTGCCGGCGAGGGGAACATGTAGGGATTCTCAGGATGCTTGCCATGTTCCGCTATCAGCAGGTCTACGGCATCCTGCGGGATAGATACTTTTCTGACCGAAGTCTCCGTTTTGGGACGGGACAGCGTCAGTTCACCATTGGGATTCTTTACATACTGTTTGCTGACGGAGATGGTTTTGTTTTGGATGTCGAGGTCAGACCAGAGAAGCGCGGTTAACTCGCCCTTGCGCAATCCGCTGACCAGCTCCAGATAAAACATGGGAAGGAGTCCGCGGGCATTTGCTGCATTGAGGTATTCTTTGATATGTTCCGGTTGGAGGATCTGCATTTCGAACTTCTGAATTTTGGGAGCGATGCAGTCTTCAGTTGGATTGCGCGGAATCAGACGCTCTTTGACTGCCCGTTCGAAGGCATTGTGCAGCATCAGGTGAAGGCTTCGCACGGTCGTGCTGCTCAGTCCCGGATTGCCAT
>ERZ772882.3747-NODE-3747-length-11661-cov-3.436412_pt1 | contig 11661 bp, 11 predicted proteins | sample MGYA00580576_ERZ772882 | MGnify/ENA primary metagenome ERZ772882 (study PRJEB29015, sample SAMEA2737658) | human gut metagenome | biome: human gut; feature: human-associated habitat; material: faeces | place: China | collected 2012 ... | reverse complement strand
GTAGAACAGGCAAATTCAATTATTCAAAATTTATTAAAATCGGCATTAAATAAAAAATATATATAATTATTAAATTTTTAGTTTTAATTTATTTATTAATTAAGACTAAATTCTGTATAGTGCAGAATTTAGTCTATTTTTTTATATAGATATTTTATTTTAATTGAAATGTAAATTGTTGAGTAGCATAACATCTAACATCTTGTCCGTTAGTATTTTTAGCTGGTAAAAATTGCCATTTATATGCTGTATTTAAAGCTGCTTCATCAAGTGCAGAACTTCCTGAAGAAGAAATTATTTCAGCAGATTCTATACTACCATCTTTACCAATAAGAAAACGTACTATGGATACGCCTTCAATTTTATTATTGCGTTCTTTAATAGGATACTTTGGAGTAGGACTTTTTATTATTCTGGGAGGAATTGCAGGGTTACTATAAACATTATCATCATTATCATCGTTACCATCGCTATCTCCTACACCAGAACCACTGCCTGATCCAGAACTTTCACCATCACCTGTTCCTTCACTAGAACCAGAGTCTGTACCAGCTCCATTACCAGAACCTGTATCATCATTAGTATTTATAGTAGCATTATTACCGTTATGATGATTAGAATATTCAACGTTATTATTTATTGGTGGAGCAATTACTGCTTCCTCTGTAGTTATTTCATGTTTTTCCACTTTTTCTTGTAATTCTTGAATTTGTTCGTAAGTTACATTAGTGGTAGCTATGTCAGAATGTTGTAAAATACTATCTGGAGTTATAGGAGCTTGCTCTACTGGCGCAGGCTCTAAAGGTGGTGTATAAGTAGAGTCTGTGATATTCGTTGATGCACTGCCTCCACCACTTCCGCTTACAGAAGTTATTTCCACAATTTCATCATATTGTGGTAGAGTAGTGAATTTTAATAATCCAGTGATAGAAATAAAAAGAAATATAAATATGTGAAATAAAAATGAACCAATTATACTGATTTTCTTTCGTTTTTGTTCATCCATTAATTACCACCCGCTCCATTTGTTGCTAAACCAAAACGAGTGATACCAGCTTTTTTTAATGTATCAATAAAAGAAACTACTTTGTCATAATTAATATCTTTATCTGCTCGAATAATAATAGCAAATGATGGATTATTTTTTTGCTCTTTAGTTGCTTGCATTAATAATGTTTGAATATCTGTTTGTTGGTCTTCTAGATAAATACTACCATCATCCTTTAGGGTTACCGTAAAATTAGTTTTGTTATCAATAGCAGCAGAAGTAGCTTGTGGTAAATTTACAGGAATAGTTTTTTGTTCTACCATGTACATCGTACTAAGCATAAAAAATACCAATAAAAAAAACATAATATCAATCATTGGAATGATATTTAAATCAGGTTGTTTAGTCTCACGATAATTTCTTAATTTCATTTATTAGCACCTCTGACTTTAGCCTCAGATAAAGCAGAAAAACATTGTTCCATATTAGTGATAATATTGTTCATTTTATGTGAGAGATAAGAATGAACACATAAAGATAAAATTGCCACACAAAGACCAGAAGCTGTGGCAATTAGAGCTTCACCGATACCACCTGTAATGGCCATTGGTTGACCAGCTTGAATATTAAAAATACTAAATGTGGTAATCATACCAACAATAGTTCCTAAAAGTCCTAAAAGTGGAGCTAATGTGGTAATTACACTTAAATAACTTAATTTTTCACGTAAACGAGACATTACAATATTACCCTTCATTTCCATAAAAGCCTCAGTACGTTCTACTGTAGGCAAAGGACTTGCTTGAGTTAGAATATTAGCACAAGCTCCTTTATGTGTTTTAGCAAATTCAAAAGCTTTTTCTAGCGTTTCTCCAGATAGAATATCGCAATATTGTTTAGTAAATAAATGACCAGAATCAATAGATTTATAAAACAGATATCGTTCAATAGCAATAAAAATAATAACTAGTGAACAAATAAGTAGTGGATACATTACTAATCCACCTTTTTCAAAATACATTAATACATCAGACAAAATATTACCTCCTAAAAATAAAAATACCTTCCTAACCTGAAAAGAAAGGAAGGCATAAATATATAAAATAAATTTAAATTCAGCAATATTATATATTTTCCTATCCATGTCACTCGCAGGAATCGGAAAGATAATATAGGCAGTTCTTCTGGCTTGGAGTCATTGCATAATTTCGCCTTCCCAGTTTCCCAGTGACATAAATGAAATATAGCTCGTCCTTACAGCGGCGGGACCGCATCGGCTTATACCGATTTCTCTATTAAGTACAAAGTACACCTAAATTATGAACTATTCATTTGTTGCATAGAAGTATAGCATTTTTTATAAAAAAAAACAATAGTATTTGATAAAAGATTAAAATTAGATTAAATTTTTATTGACATTAACTATATTATCATTTATAATGCAAAATTGTAATAGATAAATACAATCTATGAAAAGATAAATATAGATAAAGTTAGGTGTAGCAATACTTAATAGAGAAACAGGTGTGAAACCTGTGCTATCCCGTAGCTGTAATGTGGAGCGAGTCTTAAATATGTCACTGGGAAACTGGGAAGGCAAGATGAGCGGTGAAGCAGAGCCAGAAGAACTGCCTAATTTTAGTAGCCAATAAAAGTTACTGCGAGAGACGGTATGGTGAAGAATATGTATAACTATACCTTTTTGCATACAGCAAAAAGGTATTTTTTACTTATAAATAAAACCTTTCTGTATTTTAAGCAGAAAGGTTTTTTATTTGGTTCGTTATTAAATATTAGAATATTTTTGATGATAATATTTGATAAAGCACCATAATAATTAATTAAATAGAGAGGAGGATATTTTTGAAAAGACAAGTATGTATTATTTTTTTATTATTGATAATGATTTTTCCAACAGTTAGTTTTGCAGCAGAAACTTCATCAGATACTATGATTTTAGAATGGAAAACTTATAAAGTATGGAAAGATGGAGAAAATTTATGTATGAGTGGAGAATTTGAGAATTTACGAAATGATTTGAAAATTACTAGATTAAATAATTTCACAGCTATTATTACATTTATGAATAATGATGGAACTTCTTATCAATATATAGGACAACCAGAAAAAATGCCTATGTGCAAGATAGCACCAAATAGTAAAAAAAGAATTACTTTTAATTTAGGTAAATTTGATGGTAATTGGACTGATTGGAATGTAGATGCTATTTATAATTTTTCTTATATAAATGGAGTAAATTTTTGAAATATTAATTAAGAAAGTCAGGTTTAAAAATGAGATTAAAAAAACAATATCTAGTAGCTGCTGTAATTCTTGGTATTATGAATTGGACAACATATTCCGAAGCGGCATTTGATGAAAATTTAAATGAATATACTTTAGATGCTGTAGTAGTAGAAGCGGATGCTACAAAAGATCAATTTGGTAATACTATTACAGAACAGTCTTATTATCGTACAGGTGGAGATGTAAAAGTAATTACTCGTGAAGAAATTGAAAAACGTCATTATCAAGATTTGACAGATGCTATTAAACGTATACCTGGTGTGACTTTTCAAAACCCTGGATATAGGGGCGGAGAATATGGCTATGCACCATATAATAATAGTTTATCAATTAATGGTGATTCTCGTGTAGTTGTTTTAGTGGATGGTCGTCGTGTTGATAATGCTACTAGTACTCGTTTTGGTAGTTCTAATGCTAGTGGGACTAGAACGATGGTTGATTTAAATCAAGTAGTAAATATTAATAATGTAGAAAAAATTGAAGTAATTAAAGGTCCTGGCGCTTCAGTTTATGGAGCTGATGCTACAGGTGGAGTAATTAATATTATTACTCGTAAAGGAGCAGATGAAAATCAAGGAACTATTGATCTTTCTACTGGTTCATGGAAAAAACATAATTATAATGTAACTTATTCTGGTTCTGCTGGTGATGATAAATCATGGAAATATTTTATATCATTGGATCGTGAAATGTCTGGCGATACAAAATATAAAGATGGTCTTACTGGGGGAAATTATACTTATAGGGGTACAGAATTTAAAGAAGAAGGCGCTAATATACGCATAGATAAAGATTTTAGTGATACAGAAAACCTACGTATTTGGTATAATCATAGAAATGGCAAAGATGGCTATCCAATTACTGCGCCGGATTATCGTTTTTGGAATGAAACAGAATGGAATAGAATTATTCAAGATACCGAAGATGGTAAATTTGGTAATACTACGAATCCAGGTTATAGAAATTTATTTGTATTAGATGCTTTGAGTGGTTCATATAATGCTTTTCGTAATAATGATATTGATATTACATATACATTTGATAAAGAAAATGGTATGGAAAGCTTTATTCGTTTTTATGATCAAGATCATCATTATTGGGGTGTTGATAGATATCCAGATTGGGTAGCAGATGATGGTAGTTTTGTGCCATTTCCAGGCTCTCCTGCTTGGGATGATTTTATAAATAATTATCAATTTAGTAAAACAGGTCCTACTACTTTATATAATGAAAAAAATCAGGGATTACAGCTTCAATATGGTAAATCTATAGATAATAATGATTTATTATTTGGCTTAACTTATGACAAAGCTAAAACTTATACTAAAAGTTTAAATAGAAAAGATAATACGTGGAAAACTACACATGTAGAAAGAGATAGCATTTTAGGATTTGTGCAAGATAAAATACATTTATCTGATAAATGGGATATAACACCAGCTATTCGTTATTCTAATTATAGTACTTTTGATAAAACAAATGATGCTGGTACAGTATCTCAAGGTAATACTTCATCAATAATTTTTACACCAACAATTAATACACAATATGCTTTTGATGATACAACTAGTGCATATTTAGGATGGGCAAGTGTATATAGACCAATAAAATCAGCAGATTATGGAAAAGATACACCAAATGGAGCTCCTTTAAAAGATGAAGAAGGAGATGTATGGACGTTTGGTGTACGCAAAGATATTGATGATAAAACGAGTGTAGCACTTCATTATGATTGGACTGATATGGATAATGCTATTACTAATTATTCTGTATGGTCTGACGTTGACAAAGATTTTGTGAATAAAAATGTTAATGCACAAGAAACTAAAAAGTCTATTAATTTAACAATGGACCATCAATTTGATGATCATTGGAATTTGAGCTTAGCATATAGTCATATGAAAGATGAGTGGAAAGCAAAAGACGGTATGCAGTTTGACCCAGATATTAATTTAGATGATAATTCTAATGTTAATACAATGATAAATGCTTTACGTCCGGCGAATCATTATATTGCTAACTTATCTTATGAAAATGGTAAATGGTATACAGGTTTATTAGCTAATTATTATACTGGTATGGATACAACAGCATTTACAGATAAGCATTTCTTTGTACTTGATTGGAACTTAAATTATGAAATTAATGATGATACAACAGCATATGTAACTATTACTAACTTAACTAATGAAGCATATGAAAATGCTTATAGTGCATATAATGGAATTGGCGCAGCACCACAACCTGGTCGTTGTTATATGGTAGGTATGAGATATAAATTTTAATTAAGTTTAATATAAGAAGAGTATAAAGTACACATTTAGTGTACTTTATACTTTTCTATAGAGGTTTTTATGAAAAATATTATATTTATAAATTTAATGGTATTGTTGATAATATTATCAGGTTGTAGTCCTGTTATAAAAGAAAATGCAGATACTATACAGTTGTGGGAACAAAAAAAGTCTCAGTTAAATATATCATATAATGAAAATAATTATCCAATAAAAATAAAAAATATAAACTCTAAAAATGAAGAATTTGAATTAACATATAAAAAACCACCTCAAAAAGTAGTCGCTTTTTGGCAAAACTCTGTAGAAACATTAATTGCTTTGGGTGTTGGTGATAGAATTGTGGCAGGAACAGGTATTCCTGACAAGAAATATCTTCGACCTGAATATCGAGAAGAATATAGTAAAATCCCTTATACTGGATTACAAAATTTAGATATAGAAACTATAACAATGTTAGAGCCAGATTTTATTTTAGGTTGGTATTCTACTTTTGCACCAAAAGTGGCAGGAACTACAGATTATTGGAATAGTAGAACTGTAAATACATATATAGCTAAATCATCTGCTCCAACAAAATCTATAAATGATAATATATTAATAAAACCTAAACATAGTTTAGATGAAGAATATCAATATATTTTAGATTTGGGTAAGATATTTGATCGTAAAGATAGAGCTAATGAATTAGTTGGACAGATGAAAAAAGAAATATCTTTTGTTACAGAGCATACTAAAAATATAAATAAAAAACCTAGAGCAATTATTATTGAGTTTTTAGGAAAAGATATTTCTGTATATGGAGAACGAACTTTAGCTGGTGATATTTTACAACGAGTTAATGGTGAATTATTGGAACCTAATGTAGAGCGTTTTAGTTTTGAACAGTTAATTGATTTAGATCCAGATGTAATTTTTATCGTTATTACTGAACAGCATTATGGTGACGAACGTATGTATTTAGATAGAATTTATCAAAATAAGGCTTTACAAGGATTAAAAGCTGTAAAAAATAAAAGAATATATCCTGTACCTCTTTATGCAATATATAGTCCTGGTATTAGAGCATATGATGGTATAAGAATAATGGCACAAGGTTTATATCCAGAATTATATAAGGAGAAGTAAAATGCAAGAATTTTTTCGAAAAACAGATTATCTATTTATTTGTTTGTTGTTGATAATTATTTTGATTATGATATTATTTTGGGCTTTAAGTATAGGAACAGTAAAATTACCATTAGAAAAAATATATTTCACTATTATAGAACAATTACAAAGTGGTACAAGTATAGAAACTATAGGAAAAGGACCTGTGCATGATATTATTTGGTTATTGCGTTTACCACGACTAGTTTTAGCTGCAATAGTTGGAGCTGGTTTAGCCGTATGTGGTGTTATTATGCAAGCTATTGTAAAAAATCCTTTAGCTGATCCATATATTTTAGGTATTTCTTCAGGAGCTTCTTTAGGAGCTACAGCAGCTATTTTACTAGGTATTGGTGTTGCTTTGGGTGAAAATTTTGTAGGGATATCTGCTTTTATTGGAGCATTTACTATTTCATTAGGTGTGGTATTTATTGCTAATCTTGGTGGAAAGGCTAATTCGATAAAATTATTATTAGCTGGTATGGCATTAAGTGCAGTATGTAGTGCTTTTTCTAGTTTTATTGTGTATTTTGCTAATAATAAAGAAGGAATGCAATCTATTGCTTTTTGGTTAATGGTAATGACACTCAAACTCGTATACTCCGCCAGTTGTGGCTTAGTGGCCGATTTCAGCTCCAGCAGGGCCGAGCGGACGCATTGCAGATTGACCTGCTTGATTAGATTGGGCGTTGACGCGGACATACAGACTCTCCATTTCTGTTAAGCGATTTTGACTGCTATGACGGCAAGTACAGGCTAAGCCTGTTTTTATGATAGCTCCCGGAAACAAAAAAATCAATCAAACGCAACCGTTTAACCGAAAATTTTTCATTTTTGTTCCAAATCACAAATTTTTTTATTTATTTTATGCAATTAATAAATAACCTTCATTAAATCGAAGGTAGAATGAACAACCTCCTCCATCGATATTTGTGGAAAAATACATGGAGACGGCAAAATCCGGTTACGATTTCGTAAGTAAGTAACAGGTACGCCAGTTCTTGATTCTCATTCGAAGTTCTGCTAAAACGAAAACAACGGAATGGCAGAGGAAGCTGCCTGCCATGAAATTCCGATGCGCAACGTTGTGCTGAAACCAAGAGATCTCTGGAACCGAAATTTCTGAGAGAATGAGGGATCAGCGAAATGGTTACTGAAAACAGAGCCTTGTATGAGGAAGCGAAGCGGTATATGCCGGGCGGTGCCTGTGCCGGCGGCCGTTCCAACCGCATTTTCGGGATGCCGCTTTATTTGGATCATGCGTCCGGCAGCAAGCTGTACAGTGTGGACGGGAACGCGTACATCGACTATCACTGCGGTGCCGGCGCCGCTTTGTACGGGCATGGTCATCCTCGGCTGAAAGCCGCGCTGGAGGATGTCATCTCCAAAGGGTTCTACATGAATCATGATTCCGTCTACACAGTGGAATTTGCAAAAAAGTTCACAAGCATAGTGCCCTCTGTGGAGAAGATCCGCCTGACGAACTCCGGTTCGGAGGCCACGATGGCGGCGCTGCGGCTGGCCAGAGGTTATACAGGACGGAAGATCATCCTGAAAATGGACGGCCATTTCCACGGTATGCACGAGATGATCTGGTACAATCACGGCAATTTCCCCGACATGAATGAAGACGGCGAAGTCGTCAGGACTGTACCGGACAGCGGCGGTATCCCGGATGAGATGGGCGCGTTTGTGAAAGTGATCCGCTACAACGACATCCATGCGCTGGAGGCGGCGGTAGATAAGTACAACGGTCAGATTGCCGCGGTGATCATGGAGCCGATCAGCTTCAACTGCGGCTGCTTTGCAGGGATCAGGGAGTACCTGCAGCAGGTGCGGGAGATTTGCACCAAGAATGGGATCATCCTGATTTTCGACGAGGTCATCTGCGGGATGCGCTTCCGCCCCGGTTCCGCCCAGGGCTATTACGGGGTGTATCCGGATCTGTCCACATTCGCAAAAGCCATTGGCGGAGGGATTCCGATTGCCCTGGTGGGCGGAAAGTCGGAGATCATGGACACCTTCAACCCCAACGGTCCGGTCGTGTGCAGCGGCACCACCAGCGGGACGCAGATGGGCGTTCGAGTGGGGTTGGAGTGTCTGAACATGGTCAGTGAGCCATGGTTCTTTGACCAGATCGAAAAAACCGCAGATACTTTATATGGTGGAATAAACGATCTGTTCGAGAAACACGGAATCCCCGGCCATGTGCGCGGACTGGGTGCCCGCTTCGGCATCTACTTCGGGTGCGACGATCCGAACACGGATTTCGACCTGCGGCAAACCATGAAGACATATGACGTGGAGATGAGCAAGAAGTTCATCGCCGGCGCTCTGGAGCGGGGCCTCTATTTCCACTACTATGGAGACGCTCCCTATCCCGCCCACTGCGGATTCAGCATCCAACACACGACGGAGGATATCGCCGTGACCTTGGAACGTATCGACGATATCTTCAAGACGCTGAAGTAATCTGCAAAAAGTCATTTGTCCAGAAGAGAAATCAAGGTCCGGAGAAGGATCAAACATGATTGTTCAGGAGGATGTTATGAAGAAGAACCGAAAAATGATTGCTCTTGTGCTCTCTCTGCTGATGGTGATGTCTGTTGTCTCTGGATGCGGCCGCGGAAGCCTGTCCAGCAGCGCGCAGACCAACGGCGACAGCGGCGCGGAAGGCGCTGCAGAAGACAGCATCGTGATCAAGATCGCCCATACGGACTCCGACAGCCGCTCTACCAACGTAGCGGCAGAGGAATTCAAGGCGTTCATGGAGGAACAGACGGACGGACGCGTCACAGTGGAGGTATATCCCAACAGCCAGCTGGGCGATGATGATGATCTGCTCAAGGCCGTGCAGCTGGGCACCATCCAGATCTATATCGGCGGAGAGACCACCGTGTCCAGCCTTGTGGGCGACCAGGTGAGCTTTCCGGACCTGCCGTATCTGTATGACTCCTACGACCACTGGTGTGAGGTGAACTTCGAGCGCGGCGGCCTGGAGCTGTACAACCAGTTACTGGAGGGCACCGGCTTTGTCTGCCTGGACTTCCAGTATGACGGGTTCCGGAATGTGATCACGACGGATGATCCCATCCGCAGCCTGGCGGATTTTGCCGGCAAAAAAATCCGGACCGCCAATACGGAACTGTATCTGGCGCTATATGATGCTCTGGGCGGTAGCCCCACCCCCATGGCTTTCGGAGAGGTCTATACCGGCCTGACGCAGGGCACAATTGACGGTGTGGACCACTGCCTGGGCATTATGCTGGACCAGAAGTACTATGAGCCCTGCAACTATCTGGCGCTCACCAACCACATGTGCGTCCCCCTTGTGGTCGTCAGCTCCACCTCCTTCGTGGACTCTCTGCCGGAAGATATCCGTGCCATCTTTGACGAGGGCATTGCCCAGATGGGAGCTACACAGCGGGAGCTGGAGTATGCCAAGGAGCAGGAGTGCATCCAGCTGATGACCGAGGACGGGATCGAGGTGATTGAACTCTCCGGTGAAGAACTGCAGGAGTTCAAAGATGTGACCGCTCCCATTTATGATCAGTGGCGCGAGGTCCTTGGCAGCGATGTGATGGACCAGGTCCTGGAGATGGCGGACAAGCAATAAGCGCCCGTTTTCCGGGCATCTGTCGCATCTGTTGAAGGTCTGCCGGACGGCCTCCCCAACCGGCAAATGAAAGAGGGAAACATGAAAAAGAAGCTTCATCTGCTAACTGTCTATAATCATCTGGAGGAATTGATTCTTGTCTGCATGTTCGCAGTGATGGTGATCGTCATTTTCGTACAAGTCATCATGCGGTTCGTGTTCAATAACTCCCTTTCCTGGTCGGAAGCTTTGGCCCGGTTGTTGTTTGTCTGGTTGACATGGCTGGGAGTCAGCATCGGTGCCCGGGAAGGAGAGCATATTAAAATCACGGCGATAACAGAAAAACTGCCGCGCAAAGTAGCGCAGATCGTGAATATCATTTCCGAAATTGCAGTGATCGGGATCTGCGCGGTCACGATCCGCTACGGCGTCCAGCTGTGCGATATGCTGTGGGGACTGAAGGCGGAGGACGCAGCCCTTCATATCAGCCAGGTCTGGGGATACGCGGCGGTCCCCGTGGGCTGCGGACTGCAGATCTTCCGTAGCATTGTGTCCATCGTCCAGTCTGCCAGAAAGCTGCAGCAGCCACCTGAAGAAACTGCAGAAGGAGGGGCGGCATAAGATGGAGATACTCGTTTTATTCGCGACTCTGTTCCTTTTGATCGTGATCGGCGTACCTGTGGGCTTTGCCATTGGCGGAGCCACCATAATCGCCCTGTATTACTGTACGGATCTGGACATGGTAATCACCGCACAGTACTGTTATTCCGGCGTCAACTCCTTTACGATTTTATCGATTCCTTTCTTTATGCTGGCAGGTTCGATCATGTCCACCGGAGGCATTGCCAAGCGGATTGTCGCGTTTGCCAAGAGCTTAATTGGTGCAGTGACAGGCGGCTTGGGCGCAGTTGCCGTCCTGGCCAGCTGTTTCTTCGGAGCAATTTCCGGCTCTGGCATGGCTACCACCTCCGCCATCGGCGGGATGCTGATCCCCGAAATGCGGAAGGAAGGCTATGATGTTCCGTACAGTACCACTCTGATCTGCTTCGCCGGGACCGTGGGCCCAATCATCCCGCCCAGCATCTCATTCATCATGTACGGCGTTGTGACCGGCACTTCCATCTCTGACCTGTTCATCGCCGGTGTATTCCCCGGCCTGCTGATGGGCCTGGGCTATCTGGTCATGAACTGGTATATGAGCCGGAAATACGGCTTTGGCACGGTCACTGTGGACGAGGTAAAAGAAAAGACCAAGCGTCATGTCCTAAACCGGCTGAAGGCAGTCGGCAAAGCCACCTGGGAGAAGATGTTCTAACGACGGCCCACCC
>ERZ772882.3733-NODE-3733-length-11694-cov-4.451499_pt1 | contig 11694 bp, 10 predicted proteins | sample MGYA00580576_ERZ772882 | MGnify/ENA primary metagenome ERZ772882 (study PRJEB29015, sample SAMEA2737658) | human gut metagenome | biome: human gut; feature: human-associated habitat; material: faeces | place: China | collected 2012 ... | reverse complement strand
ACGAATACGGCATCGTCTGCGGGCAGGTGCTCACCACCAAGGAGAGCCTCTCCACACGGCGGCAGTACCTCAACCAGCGCAACTGCATGGAGACGATGCTCGCCAACGGCGTGCTGCCGATCGTCAACGAGAACGACACCATCTCGGTCACCGAACTGATGTTCACCGACAACGACGAGCTCTCGGGGCTCGTCGCGGCCATGATGAACGCCGAGGCGCTCATTATCCTGAGCAACATCGACGGCATCTACGACGGCTCGCCCGCCGACCCCGCATCGCAGGTCATCCGCCGTGTGAAACCCTCGGAAGACCTCTCGCAGTACATCGACCCCGTACGCTCGTCGCGCGGCCGCGGCGGCATGGCCACCAAGAGCCGCGTCTCGTCGCGTGCGGCGGCCGAAGGCATCGAGGTCATCATCGCCAACGGCCGCCGCGACGGCATCCTCACCGACCTGGTGCTGACCGGCGAAGAGGTGCCCTGCACCCGCTTCGAACCGGCTCCGAGGGCAGCCTCGGGCGTCAAGAAATGGATCGCCAGCAGCGAAGGCTTCGCCAAGGGCATCCTGCGCATCGACCAGGGCGCCGCCGCAGCCGTCCGCGCCAGCAAGGCCGCCAGCATCCTCGCCGTGGGCGTCACAGCCGTCGAAGGCGATTTCGAACGCGACGACCTGGTGCGCATCCTCTCGCCCGACGGGGCACAGCTGGCCGTGGGACGCATCTCGTGCGACAGCGCCACCGCCCGCCGCAATATCGGACGCAAAGGGCTCAAGCCCCTCGTCCACTGCGATTACCTCTACCTGGAATAACCGATTATGGAATACGAATCCCTGTTCAAGGCCGCCCGGAAGGCCGGGACGGCGCTGGCCGACGTCGAACCCGAACGCCTCGGCCGCATCCTGCAACACGCCGCAAGGCTCCTGCGCGGGCATACGCCCGCATTGCTCGAAGCCAACGCCCGCGACATTGAGGCCATGCCCGCCTCGTCACCCATGCTCGACCGCCTGCGGCTGACCCCGGAGCGAATCGGCTCCATCGCCTCCGACATGGAAGCCGTATCGCACCTGCGCTCGCCTCAGGGCGAGGAACTGGCGCGCTGGACGCGCCCCAACGGCATGACCATCGTCAAGCGCCGCGTACCGTTCGGCGTGGTCGGCATGGTCTGCGAAGCCCGCCCCAATGTCACGGCCGACATCTTCGCCCTCTGCGTCAAGACGGGCAACGCCTGCGTCCTGAAAGGGGGCAGCGACGCCCGCCACTCCAACGAGGCGATCGCGGCGCTGCTGCACGAAGCGCTCGGCGCCGAAGGCATCGACGAAAACACCTTCACGCTGCTCCCCGCGGGGCACGAAGCCGTGGGGGCGCTGCTGAGCGCCGTGGGCTATGTCGACGTAGTCATCCCGCGCGGCGGGGCGGGGCTGATCCGCTTCGTCCGCGAGAACGCCCGCATCCCGGTCATCGAAACGGGCGCCGGCATCGTCCACACCTATTTCGACATCGACGGCGACCTCGAAAAGGGACGTGCCGTGGTCTGCAACGCCAAGACGCGCCGCGTGAGCGTCTGCAACGCCCTCGACTGCCTGGTCATCCACCGCGGCCGCCTCACCGACCTTCCGGAGCTGTGCGCACCGCTGGCCGGGGCGCATGTGACGGTCTACGCCGACGAAGAGGCTTTCGCCGCCCTCGACGGGCACTACCCCGCCGGGTTGCTGGAACATGCCGCCGAAGAGCATTTCGGCACCGAGTTCCTCGACTACAAACTGGCCGTCAAGACCGTCGCGTCGCTCGACGGGGCACTGGCGCATATCGCCCGCTACTCGTCGCGCCACAGCGAGGCCATCGTCACCGAAAACAAGCAGGCCGCCACGCAGTTCACGCGCAGCGTCGACGCCGCCTGCGTCTACGTCAACGTCTCGACCGCCTTCACCGACGGCGGGCAGTTCGGCTTCGGCGCCGAAGTGGGTATCTCGACGCAGAAACTCCACGCCCGCGGCCCGATGGGACTGCCCGAGCTCACGACCTACAAGTATATCGTCTCGGGCGACGGACAAATCCGCCAACCTTAAACCCCGATACGACAAAAAACCTCGAAAAAACGGCAGGAAAAATAACAATCCGTAAGCATTTTTTCTGTAAATTTGCATATCCTTAAAATTTGGCGTATATTTAACTTATGATTCGTGAACTTCTGGCCGTAGGATGCGGCGGTGCTGCCGGCAGCATCGTCCGTTACCTGCTTTCCGGCGGGATAATGGCGGGGCAGACGCTGCTGGGATTCCCGGCGGGTACGTTCACGGTCAATGCCGCGGGTTCGCTGCTGATCGGCATTCTGCTCGAAGCTACCAGCTCCGAGACACTCGGATGGCTGCTCATCGTGGGTTTCTGCGGCGGGTTCACCACTTTTTCGACCTTTTCGGCCGACGCGGTGCGCCTGCTGCGTGCGGAATGTTACACGGCGGCGGCGGCCTACGTGGGGCTGAGCGTGGCAGTATGCATTGTTTTTGCAGCCGCCGGCATGTGGATAGGAACGACATTTAGAAATTAACTATAAAGAGAAATGGTAATTTTGGTATTGAACTGCGGCAGCTCGTCGATCAAGTATCAGGTGATCGACATGGAAGCCGCATCGAGCAAACTGCTCGCGAAAGGAATCGTGGAACGCATCGGCCTGCCGGAAGGCGACCTCACCCATAAGCCCGTCGGCAAAGAACCGTTCGAGCTGCACCGTCCCATCCCCGACCACACCACCGGCATCAAGCTGGTGCTCGACGCACTGACCGACCCCGCACACGGCGTCATCGGCTCGCTCGACGAGGTGAAGGCCGTCGGCCACCGCGTGGCACACGGCGGAGAGTTCTTCCCCGAGAGCTGCATCGTGACCGAGGAGGTGAAATCCAAGATCCGTTCGCTGTTCGAAATCGCACCGCTGCACAACCCGGCCAACCTCGAAGGCGTGCTGTCGATCGAGAAAGTCCTGCCGGGCGTCCCGCAGGTCACCGTCTTCGACACCTCGTTCCACCAGACCATCCCGGCCGTAAACTACATGTACGCCTTGCCCCACGCCTATTACGACAAGTACCGCGTGCGCAAGTACGGCTTCCACGGCACCAGCCACAAATACGTGGCACAGACCGGTGCCCGGCTCGCGGGCCTCGACTTCGAGAATTCGAAGATCATCACCTGCCACATCGGCAACGGCGCATCGGTCACGGCCGTGCTCAACGGCAAGTCGCATGACACGTCGATGGGCTTCTCGCCCGTGGACGGGCTGGTGATGGGTACCCGCTGCGGCAACGTCGACCCCAGCGCCATCACCTTCATCGGCGAAAAGGAGGGCATGTCCTACGCCGAGGTGAACGAGATGATGAACAAGAAATCGGGCGTTTGGGGGCTCACCGACCTTTCGAGCGACATGCGCGACATCGACCGCGCCTACGACGAAGGGAACCCCCGCGCCATCCTCGCCCGCGATATGCACTACGGGCGCATCCGCAAATTCGTCGGGGAGTATGCCGCCGAAATGGGCGGCGTCGACCTGATCGTCTTCACGGGCGGCGTGGGCGAGAATTCGTGCGAGATGCGCGAGACGGTCTGCACGGGGCTCGAATTCATGGGCGTCGAGTTCGACCGCGCAGCCAACAAGGGCGCCCGCGGCGTGGACAAAATCCTTTCGAAACCCTCCTCGCGGGTCAAGGTCGCCGTCATCGCCACCGACGAGGAACTGGTCATCGCCACCGACACGTACAATCTGGTAAAATAAATAAAAGCAAAACACCACAATGATCCAACATCTTACAGAAATCGTCGACGAGGCGAGAAAAAGGGGTAAAAAACGGCTGGCCGTAGCCTACGGCCAGGATTCGCATACGCTGGAAGCCGTCTACGAAGCCTACAAGGAAGGTATCGTGGAGCCCACGCTGTTCGGTGAGAAGAAAGTCATCGAGCAGGTATGCGCCGAAAACGACATCGACATCAAGGCATTCAACATCGTCGACGAGGCCAGCGACGTGAAATGCGTGCAGCAGGCCGTGGCCGCCGTCGTGGCAGGCAACGCCGACGTGCTGATGAAGGGACTGGTCTCGACCGACAAATACATGCGCGGCATCCTCAATAAGGAAGCCGGATTGTTCCCCCCGAAGGGCGTGCTGAGCCACGTGTCGATCGTCGAGATGCCCTGCTACCACAAGTTGCTCGTCATCTCCGACGTCGCGGTCATCCCGCTGCCCGATTTCAAACAGAAGATCAAGCAGATCGGATACCTGGCCAACGTTGCCAGCCTGCTGGGTATCGAAACTCCGAAGATCGCCTGCATCGCCCCCTCCGAGCAGCTGCTTCCCAGCGTCATTTCGTCGACCGAAGGCGCCCTGCTGGCCAAAATGGGCGACCGCGGACAGCTGGGCAACGTCATCATCGACGGCCCCCTGTCGCTCGACGTAGCACTCTACAAGGATGTCGCCGAGCACAAGAAGGTCAAAGGCTCGTCCGTAGCGGGCGACCCCGACTGCCTGCTCTTCCCCAACCTGGAGTCGGCCAACGTCTTCTTCAAGTCGGTAACGCACCTCTGCGGAGGCGAACTGGCCGCCATGGTCGCAGGCACGAAAGTACCCTGCGTGCTGACTTCGCGCGGCGACACGAGCAAGACCAAGCTCTACTCGATCGCACTGGCCTGCCTGGCCGTAAAACAATAGGCACACACCTACACCAACCTACCAACTACTAACCGGAACCGAATTTATGGGCTTCAAAATCTTAGCGATAAATCCCGGCTCTACTTCCACCAAGGTCGCCCTCTATGACGAGGAGCGTCCTTCGCTGGATCTGACCCTGCGCCACACGGCCGAACAGATCGCACGTTACACCAACATCATCGACCAGTTGGGCTGGCGCCGGGAAATGATCCTCACGGCGCTGTCCGAACACGGGTTCGACATCATGCAGCTGTCGGCCGTCATCGGACGCGGCGGGCTCGTACGCCCCATCCCGGCCGGCGTATACGAAGTCAACGAAGCCATGCGGCGCGACCTAACGAACGCCACGATGGAACACGCCTCGAACCTCGGCGGGTTACTGGCCGCCGAGATCGCCGCCATGGCGGGTGTCAAAGCCTACATCGCCGACCCGGTGGTCGTCGACGAGATGGAGGATGTGGCACGCCTGAGCGGCCATCCCGACTGCCCGCGCAAGTCGATCTTCCACGCACTCAACCAGAAAGCCACGGCACGCCTGCACTGCGACCGCATCGGCATCGTCTACGAAAAGGCGAACCTGGTGGTCGCGCACCTGGGCGGGGGCATCTCCGTCGCCGCGCACAAACAGGGACGTGTCGTCGACGTCAACAACGCGCTCGACGGCGACGGTCCCTTCGCCCCCGAGCGGGCGGGCAGCCTGCCTGCGGGCGAATTCGCCGACCTCTGCTTCTCGGGGCGTTACACGCGCCGCGAAGTCCAGAAAATGCTGGCCGGCCAAGGCGGGCTCGTTGCGCACCTGGGCACCAATTCCATGATGCAGGTCTCGGAGCGTATCGCGCAGGGCGACGAAAAAGCCCGGCTCGTGGCCGAGGCCATGTGCTACGGCATCTCGAAGCAGATCGGCGCCATGGCCGCCGCCATGTGCGGGCGGGTCGACGCCGTCATCCTCACCGGGGGCATCGCCCACAACGAGTTCGTCGTGCGGTACATCGAACAGCACTGCTCGTTCATCGCCCCCGTTTCGGTCTACCCCGGCGAGAACGAACTCGAATCGCTGGTCGCCAACGCACTGGTCGTCCTCCGCGGCACCATCGTCCCGAAGGTCTACGCCTGACGGGTAAAGGAGCTGCGCACGCGACGGAGCCGCCCGAGCGGCAGCGACCGCCAAGGCAGCAAGTCCCGGACACCGCATACGCCGTGCGAAACGGCGAACCGCGCGCCAAACAGAAACCGGGCTGCAAAACGGAACCGCGCCGCAACAGAAACGTCCGCCGGATATTGATCCGGCGGACGTTTTTCCTGTGTATATCCGGCAGTGACGGCCAGCCCGGGCAGCCGGCCTATTTGCGGATGAACTGGCGCCTGGCCAGTGCGACCACCTCGCGGAAGGCTTCGAGCCGGAACAGTGCAGAAAGCAGGACGTAGCTGACCACGCCCGCGGCGACTTCGGCCAGCAACCGCAACAACGCATTGCCCGGCACCGCCAGCGCCGTAACCCGCACAAGAGCGTACATCGCCCCGGCCACGAGCAGCATCGGCAGCACCGTGCGCACGAAGCGTCCTGCGCCGAATGACGTGAAACGGGTCGTGGCGAAGAAGTTGATCGCCATCTCGCAGAAGGCGATCACCACCAGCCCCCAGATGACGGCCTGGACGCTGACCGGAATCGTCACGGCGAACACCACCGACATCATCACTTTCTTGGCGACCTCCAGTTTTACGATCAGCGCACCGCCGCTCTTGACTTTCAACACATTGTAGGCCACCAATCCCAGCGGGTAAAAAAGCCCGGCCAGACATACCGCTTCGAAATAAGGCACCGTCGCCATCCACTCCCCGCCCAGGAAGACGGCGAACATGTCCTCGGCGATGGCCGACAGACCGAGCATCACGGGGAACATGGCATAGGCCACGACCATGACGATCTGCCGGTAACTTTCGGCCAGTTTCGGCGCGTCGTCCTTGATCTTGGCCAGCGCCGGGAAGGTCACGTTCTGCACGGCCTGCATGGCCGAAGTCGCCGGCTGGTCTTTCAGCTTGACGGCCTGCTCGTACGAGCCGAGTGTCTCCTGCGGATAGAGTTTCCCGAGAAATATCTGGGGCACCTTGTTATAGAGGGTCGAGATGAAATCGGTAGCCAGCAGGCTGAAACTGTACGGCGCCATTTCGCGCAGCGGCCGCCGGCTGCACTTCCCGCAGGGACGCCAGTCGCTCAGCCACCACAACAGCAAGGCCCGCACGGAGGCCTGCAATACGCGCTGCACCACGATGCACCAGATCCCGAACCCGGCCAATGCGAGGCCGATAGCCACCATCCCGGCGATGAACCACGAGGCGAAGGTGACCTTCGAGAGCAGTGCGAAGCGGAATGTCCGGACAAAAATCGTATTCTGGATCGCACATGCGGCGCTCAGCGGCAGTTGGAGGAAGAATACCGGTGCTATCCGCGTGATTTCCGGCATGTCGTAGAACCGCGCGATGCTCCCCGCCAGCGCTACCAGCACCCCGTAAAGCACGAGCGCAACCCCGACGTTGAAGGCGAAGACCGATTTGTAATCGTCGGCCGTAGGTGTCCCCTTGCGGATCAGCGCCTGCGAAAAGCCGCTGTCGGCAATCACGATCGCCACGGCAAGGAAGGCCGTCGGGATCGCGATCACACCCATGATGGCGGGGTTCAGCAGCCGCAGGATCGTAAGGCTCACGGCCAGCTGGAGAAGCATCGTACCGACTTTCTCGGCCATGCTCCACGCCACGCCGCTGGCTACCTTATCCCTGAGCTGCCCGTCCACCGCCTAAGATTTTTGCGCGGCAACGATCTCTTCGTTACGCCTGCGGATATTGAGGACATTGGCGATCTCGACGTACGACGCACCGCCGTCGGGGCCGAAACTGCCGCCCACGATTGCCAGCAGGTCTTGCCCGTCGAGCTTCTGGTGCTGTTCGATGACCTCCAGCGCGTCGATCAGGAAGTGGTACCTGTCCTTCAGCTCCTGGTTGCGCAGGATCGGCACCACGCCGTACGACAGGGCCAGGATACGCTGCGCATGCAGCTGATAGCATACGGCCATCACGGTTTTCTGCCCGCGGAATGCCGCCAGATAACGGCCCGTACGGCCGGTCTTGGTGTCGAGCACCACATATTTTATCGGCAGGTTGGTCGAGGCACGCACGGCCGAACGTGCCAGCTGCGCCGTGATCTCGTGGTTCACCGAGACCATGTCCATGTCGATCATCGGTTTGAAATGCGTCTCGTCGCGTTCGATCTCGCGGGCGATGCGGGCCATCGTTTCCACCGATTCCACGGGGAAGTCGCCCATCGCCGTCTCGTCGCTCAGCATCACGGCGTCCACGCGCTCGTAAATGGCACTCGCCACGTCGCTCACCTCGGCGCGCGTCGGACGCGGGCTCTTGACCATCGAATAGAGCATCTGAGTGGCGATAATCACCGGACGCTTGGCGCAAATGCACTTCTCGACGATACGCCGCTGGGTATTGGGAATCGCCTCGGCGGGAAGCTCCACCCCCAGGTCGCCGCGCGCCACCATGATGCCGTACGACGCCTCGATGATCTCGTCGATGTTGTCGAGCCCCTCGCGGTTCTCGATCTTCGAGATGATCTTGATCTTGCTGCCGTGGGCATCGAGGATGTCCTGCACGGCTTTGATGTCCCTGGCGCTGCGCACGAACGAGTGTGCGATGAAATCCACGTCGTTCTTCACGGCCCACTCGATAAACCGGCGGTCTTTCTCCGTCACCGAAGGCAGGTTGATCGACACCGACGGCACGTTGACGCTCTTGCGCGAACGCATGGCGCCGCCCACGACGAATTCGCAGATCAGCTCCTCGGCGGTCTTTTCCACGACACGGATCTCCAGTTCGCCGTCGGCGATGAGCATCCGCGCCCCGACGGGTATGTCATCCACGATGTTCGGCACGTTCATGTAGACCACCTTGCGGGTCGTCTTGTCGCTGCCGTCCGAGCCGCGCACGGCGACACGGTCGCCCGGCCGGAAATTGATGCTGTTGCCGTACTCGTCGGCGATCGTCGTGACACGGATTTCGGGGCCCTTCGTATCTATCATGATCGGGATAGCCGGGTTAACGCGGTGTACGGTCTCGACAATATGCGTAGCGCCCTCTTCCGAGACATGCGCCGAATTGACACGAACCACGTCCATACCGGCATCGAAAAGGTTTTTCACAAACTCTTCGGTGCAACGGAAATCCGACATTGTTGCGACGATCTTGTTTTTTTTCATTCTATACATACAAGTATGATGCTAAAATATTAGTATTTCGACATTTTACGTTACGCCCGGTGCCGCTCCTGCACACGCTCTGCGCGGACAGCCCCGGGAAACTTCCGCACGCCCTCCCGTACCGGGCCGGGGAATGGGCCGCTCCGGGAACCCGGGGCTTACTCCCTGCCGCGGAGCAACAGGGCCTCGACGCCCAGCCGGTAGGAATCCAACCCGAAACCCATGATCGAGCCCACGGCCACGGGAGCCAGGAGCGAGACGTGGCGGAACTCCTCTCGCGCGAGGATCGACGAGATGTGCACCTCGACGACCGGCACCGACACCGCCGACACCGCATCGCGCAGCGCCACCGACGTATGGGTATATCCGCCGGCATTGAGCACCACACCGTCGTAGGTGCCGTCGGCCTGCTGTACGGCGTCGATCAGCTCGCCTTCGAGGTTGGACTGGAAATAACCGAACCCGACGGCCGGATAGAGTGCTTCGAGCTCCCCGAAAAAGGTTTCGAAAGTCCGGGTGCCGTAGACCCCGGTATCGCGCCGCCCCTGCAAATTGAGGTTCGGGCCGTTAAGAATCAATATCTTCATCTTCGAGACTGTTTGACACGCACGGCATACCCGGGCGCAATCCGCAGGCAAAGATAGTGATTTTAAAGAATTTTTAATACCTTTGTTCGACATCGCCCGTTAAATAATGATTTCAAACGCCGCCCACGCCCCTGCCGCGGTTCGCACAGGCTTCGTTCCCGTCCCCAGGCGGGGACTCCGCCCCCGGGGCGGCAGCCGCACGTGAAAAACCCGAAAACCCGCACCGGCCGGCGGGGCGCCGCGGCCGGACACACCCGAGAACCATGACCGAATTCGGATTCATAGACCACATAAAAGAACTCTTCGCCGCTCTGCCCGACAACGGGTTCGAAGGAATCGGCGACGATTGCGCCGTGCTCCCCGTCGGGGAGGGCGAATCGCTGGTCTTCACGACCGACATGCTCGCCGAAGGCGTCCATTTCCTGCGTCCCGCAACTTCGCCCCGCGAACTGGGGCGCAAATCCCTTGCCGTAAACCTGAGCGACGTCGCTTCGATGGGCGCCCGCCCGGTGGGCACCCTGCTGTCGCTGTCGCTCCCGGCCGACACGGCCGGCACATGGGCCGAAGAGTTCATGCTCGGCTACCGGGAACTCTCCGAAGCGTTCGGCGTCACGCTCGCCGGGGGCGACACGACCCGCTCGGCGGCAGGCATCACGATCAATGTCACGGCCATCGGCCGCATCGCCGACGCACACATCAAGCGCCGCAGCGGGGCACGCCCCGGCGACGCGATACTCGTCGCCGGAGAACTCGGACTTTCGGGCGCCGGGCTGCGCGACATCCTCGCCGGGCGCTACGACACCCCCGCCGCCGCAGCCCACCGCAACCCGCAGCCCCAAGTGGCCGAAGGCATCTGGCTCGGCGCACGCCCCGAAATACACGCCATGATGGACCTCTCGGACGGGCTGGCCTCGGACATCCGCCACATCATGGAGCGTTCGGGGGTAGGCGCCGCGATCGACATCGGCCGTATCCCCCTCGCCCAAGGGGCAGACGTCGAAACAGCCGCCTGCGGGGGCGAGGATTACAAGCTCCTGCTCACGGCCGACACGGCGGCCGCCGACAGGCTCGCCGCCGATTTCCGCGCACGCTTCGGCACGCCGCTCCACCCCGTCGGCCACATCACGGACAGCGACAAATTGGAGTGGCTCGAAAACGGCCGACCCCGGGCCCTGGACTGGCACGGGTTCACGCATTACTGACCGGGTGTTGGCAACGGCCACCACCCCGGATTTACCGAGCAGGCGGAAAACGGCCGCATCCCGGCAGGCCCGGCTGTAACACAAAAAAACGGCAGCCCGCCGGGTCGCCGTCAAGTCATACGGATCGTAAAATCACTCCTTGATGATGTACACATGCTCGTCGCTGCGCTGCATGTGATAGTTTTCACGGGCATACTCCTCCAGATAGTCGTCGTAGCGCAGGCGCTCCAGCAGCGTGCTGTCCTGTTCGATCCTGGCCCGGTAAAACTCCCGCTCCCGGTTCAAGGCGTTGATCTGCCGCTTGATCTTCACCGCATGCAAAAGGTTCCGCCCCACCACGAACAACGTGACGACGACGATGACCGCCGTGGCGGCGATCCAGAACTTTTTGCCTACTTCGAAGCCCATTAGGGTATGTGCATGTATTTATGAGTCTGGATCGAGATATTCCATTTCGGATGCGCCTTCGCATACTCGACGATCGCGGGCATCATGCGTTCCGCAACGCTCCACTCGGGTTGCAGGTAGAGGATGCACCCGGCTCCCACCCGTGCGGCATTGCGCTCGGCCCATTCGAAATCAGCCTCGTCTCCGACGATCACCTTCAGTTCGTGCGCCTTCCCGAACGCCTCGTCCAGCGGCGGTTGCTGCCGCTTGGGCGACAGACACACCCAGTCGAAATACCCCGAGAAGGGGTGCGTCCCCGACGTTTCGAGGAATATCTCCAGCCCCTTAGCGTGCAGTGTTTCGGTCAGCACCCCCAGCGGATAAAGCAGCGGTTCGCCGCCCGTGATGACGATCGCCTGCGCGGGACACGCCGTAGCACGGTCGATCACCGTCCGTACGTCGGTCGGGGGATAGAGCCTGGGGTTCCACGTGTATTTGGCGTCGCACCAGCGGCATCCCACGTCGCATCCGCCCAGGCGGATGAAATAGGCGGGTTTCCCGGCATGGAAGCCCT
>ERZ772882.3728-NODE-3728-length-11700-cov-259.363590_pt1 | contig 11700 bp, 23 predicted proteins | sample MGYA00580576_ERZ772882 | MGnify/ENA primary metagenome ERZ772882 (study PRJEB29015, sample SAMEA2737658) | human gut metagenome | biome: human gut; feature: human-associated habitat; material: faeces | place: China | collected 2012 ... | reverse complement strand
AGCGAGCTTATATCCCCATAAATAAATTTAGGGGCTTTACGCTCGCATTTGGTAAGCTAAATGGCATAGCTGATTATTACCCACAGGGTCGTTTATTATCACCGCCATACAACTTGTGTTTTAACTAGCGTTATAATTTGTACGTGCTGTACTTCTTTTGGTTTACCCAATTGTTATTTACTGTTACCAATAAATAAAAGCTCAATTATAGCAGTATCCCACTATAACCCTACTCAATAAACCAGCACTCCATGAGGTTTGATTAGAACGTTTACACATGGTTATAATGTATACTTGATAAAGATATCAAATTATGTATTGGGAGCTTTCGCCCCCAAATAAATTGAATAAAGATAAACATGGGTCTTTTATGAGAAACTCATAAATGCTTTATTAAATTGTCTATGTTTATATTATACTATATTAATTTTAATTTGTCAACACCTTTCTATAAAAATTTAGCGATAAAAGGAATAAATTTATTATAGCACATTAAAATAAATTTGTAAATACCTATTGACAATAAAAATATATAATGCTATAATGTAGTTAAGTTAATAGAGAGTTAAACCGCAACTTGAAAAATGCGGGTGTTGATATTCAAACCACCTTAAAATAAAATTCACTGCTTGCCACAGTGTCAGTTGCCGTTAGAGGGTAAGACAATCCTAGATGCGTACAGGGTGAAACTCCTTGTACTGCGTATATGGATTTTATCACCATATACAAAACCGTCCTGTGATACCATTGATAAGGTAAGTGAGGCGAACCACCGTACAACGTGGCAGTTGTGGAGATAACGGCAGACCTAGGCTCTTAGGTGGTTTAGATGAAGCGAAAGAGTTCAGCTCGATATACAGCATTAGAACTTTTAACGTGGTCTTTAACGTCCCCCAAGTGGCGGGGGCAAAGACTACGCTTCTTGAGTTAACTCTCTACCAGCATTAGTTGATTGATTGTTGGTTGTCAAGAGATTGAGTAGAAAATACAAAGTAGGTGAGAACATGACGAAACAAGAAAAGATAAAGTTGCTAAGCAACATTAAGAGTAACATTGAATTAAGCGACATCATAAGTTGCGGTAGTAAGGTTACATTCTTCATAGTTAAGACAGTTAGAAACAACGTAAAGATGAATTGGTACTTCATGGATATTAAAAGTGCGTTCGACTTCATAGTAAAAAGACGTTACAAGGAGTTTTACATTTTCCGTGCTAAGACCGCCAATGGTAGATATAAGATTAAACAGCAAATGGTATAAGGTGATAATAATTGAGATATATGGGCAGTAAATCAAGGATAGCAAAGTATATAATACCAATAATGCAAGCTCACAGAAAAGAAGATATGACATGGGTTGAGCCTTTCGTTGGTGGTGCTAACGTCATTGATAAGGTTGGCGGTAAAAGAATAGGAGCAGATAATAATAAATATTTGATAGCGTTATTCAAAGAACTTCAAAAAGGATATAAACCGCCAATAGGTATATCAAAAGAAGAAGCTCTAAAAGTTAAAGAAAATAAAGATAAATATCCAGATTATTATGTTGGGTGGGTAGGTTTTACCGCTTTATGCTATAGGGGAATGTTTATGAATGGATATTCTGGGAAAGAGTATAAAGAGGGAGCAAGTAAATCAAGAAATTATATGATTGAGTGTTCTAACAACATACTTAAGCAATTAAATAACATAAAAGGTGTTAATTTTGTATATTCAGATTACAAGGATTTATATATCCCTAGTAATAGTTTGATATATTGCGACCCGCCGTATAAAAATTCAACAGGCTACATAACAGGCAATTTTAATCATGATGAATTTTGGGAATGGTGCAGAAATAAGGCGAGAGAAGGTTATAAAATATTTATAAGTGAATATGTTGCACCTTCTGATTTTAAATGTGTATGGTCTAAAGAAATAAAGTGCGGTCTAGGTCATAGAGAAAATAGCAAAAGTATTGATAGAACAGAAAAATTATTTACCTATGAATGTTAACCGCAAGCGAAGATATTTTCACCACCCCATGAAGATATTTTCGCTTATTTTATTATGTTTATATGTTGCATTATTCTTTTAAGTGTGATATAATATAAATTGAAAGGAGCGATAATACATGACTTTTCAAAGTTTACTTGCGTTGTTTATTGTGTTAAATGTTCTTTTATTAGTTCTAGAAATTGCTAAGATATTTTTATAAGGAGTGATTAAAAATGAACCACATTGTTCAGTTTAGTGGCGGTAAAGATAGTACCGCAATGTTATTAATGATGTTGGAGAGGAGTATGCAGGTAGACGACATTATTTTCTGTGATACTGGTAAAGAGTTTCCTCAAATGTATGAGCATATAAACAAAGTAAGAGAATATATAAAAAACAAGTATAATAAAGACATAACTATATTAAAAGCACCAAAAACTTTTGATTATTATATGTTTGACCATGTAAAAACAAAAGGCAAAAATAAAGGTTCTGTTGGCTATGGTTGGGCTAATATGGGTATACGTTGGTGTACGTCTATGTTAAAGAGAAATGTAACAAACAAATATCTTAGAGGCTTAGATTATGTTAGTTATATTGGTATAGCATATGATGAGCCAAAAAGACATGATAAAAAAGCTGATAATGTAATTCACCCATTATATGATTGGAAAATAACAGAAAAACAAGCTTTAGAATACTGTTATTCTAAAGGTTTTGATTGGGGCGGTTTATATGAACATTTTGACAGAGTATCATGCTGGTGTTGTCCTCTTAAAAATATGAAAGAATTAAAAGTTTTATATAAATATTATCCAGACTTATGGGAAAAGTTAAAAGATATGGATAATAGAAGCATGAACCAATTTAAAAAAGATTATAGTGTTCAAGATTTAGAACACAAGTTTAAAGAATAATAGGAGTGATTTAATATGGAATATCCACAAACCCCTGAATTTGGTTGCGATATGGAATATTTTGACGTAGAAAAGTAATTGAAACAATTGTAAATAATTATGAAAACCAAAGTAAAACAGGTGATGATTGTCTTAATTATTCACTTAGTGTTATACGTAAATTAATATCAGAAACAAATAAACCGTTAAAGATTAGTAAAATGCAAAATAAATATATTAATACTTAAGCACTCGAAAGGGTGCTTTTTCTATTGCATTAATTTATAAAATATGCTATAATAAGATAAAGGAGGTAGAATAATGAAAAGAAATATAATTATCGGTGATGTATGGTGCAATGATTTATTTGATGTAAAAATAATTAGCCATGCAAGACATTCAGAAACAAACGAAGAACTTATAATATGCTATAAGTTGCCAACAGAAGAAGATGGAGAAAATATAGCTATACCTGTACAAAATTTATTTAACAATTACAAATTAAAGAAGTGTGGAAATAATTTATTTTGTTGTACAGATTGCTCAAGTTGTGAAAGATTTTCAAAGGAGGTAAAAGAATAAATGATATGGATAAAATAGACGAAATGATAATAAATATGTATAGGAAAGCAATAAGTGAAGCACGTAAGCCACCTAAATACTTGCGTGATTATAAAAATATGCAGAATAAAGAAAGGGTTTAAAATAATGTTTATAAAAGGCAGAAAAACAATCATAAACATGGAAGCAATAAAGATAATTAAAATTGAGCGTTATTCTTATTGCTGTAAAATACAAGCTTATAACTTTGATGACAATAAATATACATTGTTATTAATTCCAGATGTAGAAATTAAACATAATATGGCTGGTACGCTAAATGATTATGATATTGCAAAAATAATAATAGGAACAATATTTAATAAAAAGAATAATGATATAGATTTATTAGAAATTGCCGATTATTTTAATGAAGAATATAAAATTAAAAACAAGATATTAACACTTATTTAAGCATCTAATTTTTAATTATCCTAGATTAATTTCTAGGATTTTTTATTTTCTTCAAAAATATGCTTGCATTTTATTATAATATGTGTTATTATATAAATGTAGCAAGGAGCTACAAAATATTTAAAAAGGTGGTAATGGTTATGATGTATTTTGTTTTTACAAACGTATTAATATTATTAAACGTTATCGGTTTTGTAACAGGTGGCGGTGAACTTACTGAAAGAATGATTGCAGATGTAGCTACATTCTTTATATGTACTAATATTGTATTCACATTCTTTTTGGTTGTTGCTAGAGAATGTAATAAAACAAAAAAATATTAAATATATGCTTGCATATTATTTGCAAGTGTGCTATAATAAATACAAACAAAGGAGAATTTAAAATGGAAATCAACAAAAAAGAATTATTTAAGAAAGCTCATCAATTAGCTAAAACAATGGAAGGAAATTACAGAGCTTGTTTCACTCTAGCACTTATCAAACTTTATAAACAAGCTAGACAACTAAAATTAAGAAAAGTTGTTGATGATAAGTTCTTAATTTCAACCGCTACAGTTGGCAAACAATACGAAACAATGGTATTTAGAGCTGACGGCTCGGCAGATATTTTTGATTATGCTGACCCAATATTTGAATACAGAACAAATAGCAAGCAAGAAGCTATAAAAGTTCATAATGAGCAAGTTAATAAATATGTTGACTTAGCTTATTTGTTCGCATTTGCATAATTTTTATAAAAAAATATCGTAAAATATATAATTTATACTTGCATACTTTTACAAGGAGTTTTAAAAATGTTTGAACAATTTGAATTAGAAAATGGGTTAAGTTTTACAAATTACAAAGAAGCTTTAAAAGAAGCTAAAAGCAAAGATTTATATTTGGTATTATATAACGATAGAAAAGAAGCTATAGAAAAAACTATTGTAAACAAAGTTGGTAAAGCTTCTGATATAAAATATATAGTTGTTCAAAAAATAATAAATAATGTACAGTATGAACACGTATACGAAGCAAATAACGTACACAAAAGTTCATACAATGAAGTAACGGATAATGGCGATAGCTTAGATAAAAATATAAAATTAAATCTAAATAAAATATATAAAAGATTAAGCCATGCAAAAAAACATGGTGTAAACTATTACATCACTTATAAAGATGGTTCTCAAAACGGTGTTTGCTTAAGTGAGTACAATTTATTAGAATTAAATAAACTTTTTTAAAAATAATACTTGCATACTTTTTATAAGTGTGATATAATATAAATAAAGATAAACGAAAGGATTGATTTTAAATGATTAATATTAACTTAGTAAACGAATTAGAAGGAAAAGAAATGACTTTATGTGAACTCGATAACGTATTAATTGCTTACGGTGTGCCTTCTGTATATGATGAAATAGACCCAGATAGTTTAATTGAAGACGAAAGCGTTTCCTATTGGGTAGATGATAGTCAAGGCATAAACATATTATTTGATGTAATTGATTACAAAGAAGATAGCCCTATTGATACAGTAGTAAATATTAAAAGAATTGAGGAAATTTAATATGAGCAAATACGACAAAACAAACGAATATAATAAAAATAACTATGTTGGGCTTAGCTTTAGAGTTAAGCCAGACATTAAAGCTAAACTTTGTCAGATTGCTTCTGACGAAGGAATAAGCTTGACTAAGTTGGTAGTAAAAGCTTGCTACCAATACGCAAAATGTAAATAATATATATAAAGGAGAAATAAAAATGATAAAGTTTTTAACAAAAGATTATAATGGAAAATACGTTCTTTGTAGAAGAAATCCAGAAATAAAAGCAAAAGATATTGTTCAAGATTTTATATTTAGAGATAAGATTTTGAAAGAAGATAGACAAGTTAGCCATAAAGAAGCTAATAAGGCTATTGAATTAGGATTTACAATAGAAAATAAACACGGTAAATATTATCTAGGTGGTAATGTTTCAAGGGAATGGGGCGATTGGTTACCATTTTAAGATGTTCATTTGTTGTAAAAACAACATAACCACATAAACCAACAAAAAGAAAGGAAAATCAACAATGAATTTATATGAAATTAAACAATCTATACAAGAAGCTATTGATAAATGTATTGATATGGAAACAGGGGAAATTATAAACCCTGAACTATTAGACAATCTAAACGAACAACTAAATATTAAGCGTGAAAATATCGCTCTATACATCAAAAACCTTGTTGCAGATAGCAAGGCTATTGATGAAGAAATTAAAAACCTTACTGCACGCAAAAGAAGCATAAATAATAAAATTGATTGGCTTAAGCAATACTTAGCTAATGATTTACAAGGTTCTAAATTTGAAACTGCTAAGGTAGTAGTCAGCTTTAGAAAAAGCAAGTCTATTGACATTCAGCCAAACGCAAATATACCAGATGAATTTCTTATTATTCAAGAGCCAAAACCAGATAAAGCTGGATTAAAGAAAGCTATTCAAGCTGGTGCAGTAATCAACGGTGTTAGCATTGTAGAAAAATCTAATATATCAATCAAATAATATTAAAGGCACGTTAATTCGTGTCTTTTTTAATTTATTTTAAAATAATACTTGCATATATAATTTATCTATGCTATAATATAATTAAAGATAAGGAAAGGAAACGATAATAATGTTTAAAACACTAGATAAAGAATATACACCACAACAGATTAAGGAAATAATTTATCAATTTACAAAAGTTCAATCAGTATATATGATGATATTATAGATGATGAAGCACTAGACGAAATGTTAATCGCTATAAAAACATTAAAAAAACTAAAATAAAAACTTGCATATTAATCACAAATATGTTATAATAAAGACAAAGATAAGATAAAGGAGATAAATAAAATGAAAACATGTGTATTAAAAGTTGAACAAAAAGAGTTTATTTTTACTTTCGAGGATATTGGAGAAGCTAAATGGCATATGTACAATATAGTTGATTGGGCTTGTAGAGTATTTGATACAAACAAAGTAAAATTCAGCTATGTAAAAGCTATAGAAAGAAATAAATACAAAAATGCCAAACCTCTATCTTATGAAGAAGTAGCATTGCATTACAAATTTCTTTTACAGCAAAGTAAAAACAAAGAAAAAGCTATAAAAGAAAATAAAGGGAAAAATATAAAAATAATTTGTGTTATTGCAAAAGAAACGTACTTTATAGAAAAAGGTAAGCGTCTTTTAAGTACTGGCGAAACAATACCAACTTATGATTTAAGAACAAAGAAAAGAATTGTACAGCAATACACTTTTAAAAACGACGCTTATAATGAGTTAAAGAAAAAAGCTATAAAACTTGCTAACGCAAAAATAATAATGAATGATGGTTCTATAATTAAATAACATTATTGGCTATGACTTTTAAAGTTGTAGCCTTTTTATTTTAAATTTATACTTGCATTTTATAAACAAGTATGCTATAATAAACATATAAATTAATAAAGGAGATATAATATATGGAAGAAAAAGAGTTGATATGTTATATTCATAAATTTTTCGTTTATGAAAATGGTAAACTATCAAGAACTGATAGGAAAAACTCAAACGGAAGTATAGACAAAGATGGATATTTGATAATTAAAATAAAAGGTAAACAATATAAGGCTCACAGATTAGTTTATGCTTATTTCAATAACGAATTTCCTAAAGGTGAGATAGACCATATAAACAGGAATAAACTTGATAACAGAATAGAAAATCTTAGAGTTGTTTCCAGAATTGAAAACATAAAAAACAGAACAATATTACCAAATAAAAATACAGGTGTTGAAGGTGTATATATAGATAATACAAAGGGTTTGTTAAAGAAATTCTGTTTTAAATATAAGAAGAAAACATATAGATATTATACTGTAGAAGAAGCAATAAAAAGTAAAAACGCATTAAGGAGTAATGAAAAATGATGGCAAAAAACATATTAAAAAAATTATTATTAATTCAGCAAGAGTTGAAAGTCCCTAAAAATCAATTCAACTCTTTTGGAAAATACAATTACAGAAGTTGCGAGGATATATTAGAAAGTGCAAGACCTATAGCAAATAAAAATAATTGTGTAATAGTTATCAATGACGACATAAAAGAAATTAACGGTCGTTATTATGTAGAAGCTACAATCACATTATTTGATGTAGAAAGTGGTGAGGAAATATCAACAAAAGCTTTAGCTCGTGAAGCAGAACCAAAAAGCGGAATGAGCGAGAGCCAATTAACTGGAGCCTGTTCTTCATACGCTAGAAAGTACGCACTTTCAGCCATGTTCGCTCTTGATGATGAAAAAGACGACGATACAAGAGATAACAGACAGCAATCAAAACAGATTAATAAACCAGCAACAAAACAAAAGCCAATAGACGAAAAAACTAAACACTTATCTAGTGTATTCAATAAAATGAAAACTCATAATGTATCTAAGCAAGGCATTTTATCTATATTAAAAACCAACTTCAATAAAACATCTTCTAAAGATTTAACACTTCAAGAAGTAAAAGAATTAGACGAAAACTTTAATAATTATCTAGGTCAAATAATGATTACTGAAACAGAATAAAACTACAGGCACTTTAACGAGTGCCTTTTTTATTGCAATAAATCGCCACGTATGATATAATATTATTATACAAATAAAGGAGGATAAGCACATGGCAGAAATATATTTTAATGATGAATATGAAAAGGTGAATGATATGCTTTATTACAAAGAAAAACGCTTAAAACTAATTGATGAAATATCAAGTCAACTAAGAACTATTAACGACTTTAGCGAGGAAATAATTGACGTATTAAACGATTTACCAGACAACGAAGATACAAACAAAATAAATGAATTATCTGCTGGTATAAGATTAAGAACCGAAATAGCTATACAACGTATCAAAGAAGATATAGACGGAGGGTTTATTTAATGATGGATAATGACGAATTAAAGAAAGAAGCAATATCTTTTCTTAAAGACCTAAAAAACAGCATAGATGAAAACGATAATAATTTTAATAAATGCCTAGATAACATAATTGATATAATCAGGCAACGTGAAAACATTCCGTATAAACAAATAATAAGCGAAATAAAGAAAAATATAGAGCTTGCAGAAACGTACAATAAAAATCTAAATAAAGATTTAAATACATCTAACACTATAATATTATTGACAGCTTCTTCTATTATGAAATAAAAATAAGTAATATAAAAGGCACTAACTAATTAAAGCTAGTGCCTTTCTAATATAAAAAGGAGAATAAAAAATGAAATATGTTCAACACATATATATTAACATATCTATATCAATTTGTCAAGAGTTTTAAAATAAATTCTCTACCTTTTTGCGTCCATTTACTATTATAAACTACTGGACTGCATTTACTTCCATGTCTTATTATTTCTTGCTTAATAGAAATATAACCTTTGTCGGAATATTTACTATACAATAGCCAAGAATTATTCACTTTATATTGAATATTTAAATCGCAAAGTTTTTTATTTAGCTCTTGAGGTGATTTAAAACCCAACTCCTTAGCTATTTCAGACGTAGTATAAAGCTTTTTAGAGTGAGATAACAAGTCAATTTCTTCTTGCTTTTCCTGTACAAGTTTTAATGCCTGTTCTTTTGCTTCTCTTTCTTCTTTTAATGCAGTTAACATCTTAATTGCATTATCTGGATTAGCCAACATCTTATCTATTGTATCCATAGTAGCATACACACCATATTTACGAATAGAAGGTATAACGTCTTTAGTTATCCAACGCTTAAACTCTTTAGCGGTTGGCAATTTAGAAGAAAGTACAAGGCTATATAATCCGCTTTCATTAACAAATGTTGTTCTACTTTTATAATTAGAACCATCTTGTTGAATTACCAATGAGGTTTTATCTTCTTTGTCTACGTGGTCGAACACAGCTCTTGATTTATCTTTATAACCAAGTGCTTCGGCTACATCTACACCAGCAAACAAAATCTCATTGTCTAATACTACTGTTTTAACTTTTCCAAAACTGTCATTTTCAAAAACTTTTAATTTAAAGTCCATGTTTAACACTCCTGTCATTATATTTCACTCCGTTATATAAAGATAAGGCAGAAAAGCTGGAGTGTGGCTCTTGTCGGTGTATACGTCCCTATCTGCCTTTAATATATTATACCATTTTATCTAAATTTTGTCAATAAAAAAGCACGCTATTTTCATAACGTGCCTAAGTTTATTATTTGTTTAATGCTTCTAATTGTTGTATTTTTTCTTCTTCTGTTTTATATCTGTTATAATGTCGTTTAATTAATTCTATTTCAAATTCAATAGTATTTATATAACAATCGTCAACTATACCATTAGAAATCCTTTCTTTTGCATAATCGCAATATCTTTCAATTACATTAAAACGCTCAAAAATTTGTCTTTCTATCATACTTTTTGACGTATTACAAGTATTAATCATTGATTTAATCTTTTCATTTTTCTTCATTTTATTAATCTCCTTTATTGTTTATATTTACATTATAGCAAGTTGTTTACTTATTGTCAACATCTTTCTTAATCAAATTAACTAAAATTTTAGCAGTTTCTTCTTTTACTGTTTCATTAATCGGTTGTAAATCTTTAAACACGATAATAGCATTGTAAAACTTATCCAAATGCACAAGCGTTTTATTTTTATATATAGCTATACCTTCAACTTGTTTAAGTCTTTTAAGTAAAACTTCTCTCATGCTTTCATTTAAATTAAAATGTCTGCATATATCTTCAAAATAAGCATAATCAACACTAAATTGCATTTCCTTAACAAAATCCATACACATTTTACCACCTCAACGCTTCAATTACCTTAATGACATCATCTACCATTTGAGATAACAACTCTTTATCTACTGGTAGATTGGCGTATCTTCTTTTTATAAGATGTACTACATCAAAGTTGAATTGATTTCTGTACTTTCCTTGAAATTCATAGTCAAGCGTTCTGTATTCGAAATTGAAATATTTAAAATACTCTTTTTGCTTTTCTGTTAATTCACACTTAATCATTATATCACCTCTTTTCTATATTATAACATACATCATAATTTAATGCAATGAAAAAGCACGATACATAAGTAACGTGCTAAAGGGGTTATTTAATGCCTATTATATGTTAAGACGTCTTAGATATAAAAAGTAAAGTTATGGAAGTAGTTAAGAATTTATGAGGTAATTTCTAAAACGTCTTAACATACTTATATTATAAACTATACATAATAAAATGTCAACACTTATTTACAAATATTTTTATATATGTTATAATATTAATATAATATGAAAGGAGCTTAATAAAATGAAATATACACAAAAAGATTTTAAAAACGAATTACTTAATTTTTTAAAGATAAAAAGTCTATTATTTATATTTCCAGAAGAATACAGACCGCCTATAATAAAATATTTCAGTTTAGAAAGTGCATGGCGACTATACGGTTTTAATGGTTATGACAGTGATATAAAAGATAACCTGTATATAAGTGATACATCAGAATATTCAAAATCTTTTATATGCTTCATTTTAAGTTTTTTGTATGATGGTGCTAAAGATTTTGGTTTAGAATTTAAACTAGACTACAATAACGATACCAATGAATTAATAGTCAAATGGGTAAAAGGAGATTAATAAAATGAATAAAGAACTAAGAAAAAGAATTTGGGAAGAAAGAGAAAAAGTACAAGATTTAATTGATGATGTAGAAGTTGGAGAATATATAGAAGAAAGAACATTTTACCAAATGTGCCGTAAAGCCCCGTGCTTTAGCACTGGGGATATAAGGCACGT